>WNGK01005909.1_pt1 | contig 12917 bp, 8 predicted proteins | sample 5400601 | NCBI WGS metagenome assembly WNGK01 (sample SAMN13153376, study PRJNA577476) | soil metagenome | isolation source: 60 cm soil or saprolite under Garry oak tree replicate 1 | place: USA:California | collected 2016-06-15 | reverse complement strand
TCAGGGTGGCGAAGATCTCCATTTCCTGCTTCGACTCTTCTTTCTTGCCGGACTTTTCCAAAGCTCGGGACAGTTGATAGTGCGGGCTTGGATCTGCAGGCTTCAACTCAATGGCTCGACGCAATGGTGGAGCGGCGGCTTCCGCGTCACCTTGCAGGAGGATAGCTTTGCCTAGATCGTAGAAAGCATCGGCATGGCTGGGATCCAATTCCGTGGCCTTCTTAAGATGCTCGATTGCAGACTTCAAATCTCCGGCCTCCAACTGGCGGTGGCCGAGTTGGTAAAGGACCGCGGGATTGCTGGGTGAATGCTGAAGCTCTTTCTCATACTCAGCGATGGCTTCCACATTGCGGCCGAGACTGGCGTAGGCGAAGCCGAGATGATAGTGGCCAAGTGGAATGTCTGGATCCAGGCGCAGCGCAGTCTGAAATTGTTCGACTGCCTGCGTGGTGCGATTCGTGTTCTGGTAAGTGCGTCCCAATAACACGTGGGCCAGCGCGGCTTTCGGATCGAGCTTGATTGCTTTCTCCAATTCAAGCGCGGCCTCGGTATCGTTGGAATCCGCGAGGAACACCAGTCCGATGTCAAAGTGAACATCGGATCGCATGGGGTCCAGATTTTCGGCGCGCTGCAGGGCTGCGAGGGCGGCAGAATTTTGAGCCTTCTTGAAGTACACCAAGCCGAGCCAGTGCTGGAGGTCGGCTTCTCTGGGCCAGCGTTCGACTGCCGTCTGACCGATCTCTTCTGCCTGTCCAAGCCGGCCTTCTTGAAGGTAGCTGAGCAGGAGTCCACGATTTACTTCGAGGTCATCGGGAGCGAGTTGGCGAGCCTGCTCGAAATTCCGAGTTGCGCTGGGGAAATCACCTGCGTCGAGAGCAGCCCGCCCCTCGCGGATCAGGGACGCGAGTCGCTGATTCTGCGAGAGGGAGACAGGGCATAGAGTCAGCAACAGCGCTAGAAAAGTTCCGACGCGGACTATGACTGGTGCCATAAGGGAAACCGGCTCAAGCCAGTGTACGCGCTACGCTCATTCAGGCGAGGAAATCGCAACGATGACCGCCCCAACAGGACAAAAACCTGACTGTTCTTCACACCCACATATGCTAACAAACCAGTTGCAACCAAATGGGAAAGATAATACGGTTCTAGCTGAATTAACTGTGGAGGGGCGAATATGTCTAGCTACCGAGTTCTGCAGCTTCTGCGAAGGCCGCTGGTCGTAACCGTGGCTGCCACTTCCTTATGGGCCCAACAGCCGTCGATTCCCTCTCCCGCGATCCGCGTTACGACTCACATGGTGCTGGTCGACGTGGTTGTGACCGACAAGCAAGGTAAGGCAGTTAGCGGTCTCCGCTCCGAAGATTTCGTGGTAGAAGAAAACGGCAAGGTACAGAAGATCTCAAGTCTGACCACCCCGACCGAGAATGCGACGGTTTCTGCACCACAACTTCCCCCTGGTATTTACTCCAACCGGCCGGAATATCGTTCGACCGGTGGCCCAATCACAGTGATGTTGCTCGATGCATTGAACACACCCTTCACTAACCAGGGCTATGCCCGACATCAAATGCTCGCCTTCGTCCAGGAGCAGTTCAAACCGACTGACCGCATGGCCGTCTTTGCCTTAACCGGTCCTCTTACTGTGTTGCAGGATCTCACCAGCGATCCCCAAGTCCTTTACGCGGCATTACAGAAATACAAACCTCAAGCACAGGAGTTTCAGGCCTCTGGTCGACCCTCTACTAGCGCCGCCAGCGGCACGCCTACGGCTGTGAGTGTGGTCACCAGCCTCGACGCCAGCACCCCTCCGCTGATAGATAACTCTGCCTCGTCCAGTGTAAGAGGTGGCAGTGCCTCAGTCGCATTTTCCAGTGCCCAGGCGGCGATCGAGGCGTTTGAAGGTGCACAGGTGTCATATGCAAAGGACCAGCGGGCGGTGCTGACGCTGAGCGCGCTGGGAAGTATGGCCCGCATTCTGGGTGGACTTCCCGGGCGCAAGAATCTGATCTGGGTCACAGGTGAACTTCCTTTTTCTTTTATTCCCGAAGACCGCGTCATGACCGAAGCAGAGCTTGGCGAAGAACTGCCTAGCATGGAGACGCGCCGAGTTGGGGAGCACGCGGCGGGAAACTACGCCGCGACGTTTCGGGCATCCCATGCCCAGGAAATCCGCGAGATCGCAGCAAGATTGGCAACCGCACAAGTGGCGGTATATCCAGTGGATGCCCGCGGATTGTCCATCTCGACGGAGATCGATTCGCAGGAAACCATGAGGGAGATGGCTCGCGAGACTGGCGGTCGCGCTTATGTTAACCAGAATGAGATCCGGGTAGGAGTCGAGCGTGCCTTTGAAGACGAATCCGCTGCATACTCGTTGGGCTACTATCCGGAAAATAAGAAATACGATGGCAAGTACCGGTCGATAAAGGTTAAAGTCAAGCATGACGGGGTCGAAGTCCACAGCCGCAGAGGCTATTACGCCATCGATCCGACGCAAACCAAGGGCTACAATCCACAGCAGGAAGTGGCCTCGGCTCTCGGGGATAACGTGCCCTCAACGCTCGTGTCATTTTCGGCACAAGTGAAGCCGCCGTCGGCGAATTCCGTTCCGAACAAGATCGGTGTGACGTACCTGGTCGACGCCAGCACACTCTCCGCAGAAGATACATCCGGCGGCAAGCATTTAAATGTGGTTTTTTTCGCGACCATTTATGCTGGTGGGAAGATCGTAGCCAACACCAGCCAGAAGGTGGATCAGACCTTCGACGCGAACACCTACCAACAAATCGTGCAGAAGGGACTCATGCTTCATCTGGATGTCGATCCGCAGCCTGGCCAGTTGCGTCTCGCCGTGCAAGACATCCGCACGGGCATGGTAGGAACGATCAAGACTCAAACCCCATAGTTCCTCCTGCCGCAAACATTCTCGACGCTGAAGGGCGAGCCGCATTCCGCAGTCAGTTATTTCTTGCTGGTTTGCTCCTTAGATGCTATGGATCGTTCGCGGGCCGCATCCGGGCTGCGTCCAAGGCGTTCGTAAACCTCAGCCAGCATGGAATGCAGCGCAGAGAACCCGGGCATGCGCCCCGACGCGATTTCCAGATGCACAGCAGCTGTCTTGAAGTCGCCAGTCTTCATAAGGCTCCCGCCCATCGCATAGTGTGCTAGAGCGGAATCAGGCTGCAGTTCGATCGCTTTGTGCAGATATCCGATGGCCTCTGTATACTGCTGCTGCTGAACTAATGCGGTGCCCATTCCGTACTCTGCAAGGTAGATGTGGGGTTGCACAGCAAGCACCTGCCGCAGCACGGGGATCGTCTTCTCCGGCTTGCCATCGTCCAAGTCAAGGATTGCGGCGAGAGTTTTGTTGACGGCGGCGATGACTTCCTTCGGATCCGTTCCCTCCGAGGCGGCATTTATGTCCGTGCCGGACTTCTGCAGTCCCACATATCCCAGGGAAGCCAGTTTCTGCATCTCGCTCGAGGTCAGTCCCGAGCCGGTTGATTTGCCGGATTCGCTTCCGAAGTGGCTATCGAAGGCTTGCAGTTGCGAGGCCATTGTCTCCAGCGTGGCCTTTGCGCTCTGCGCCAGATTGCGGGCCGTATTCTGATCGACCGACAGGTCGTAGAGTTCGGGCTTCGGCGCGCGGATGTAGAGATATTTTCCGGCCCGCCACGACTCGAGTATGCTGCATCCGAAATCCTGCTGCGGAAGTTCGCTGCGCGAGTAGGCAGGCTGGTCGGCCTGGGAACTGGCTTGAGCGATTCGCATCAGCGACTGCCCTTGCATCTGCGCCGGGACAGGAATGCCAGCTTCCGCTAACGCGGTGGGAGCGATGTCCAGAAGGCGGGCACGGTTCTTGATTTGTTGCCCAATCTGTTTTCCAGCCATCTGGCTTTTCGGGAGTTTCAGCACCAGTGGCACATGGATGGTTTCATCGTAAAGAAAAATGCCGTGTGTATCTTCTTCGTGCGCGCCCAGGCTCTCCCCCTGGGACGATGCAATTACGATCAGGGTATCGTCATAGAGCGACTGGCTCCGCAGAAAGGCGATCAGCTTTCCGACAGCGGCATCCGCGGCCGTGACCGCTCGATCGTACGAAGTACGATAAGGAGCGTGGGCATCTTGCAGATGCACCCAAAGAAAGAAAGGCCGTTGCTTGTTGTTCGCCGCCCAGTGAGTGGCACGCGCAACCACTTCATCCCCGTGGCGTTCCACTGATTGGAAACGGCTCTCGCCATGCTGGGCCGGGTGGAAGCCGGCATCATACACATCGAAGCCACGGTCGTATCCCTGGAAGGGACCGTCCCGGGGATCCAGCAGAATCGATCCCACAAACGCCGCGGTGCGGTATCCGCCGGAATGAAGCAGGTCCGGCAAGTACGGCAACGTCCGCACCAGAGGAACACCGATTTCACTTGCCCGATGTGTCTGAGGATAGGCGCCGGTAAGAATGGTCGCGGTGGAAACCACGGTTACGGGTGCCTGCGCGTAGGCCTGAGTAAAAACCATCCCCTGATGCGCAATCGCATCCAGACTGGGAGTGAGGCCGCTCCGCGCACCCAGAAATCCCATGCGGTCGGCCCGCGTCGAAGCCAGTGTAATAAGGATGATGTTCGGCTGGGCCGCAGCCGTTTTCCCGTCAGCGACTGATTCGACCGGGAAAACAACCAGGGTTAGAATGCCAAGAAAGAACCACGAGCCCACATGCCGCAGCATGGATAGAAGTCTAACTCTAATCATGTTCCGAAGACGTGTCACAAGCGGAACGAGGATCTCTGAGGATTGAGTCTCTGAAGAAAATACTGTGCGCGTCCCTGTTTCTAATTGCAGTGGCGATGCTGCCTTCCTGCCGCTCCGCCCCGGCGCATTCGGTCAGCGATCAGCGCCTGATCATTCTGGGCATCGACGGCATGGATCCCCAGCTCCTGCACCAGTTCATGCGCGAAGGCAAGATGCCTAACTTCGCGAAACTGGAAGCACAGGGAGATTTTCGCCTGCTCACAAGCAGCATTCCACCGCAGAGTCCGGTGGCCTGGTCCAACCTGATTACGGGCATGAATGCCGGGGGGCATGGGATTTTCGATTTCATTCACCGTGACCCCAAGACCTTGGGACTGTATTTCTCAGCCTCGCGGGTCGAGGGACCGAAGCACGCGATCCACCTGGGGAGTTGGACGATTCCTCTGGGCGGCGGCAGCGCCGAACAACTGCGAAAAGGCGCGGCGTTCTGGCAGATTCTTGATCAGCACGGCGTCCCCAACACAATTTTTAGGATTCCTTCGAATTTCCCTCCGGCCGCGGCTAAGGGGAAAACTCTCTCGGGAATGGGCACTCCCGATCTGCGAGGAACGTACGGCACATTTTCTTTTTATACCGACGACCCCACGGCCGCGGCTGGGACGGTTGAAGGAGGACAGATCATCCCTGTGCAGGTTGAGAACTCGCGAGTGACGGCCAACCTGATCGGTCCCGACAATTCGTTTCGCAAAGGCTCGCCCGTCAGCACGGAACCGTTCTTCGTTGCAGTCGACCCTCTGGAGTCTGTCGCAAAGATCGCTGTGCAAGGCCAGGAATTTGTGCTGCGCGAAGGGGAGTGGAGCGACTGGATCCGCGTCCAGTTCCAGCTGATTCCTTTCTTTGGAAACGTAAAAGGGATGTGCCGCTTCTATCTCAAACAGGCGCATCCCCGCTTTCAGTTGTACGTATCACCGATCAACGTCGATCCCGCGGATCCAGCGCTGCCGATTTCGACGCCGTCCAGTTATTCGCGCTTCCTTACCGACGAAGCCGGAGAGTTTCATACCCAGGGAATCGCCGAAGACACAAAAGCTCTCTCCGACGGCATGCTCGACGACAACGAATATCTGCAGCAGGCCCGGACCGTTCTGGCAGAGCATCGCCGGATTTTCGACGCCGAGTTTCCCAAGTTCAATCAGGGCGTATTCTTTTTCTATTTCTCAAGCCTTGACCTCAATTCGCACATGTTCTGGCGATTGATGGACCCGCAGCATCCCGAATACGATGCGACGCTTGCGGCCCAGAACGGTTCGGCGATCGCGGATTTTTATCAGCAGATGGATCAGGTGTTGGGGGAAGTGCTGCCTCGGCTGGATGACCACACTACGCTGCTCGTGCTTTCCGACCACGGATTTGCCCCCTACTACCGCTCCTTCAACTTGAATACCTGGTTGCTGAACAATGGATACATCAAGCTGAAGAATGACGCGAGTTCCAACTCCAGCGAACCCTTTGCGAACGTTGATTGGACGCAAACGCGCGCGTACGGGATCGGACTCAATGGACTGTACATTAACCTGCGGGGCCGCGAAAGCAACGGAATCGTTGAACCGGGAAACGCAGCCGACGGTTTAATGGCGGAGATTCGGGCAAAGCTGCTCGCGGTGCAAGATGCAAAAACGAAACTGCCCGTGATCACCCGCGTGGACCTTGCCAGCGAGGCGTACCAGGGACCGTACACGAGGGAGGGTCCGGATTTGCTCGTCGGCTATAACCGCGGCTACCGCGCGGGATGGCAGACGATTTTGGGGGCGTTTCCAGCGGAAGAACTCGAAGACAACTCCAATCCCTGGAGCGGCGACCACTGCATGGACTACACTCTCGTCCCTGGAGTTTTGCTCACCAACCGGAAGATTGCCGCCGACGCGCCCGCTTTGACCGACATTGCCCCAACCATTCTGGCTGAGTTTGGAATCGCCAAGGCAAAGGGTATGATTGGTCAATCCGTGTTTCTGCCCGGCCGCGCGATGCACTAATTTTTTGGCGATCCAGTTTTCTTGGCGATCGAGCAGATCGAAGTTTGGCAGATCGAGGTTCAACTCACAAATGTTCGGCTCGCACAAAGTGAAGCTCGAAGGCGAACTGCTCGATAAAGTGAAGCAGTGCGCGGAGGCGTGCGGCTACGCCTCGGTCGACGAATTCGTGGTGCATGCCCTCGAGAAAGAAGTGAACAAAGTGCTGCCTCCCAGCGAAGGCGGCTCCACATCGAAGGAAATCATAAAGAAGCGGCTGCAGGGGCTCGGGTATATCGAGTAGCGTGGCCTCACCGCTTTCCGCGTCTATGGGCTCTCTTGGAGTCAACATCCCAGCCGCAATCGTTGTCGGGATTTCCCTGGTCATCGGTCTGGTGATGGTGGTCGTGTTTCGCTACACCTCCGACCAGAAGGCGATCCACGTCGCCAAGGATCGCCTCAAGGCCCACTTGCTCGCGCTGCGGCTTTTTCAGGATCAGATCCCGGTCGTGATGCGCTCGCATGGACGAATTGTGCTGGCGACCGGTCGCTATCTTCGGCTGGCATTCAAGCCTTTGCTGTTTGTGATTGTGCCCATGACGTTTCTGATTGTCCAGCTCGATCGATATTTTGGCTCGGTACCGCTCGAAGTGGGCCAGTCATTCTTGGTAAAGGTGCAGATGAATGATCCAAATGCGCTGAATCAGACCTCGCTGCAATTGCCGGATGGGCTGGCGATTACGGCTCCGGCCGTGCATGTTCCTTCGGAGAACGAAGTCGCGTGGAGAGTCGTTGGAGAAAAGGCCGGAGAGTACATCATCAACGTTCAAGCCTCTGACCAGACTTTCTCGAAGCGGCTAGTCGTTGGTTCGGGTTTGCCGCGCTTGTCGTCCGTCCGACTGCGCGGAAAATTCTGGGAGCGTATCTTTATCTCGGGAGAACCCGCTCTACCCGACAACAAATTTATCGAAGCCATCGAAGTACAGTATCCTGCCCGCAACATTGCTTTCGCTGGGTTCGAATGGAACTGGATCTGGCTCTTCTTTGTTTTGTCTCTTGCGGCAGGTTTCCTGTTCAAGAGTATTCTTGGAATTGAAATATGAAGGGGCACTGGTCAACTTCCTCGGTGGAGCGCAGGCGGCTTCTCGCATGTCTGGCGGTTCTCGGAATCCTACTGCTCTGTCCCCTGCGAAGCTACGCATACGCTGGGCCCGGAGCTGGTTTCGCCGTCCTCTCCTCTTTCTGGACGCTTTTCGTTGCCTTCCTTTATTCCGTGTACGCCTTTCTGGTGTGGCCTTTCCGGCAGTTATTTCGCCTGTTGCGGCGACGCAAGGCCTACGGAAAAGCGCAGATCAAGCGCGCGGTAATTCTCGGCTTCGATGGCATGGATCCGGAACTGACCGAACGATTCATCGCCGAAGGCAAGCTGCCGAATCTGGCGAAGTTGCAAGAGCAAGGTACCTTCCGGAAATTGCGAACAACGTTTCCCGCAATCTCTCCCGTCGCATGGTCAACGTTCATGACGGGCGTGAATCCCGGCAAGCACAACATCTACGACTTTCTCGCCCGCGATCTCAGCAACTATCTTCCTTATCTCTCGTCGGCGGAAATCAAGGGGCCGAAGCGCAGTTGGAAGATTGGGAAGTACACCATCCCGCTCGGCGGGCCCAGAATCAGAGGCATGCGCCGCGGAACGCCTTTCTGGCATTGGCTGGGCGAAGCCGGCATTTTCTGTTCCGTGATTCGTGTGCCGGTGACTTTTCCGCCTGAGAAGTTCTCTGGAGTTCTGCTTTCCGGCATGTGTGTCCCTGACCTGAAAGGAAGCCAGGGAACTTTCTGTTTGTGCACGACGCGCGCCAGCGGCGATAAATTTCGCGAAGGCGGTGTTCGCGTTCCAGTCGAGCGCAACGGCTCGCTGTGTCGTTCCTACGTCCCGGGTCCTGAAGATCCGTTGAAAGGCGGTGCCGGCGGCGAACTCCGCGTGAATTTTGAGATTCATCCCGACAACAGCGGGAATCACGCCCGTTTCATGGTGGACTCAGAGACCTTTACATTAAAAGTTGGCGATTACTCCGAGTGGATTCCCGTGAAGTTCAAAGCCGGTATTGGTTTCAGCGCGCATGGAATCTGCCGCTTTTATCTCAAGGAACTCTCGCCCGAGGTCGAGGTCTATGTGACGCCGGTGAACATCGACCCCGGCAAGCCCGATCTGCCCATCTCTCATCCCGTGACGTACTCCATCTACTTGGCGAAACTCTTCGGGCCGTACGCAACGCTCGGTCTGGCGGAAGACACCTGGGCCCTGAATGAGCACGTGCTGGACGATCAAGCGTTCCTGGCGCAGTGTTACGCCAATCACGACGATCGCGAGCGCATGTTGTTCGACGCCCTGGAGAAAACGCAGCAGGGCCTCTGCGCCTGTGTATTCGACACTACGGACCGAGTGCAGCACATGTTCTGGCGCTATCTCGACGAGGATCATCCCGCCGCCCGCGATGTGCCGCGCGATCGGCGCCCCACCGTCATCCAGGATCTTTACGTCCGCATGGACGAACTGATCGGCCGCGTCATACAGCAAATCGACGACAAGACGCTGCTGATGGTCGTCTCCGACCACGGCTTCAAGTCGTTTAATCGTTGCGTCAATCTGAATGCGTGGTTACACCAGAACGGATATCTGGCGCTGAAGTCCGGAAAGACCGAGAGCGGCGACTGGTTCGAACACGTGGACTGGTCTCGCACTCGCGCCTACACTATGGGACTAAACGGACTCTACTTGAATCTTAAAGGCCGCGAGCGCGAAGGCGTCATTGAGCCTGGCGCGGATGCCAACGCTTTGAAGGAAGAATTGAGACAGAGACTCGACGGTCTCGTCGACCCAGCATCGGGCCGCGTCGGTATCACCGGCGTCTTCGATTGCGATTCCGTTTATGCAGGCCCCTACGTAGATAACGCACCCGATCTGATTGTGGGTTACGGCGGCGGGTTCCGCGCCTCCTGGGACTCAGTCATGGGCAAGGTCACCAGCGAGATTTTCGAAGACAACCTGAAGGCGTGGAGCGGCGACCATTGCATCGATCCCCGGCTGGTTCCTGGAGTCCTCTTCTGCAATCGCAAGATCAGCGACGAGAAGCCGGCGATTGTCGACGTCGCTCCCACGATTCTGAAACTATTCGGATTGACGCTCCCCGTGCATTTGGACGGGAAACCCTGGACGGTCGCTGCGTGATCACGATCGTCTCTGGATTGCCGCGTTCCGGTACGTCCCTGATGATGCAGATGCTGGCCGCCGGTGGCATGCCTCTGCTCACCGATCGGGAACGCAAGCCCGACATCGATAATCCCCGCGGCTATTGCGAATGGGAGCCGATCAAACTGCTGCCCAAGGAACCGAATCGCATCGACGAAGCAGAAGGAAAAGCCGTGAAAGTGATTACTCAGCTTCTTCTTTCGCTTCCCCTCGGCAGGAGTTACAAGGTGATTTTCATGGAGCGCCGGTTGCCCGAGGTTCTCGCCTCGCAAGATGAAATGCTCAAGCGCCGCGGATCAAACGACTCCGTCGATCCAGCGCTGCTGGCTTCCGCCTTCCGCAATCACATGAAAGAAGTCGTCGCGTGGCTCGAGCAGAGACAAGACATTCCTGTCTGTCGCATGGGATACAGAAAAGTGCTCAGTGACCCATCTGGTTGCGCAACGACAGTCCACGACTTCCTGGCTGTTGACTTAAATGTAGAAGCGATGGCCCTTGCAGTGGATCCTACGCTATACCGCAACCGGCGCTCCTGAAGCGCGTGATGCGCGACAAAACGAACGCAACTACTGGATTCGCGTCAGAGCGACCGCTTGGAGGTGGAAATAGTTTGCAGCAAGTTATCGTCCGCTCCTTCGTCTTTCAGGCGTTGTCGGGTAACTGCGCTTAACTTGAAATCCACGCCATAAGTATGAACAAGAGTCGCCATCCGCGTGTTTGTAATCCAGCCTTTGAGTCCGGTTTCGACCTCGGCGAGAGAGAAGGGCAGTGCCTTGCCTTTTTCCGCTTCCTTCGTTGGCTCAGGTGCGCGCCAGTTTGCCTCCTGCTTCGATATCAACCCCTTTTGAAGCATCTCTTCGAGACTGGCTTGGGACTTGGGGGAACCCGGTTGCCGGGCCGCCTTGCGAAGCCAAGTCGCGGCTTCGCGCGGGTTCCGGGGGATGCCGGTTTCGCTATTTCCATCCCGATACAAGAGTCCCAAGGTGTACTCCGCCGGAGCCCATCCATGGTCGGCAGATTTTCGTAACCAATCCAGTTCCTGCTTCGGGTCCTTCGGAATGTTCTGTTCGCCAGTTAAATACAAATGTGACAGTGCCAGCTGCGCCGCCGGATGGTCCTGGTTAGCCGCCTTCCGCAACCACTCCACTCCTTGCTTCGAGTCTCTGGACACACCGTTTCCGCTGAGAAGCGCATTTGCCAGTAGGTATTGGGCTTCCCCATCTCCCTCCTTAGCTTGCTTGCGGAGGCGGGCGATATCTGGAGCTTGCGCCGCCAAGTAAGTGCCGGCCGCGATGACGCAAACCAGGGCTATGGGAACCAGAACCGCGCGAATCATAACTAAGCGAATCAGAGACCGGCGAAGATTCATGGGAACACAAGACGAACAGCGGCCGTCGAGGCCACTGGACGCCGATGTTAATTCTGCTTATGCCTGAAGTCAATCGGAAGGCATAGTCCGATCGCGCCGTCGAGGCTTGAACGCACGTGTGCACCGACAGCGCGGCCCGCGCACGTTAGATGCGCTTGCATCACGCTTTCGTGCTACTCTATGCCATCCTCGTGCGGCGCCTTGCCGCGCTGTTCGAGTGCTACCTCGCGTGACTGATGAAATACTGCCCCGCATGTCATAAGACCTATCCCTCCGACTACAACGTGTGCCCAGCGGATCAGACTGGTCTGCAGCAAGCACACGAACTTCAGCCCGGGATGATCATTCGCAACAAGTATCAGATCCTGGATCGGATCGGCATTGGCGGCATGGGTGTTGTCTACCGCGGCCGGCACCTCACCTTCAACGAAGTGTGCGCCATCAAGATTGTCAACGACGTCATTGCCGGGGATGCAAACTTCCTGCAGCGCTTCCAGACAGAAGCCGTGGTTACCCGAAAGCTTCGGCATCCGAATGCAGTCCGGGTGGATGACTTCGACTACACCGAGGACGGCCGCCCCTTCATTGTGATGGAACTGGTCGAGGGCAAGAATATAGGCGAGGTCCTTCAGGAGGAAGGTCCATTCCGCGTTCCGAGGGCCGTTCGCATTGCGAGGCAAGCGGCACGGGCGCTGGGGGTCGCGCACAAGCTCGGAGTCGTGCATCGGGATATAAAACCCGGCAACATCATCCTCACTACCGACGAGCAGGGTCAGGAAATCGCCAAGGTCCTCGATTTCGGGATCGCGAAATTGCGCGAAGTCGCTGGAAGCGACCAGCCAGGAATGACGATGACGGGCATGGTGGTCGGCACACCCCTCTACATGTCCCCGGAACAGTTCATGGGGAAAAAGGCCGCAGGCGAAATTGATGGCCGGACGGATATTTATTCGCTGGGTGTCGTGCTCTATCAAATGGTCACGGCGCAATTGCCGTTTGAGGGAGACACTCCGTATTCGTTGATGATGCAGCACATGCAAGGAACGGTGCGGCCGCCGCACGAACTTACCCCGGAGTTACACATTCCGGAGTCGCTCTCGCGAGTGATTCTGAAAGCAATCGACAAATCGCGGGACCAGCGATTCCAGACCGCCGAAGAATTCATCGCTGCACTGGGTCAGGTGACCGATGACCAGGCAACAGACAATCAAGTGGGGACAGAACCGGTCAGCAACGTCACCGCCCCAGCTTCGAGACATACCTCCCAAATCGGTGCCTCGCGGATCAGTTCATCGCAGATCCATGCCTCGCTGGTTTCGCCGACTCCGCCTAAGTCCGGATATCCTCTGGCAGCGAATGTGACGACTCCAGCGCCTGCGGGCCCGCCGTTAGCTTCGCTGGTGGCGACCCAACCTTCGGCGGCAAGTGGCGTGCAGACCGCACCGCCGGCAGACTCGGTCCTGGTGAAGAGCGCCGCTCAACATATATTTGTCCAGCCGCGAAAGTTCCGGCTGAAGCAGATGCTGATCCTAGTGGTCCTGCTCTT
>WNGK01005907.1_pt1 | contig 12920 bp, 11 predicted proteins | sample 5400601 | NCBI WGS metagenome assembly WNGK01 (sample SAMN13153376, study PRJNA577476) | soil metagenome | isolation source: 60 cm soil or saprolite under Garry oak tree replicate 1 | place: USA:California | collected 2016-06-15 | reverse complement strand
GAGCTTGGCAAGGAAATTCTCCGCTCGTTCGATGTCCTCTTTCCAAACACTGGGATCAAGGGGAGTGGTTCGGCGTGGTACCTCGACCACTTTGAATAGAACGACCACGGGATTCTTGAGGTTCGAGAGAACTTGAAGGGCCTTGAAGAGTCTAGGCTTGTCCACAAAAGTGGATATTGGTATTAGGATTCTTGTTGCGCCCAGGTTTTCCTGTGGCAAGGTCACTCTGAGACCATTTGTCCTTCTCTCTTGTGAGTGTAGAGGACCACTGAGGAAACGGTACTCTTGACCCCGTTGATTTTTAGCACCTTGTTCTTCAAGAGCTCCCGGAAGGCTAGCATGTTCTCTAGCCTTAACATTACAACAATGTCGTATTCCCCTGTGACCTCAAACACATCTGTGACTTCGGGAAGCTTGGCGAGACTCTCGGTAACTCTCTCAAGCTCCTTGGATTCAACAAAAAGGTTGAGGAAGACTCTAACGTCCTTTGGCATGAACCTCTACTCGTCTTACTACCATCAATTTGCCTGGGTATTTAGAGAGAACTGAGTAGACCGAGTCCAATCTTTCTTTTTCAATGTCGCCCTTGACGGTCTTCCTTTTCAGTAGCACGAGAGAATCGTTTTCTTCAGACTCTGCCTCCCGTCTTAGGACCTCGAGAAGGGGCCCGACAACGATTCTCACCTGGACCTTGAAGCCTTCTCCTCGTAACTTACTCGCTATCTCGTTCAAGTCTTCTCTTTCAGCATCTTCCAGTTTCCTAAGGTAGTCGTAGTGTCCAATCTCCCCGGGACCAGGAGTCATGCGGCCGGGGTCTATCACGTTGAAGAGGGTCAAGGTAAAACGAGGGTCAAGAGCTTTTTTCAACGCCTCTGCTACTGCATCCGGGTCCTCTGGAGTTCGGATGAGGGCGAGTGCATTCATTGTGTAGCCACTGGGCTTGATTTGTAAACCTGTTTCCCTCGATAGGGCTGGAAGCCTGATGACTCTTCTGTACAATAGAAAGCCTAACACTCCCACGAACAGCCAGGTCACGCCTAGTAGCCTTCCGAGCGGATGGTATACTATTATCAGGAGCCAGATGACAGTGCAGCTAAGGGCACCGATTACGCTTATCGGGGGCACCCGGATTCTCTTGCCCCTCCACCTTACGTCAAGTTCTCCAGGAACTTTCCAGGACCTGTAAGTATCTGGTTCCGTGTTTCGCAGGACTATTAGGCTGATATTGACCATGATGTATGATAATAGAGCTCCGAAATTGTAGAGATTCGCTACAAGTTGCAATTGTCCCGTGAGAGCGAGCAGGCCTCCTACTGACCCGAAAATGAGAATTGACCGAACGGGGGTTCGAAAGACCTTGTGAACCTTGTAAAACCAGCGAGGCATGAGCCGGAATCGCCCCATAGAGAATACGACCCTTGAGACTCCAATTATCCCCGTGTTAGTGGACACATAACACAGGCTAAAGCCAGTAAACGCCACAATTGGCGCTAGGTACGGCCCGATGTTTGGGATCGCGTTGGCCATCCCAGTAACAGGGTTGTTGATGTTAGTTGATGAGGAGAGAGCAGTAGCTCCGATTCCCCCTATCCCTGCCACCGAGAGACCAATCGCGAACATGAGAACGAATACTATTGAGAGTTTGTTTGCCCGCGGAATCCAACGGTGGGGTTTCTTTGTTTCTTCCGCAGCTTGGGCGATCGACTCGATACCAATGAAGGAGGACATGGCCAAGGTGACTGCAACCAGGAAGTTCTGGAGTGGTATGTTGGTCAGGCCAGATACGTAATCCGTGCCCACTAACATACTCCCTATTCCCCCGTGGAGTAATTGCTGAACGAACGCGTTCCAGTGGAAGTTTAAGGCCAGCGAGACGATGAGTATTGTTGCTTGGACAGCGATTCCGAGAGCGACCAGTACTTCGTTGAGTATGGAGGAACTTCTGATTCCTACGATGTTTAAGAGCAATAGAAAGATGACGAGGAGAGTTGCGGCGAGTCCAAGCCAAGCCACTTGCAAATTGGCAATACTGACCTGTCCCGTTGCGAATGCTGAAGGCAGAAAGTACGTTAGGTAACCCGCAGACGCTATCGAAAAGAGAGCTATGTCCACAGTGTAGTCGAGCATGACCGCCCACCCAGCGACAAAGCCTGCAAGATCGTTGAACGCTTTCATCGAGTAGATGTGTGCCCCGCCGGCATAGGGGTAGGTGGTTGCGAGCTCTGCATAGGCAAGCCCCGTTGCAACGTACGTGACAGCGGCAACGAGAAATGCCACGGGGGCCCGTCCGCCGGCATAGAGAGTGACAAGTCCCAGGGCAATGAAGACGTCTGCACCCACGTCCGCGTATCCCATGGAAAAGGAGCCGTACCAGCCGACGTCTCGTTTCAGTGCTTGTTCTTCTTCGGCCAACGTTCGCTCCTCGACGCGTCGTTGGCGGGTTTGAGGTGGTATTAAACCAGCGAGTTTCTGCAAATTTGGTTGACAGTCTTCAAGACGAATTCGGTAGCCATTGAGCTACAGTCTTAAGTTGCCGGTGTTCAGTGTCAGTAGAAATAGCACTCGTAGTCAGCTGCAACTTTTACAAGCTCAAGCCTTAAAGTCGAGACTTCTCGCCCGACCTAGCCTCACACCCTGGAGGGTGAATTTCCGTGCTAGTAAGTCTCGGAGTCACGTACAAGAAAGCCTCACTCGCCACCCTCGACTCGGTCAAGCTCAGAGACCCTGATGAGTTCTACCGCATAACAAAGAGCCTGCCCGGGATTAGGGGGTCGCTACTCCTCCAGACCTGCAATCGAGTCGAGATATACCTAGACGCGGACGAGTCGGAGGAAGTTTCGCGCAAGGTGCTTTGGCACTGGGCCCTAGAAACACGATTCAAGCTAAACGAGCTGACTCGTCTCGCTGAATTAAGAAAGGACGAGGAGGTAGTAGACCATCTTGTAAGGCTAGGTTCCGGCCTCGAGTCAATGCTCGTCGGCGAAACTCAGATTCTTGGCCAAATCAGAGACGCTCTCTCAACAGCCCGTTCAAGTGGAGCGGCCAACCTATTATTGTCAGACTTAGTAGATCGAGCGACCGCTGCCAGTGCTAAGATAAGACAACAAACTGGTATCGGAAGAGGTGCAGTGTCTTTGGGCTCTGCAGCCGTCCGACTTGCTAAGGATTCTCTCGGAACTCCCGAGAGCTGGCGTGTTCTAGTGATTGGAACGGGACAGGTTGCCATGCTCACGGCTAAAGCACTGAAAACTAGAGGCGTGACTAGTATTCTCGTCTCCGGCAGAACCAAACAGAGGACGGATTCCTTCTGTCGAGCTTATGGAGGTATACCAGTTAGTTTCGAAGAGGCACAGACCAAACTGTCTGAGTTAGACTTGGTAATAGTAGCCACCACGGCTACCAGCTTCCTCGTCACAAAACAGATGGTCACGCCGAGAGCCGGGTCGACGCTCCTAGTTCTAGATCTTTCAAGCCCTCGAAATGTGTCACCGGAAGTTCAGGATATTCCCGGGGTCACTCTGAAAACCATCGATAACCTCCGAGGAATCGCCGAAGAATCGTTGGCAAGGAGAAAGAAGCTCGTAGAACAAGCTGAGCCCCTAATCAAGGAAAGAGTGGAAGCAATAGTGAGTCTAGTCCGCCGGGAAACGGCCGAGCCCATTGTGTCTGACATCTTCCGACGTGCGGCAGCGATCCGAACAAAGGAGCTAGAGAAGGCCTTATCGAAGATGAAGCTCACACCCGAACAGGAACAAGTCCTCGAAACCATGACTCAGTCGATGGTCGAGAAGCTTCTCGCACTCCCAGTGGTTCAGCTTCGCAAGGCTGCTGAGAAGGGCGACAACGAACTCTTGTTGGCAGGTGGCCAGATCTTCCGAGGCGAATAGAATCATGAGTTTTCCAGCCCTACGAATGAGACGTCTCCGACGGACACCCTTGATTCGAGAGCTGGTTCGAGAGGTCGTCGTCCACCGTTCTGATCTCATACAACCGTTATTCGTGGATGAGGGGTTGTCCGCGGACACTCCGATTCCATCGATGCCAGGACAAAAACGTCTGGCCTCATCCTCTCTGCATAAGGAACTGGCCAGTCTTCAGGACCGCGGAGTTGGGTCAATGATGCTGTTCGGGATTCCACGCACCAAGGACCCCCTGGGACTCTCAGCTTCCGACCCCAAGGGCGTGGTTCAGAAATCGGTCGAGAGCCTCAAAGACGAGTTTGGCGACAACCTCATTGTTTTCACAGACGTTTGCATGTGTCAGTATACCGATCATGGCCATTGTGGAATCGTTCGAGACGGCATTATCGAGAATGATGAGACACTAAAGCGTCTAGCGGAGATTGCGGTAAGCCATGCTCAGGCTGGCGCTGACATTGTGGCACCATCAGCAATGATAGATGGCGAGGTCAGGGAAATCAGAACTGCTTTAGACGACGCTGGGTACCACTACGTGGCCATTCTGGCATATTCGGCCAAACACGCATCCTCGTTCTTCGGACCGTTCAGAGAAGCCGCTTTCTCGTCCCCGAAATTCGGCGACAGAAAGACCTACCAGATGGACTATTCCAACCCAGAAGAAGCGCTGAGAGAAATCGGCTTGGACGTGGCCGAGGGAGCGGACATGATTATGGTGAAACCGGCTCTTGCCTACTTGGACTTGATTCACCGGGCCAAGGAAAAATATCACATGCCTACCGCGGCGTACAATGTGAGCGGTGAGTTCTCGATGGTGAAGGCGGCAGCTCGCGAAGGATGGATAGACGAACGGTCGGTGGTCTTGGAGATTCTTACCGCGATCAGGAGGGCGGGTGCTGACATGATAATCACTTATCATGCAAGTGAGGCGGCTGAATGGTTACCAGGCTAGCCTCGAAGTCTCAGCAGCTCTACGAGAAAGCAAAAGAACTGATTCCGGGGGGAGTGAACAGTCCGGTCAGATCATACCCTCCCTACCCGCTTTTCCTCAATTCGGCCCATGGATGCAAGTTCCGAACAGTCGACGACGAAGAGTATCTCGACTATTGCATGGCCTACGGAGCTCTCCTAGATGGCCACGCATACCCAGAAACTGTGAGGGCAGTCAAGATGGCAGTAGAGAATGGAACAGTCTTCGGCCAACCCACTGAACAAGAAGTCCTTCTTGCGAAGCTAATTTCCGATCTAGTCCCCTCTATACAGATGGTCCGCCTAGTAAACTCGGGAACGGAGGCCACAATGCACGCCCTCAGACTGGCAAGAGGGTTCACAGGAAAATCGAAAATCCTCAAGTTCGAAGGAGGATTCCATGGATCACACGATGGGGTCCTGGTGAATGCGGGCTCGGGAGCCTCAGCCCTATCCTGTCCAGATTCTCAGGGAATCCCTCAAGAAACGGCGAAGAACACTCTGGTGGCAAGATACAACGACGAGGACCACACTAAACGGATTCTACGCGACAATGAGGGTGAGGTAGCTTCTGTGATTCTTGAGCCGGTCATGGGAAATATGGGACCGATCTTGCCAGAACCGGGCTTCCTTGAGGGTCTTCGGGAGATTACTGAGGAAGAGTCTATTGTTCTGATATTTGATGAAGTAATCACGGGATTCAGGCTAGCTCTTGGTGGTGCTCAGGAATATTACGGAGTTAAGCCAGACCTCACGGTTCTTGGCAAAGTTCTCGGGGGAGGACTTCCACTGTCGGCCTTCGGTGGAAAGCGGGAAATTATGGAAAAACTCGCACCGTTGGGGGAAGTCTATCAAGCGGGCACTTACAGTGGAAACCCAGTGAGCGTCGCAGCAGGACTGGCGACTCTCGAGTCCTTGAGGACACGCGCAGGCCAAGTTTACCCGAGTCTCGAAAGCACCGGAAAAATATTGAGAAGTCGCATAGCCCAGTCGGCCGATTCCTATGGACTCGATGTTCAAGTGAATGGAGTCGGCTCAATGTTTCAAGTCTTCTTCACCAACAAACCAGTAGTGGACTACCAATCCGCCAAGACCTCAAACCCTGACTTGTACCGCAAATTCTTCCAATCTCTACTCCGATCCCACGTCTTTGTTCCTCCCTCCCAATTCGAAACCTGCTTCCTATCAACATCACATACAGCCGAGCAAATCGAAGACTCGCTAGCCGCCATTGGCACAGCGTTTAGGGCAACGATCGAGTAGACCAAATTGCTCTTGCGCGTTGGTACTAGAGGCAGTAAGCTTTCGATTGCCCAGACAGACTTGGTCATTGAGAAACTACAGGCAAGACATCCGGGCCTAACTATCGAAAAGAGCCTCATCATGACCCAAGGAGACATTGACAAGCTCACTCCCCTCTTCAGAATGGACCAGAAAGGAATTTTTGAAAAAGAGGTTAACCAAGCAGTTCTAGATGATCGAGTGGACTTTGCCATTCACAGCATGAAAGACATCCCAGTCTATGAAGACGATACAGATCTGGTAATTGCCGGGGTCCCGGAAAGAGGCTCTGCTGCTGACGTAATCGTGAGTCGAGACAACAAAACGTTAGAAGAACTAAGACCTGGAAGTACGGTAGGCACCAGCAGTCTTCTCCGAGTTGCCCAACTGAAACGTGCCAGGCCGGATATCAAGACTGAACCTATCAGGGGAAATGTTGAGACGAGAATATTGAAAGTGGAACAGGGAGAGTATGACGCGGTGATCCTGGCTGAAGCCGGACTGGACCGTTTAGGATTGAGCCAGAAGATCGCCCAGCGTTTGCCCCTGAACGATTTTCTCCCGGCACCAGGACAAGGCATCATCTCTCCCATAACCAAGAAAGCTTCGAGAGTAGTTGTTCAACTGCTGGAGAGTGCGGAGGATTCTCAAACCCGGGCAGAGGGAGAGGCAGAGCGAGAACTCGTGAGAATCCTTGAAGGCGGCTGCAAAGTCCCAATCGGCGCTTTAGCAACCACCAGCGGCCGACAACTCCGGCTTACAGGCTGCGTCTTATCCGCAGACGGGAGGACGAAGTTGGAAGCTTCAGGAACCGGGAAGGCTGCGGGTGCAGCTTTGCTGGGGAGAGAAGTTGGCAAAGATCTCCTCAGTCAAGGGGCAAGGTTGCTTGAGGAGAGCTGGCGTGAGCTTCTCAGGTAGAGTTGCATGAACAGCCTCGCTGTGACCAGGCCCAATGGCGAGGGAGCGAATACTGCCGCTCAGATTCGCGAGCGTGGATGGAGGCCTCTCATAGTCCACACTGTAGAACTCAAGCCTCGCCCGGTTGCACATGTCAGCAACGAATTGAAGAAGGAATTCACGACAGGCACCCCTGACTGGATTGTCTTCATGAGTCCCCGGAGTACCGGCATGTTCTTCGAGGCAGCAAATCAGCAGGACGGGTTGAAGAGGACCATTTCAGAACGATCCCGTTTCATTGCAGTGGGACCAAAGACCAAGTCCTCGCTAAAACAGACAGGCGCGAAGACCGTGGATATTCCAAGAGACTACAGTTCGGAGGGAATAGCAGAATTCTTTTCGAAGACCCAGGCTCGGGGGAAACGCATACTTCTTGCGAGGTCCAATCAAGCTAGTGACTTGTTGGAGGAGCAGCTGAAAGCTCTAGGGGCTGTCGTCTCAACTCTCAGGCTCTATGACTCGTCTCTCCCCTCAGATGAACGCAGCGTGTCGGAATTTCTGCGTGAGTTGAAGGCTGGGAATGTAAACGCGACGCTCTTCACAAGCGCACTTTCTGCCGCGAATTTGTTCATCATGAGTGAACCGCATCTGGACGCGATGGAACTGAGAAAATTGTTGAGGCACACGCTTGTGGGAGCGATCGGACCCGTAACATCAGAGAGGCTGATCATTCTAGGGGTTAACCCGGATCTGGTACCCAAGCGTTTTCTTATTGAGGAAGGGATTGCAAACATCATCGAAGCTGTGGAGACGAGAGCTCACGCAGTCTCCCAGTAGTCTATGCCGTCAGAAGCGTTTCGCCTGCGACAACCGAGCGCGTTGTTGCGAGGAGCGAGTCTATGAACTCCGGGTCCGCATTCAGAGATTGGGTTCGATCGAGCTTGACCCCCACTGATTCTGCGAGCTGTTTGGCTTCGATGTCCAAGTCGTATAGAATCTCCAGATGGTCAGAAACAAATCCGACTGGGCAGACGAGAATCTCCTTGAAACCCTTCCTTTGAATGTCCACTATTTGTTCTCGAATCTGGGGTCCCAGCCATGTGTCTCGAGCTTCACCTGCACTCTGGAAGGCAAAGCTCCACGACTCGATCCCTGCTGCTTCGGCCACGAGTCTGCTCGTCTCATCGAGCTGTGCTCGGTAAGGATCTCCCGGGACCACCGCTCTCTTGGGGAGACTGTGGGCTGTGAACAAGACCATGGCTTGTTGAGGATCCTTCATCTTGTTCAAGCCACTTCGGACACGGCTCGCCAGAGCGTCGATGAGTGACCTTTCCTGGTGCCAGTTCTTCACCATGAAAAAGGGAATGCTAGATTGGTTGTCGGCAAGTGCCTTTCTCACAGCGTCGTCGTATCCACCGATACTCATCTTTGAGTAATGGGGCGCCAAAGCTATTCCGATTATCGATGCTACATTGTCTCGTACCATTTCTTCCACGGTGTCCTTGATGAAGGGATACCAGTGTTTCATGCCAATGTAGACCCGATCTGCAATTGCGTTGTTGCGGAGGCGCTCTTCCAGTCGCTGGGCTTGAAGCTTGGTAATCTCAATCAATGGTGTTCGGCCTCCAACCTGGCGGTATCGCTCCTTTAGTCGCTCGACCTCCTCCGGGGTTGCCGTTCGGCCCCCACGGATTTCTTTCAAGTAAGCCCCTACTTCGTCGAGCGAGTAGGGGCTCCCATATGCCATGAGAAGAACACTTGGCTTCGACATTGGGGAGCAGCCTACCGTCTTTTCGCCGTTGAGCCGTGGATGAACTTGACGAGCTTCTGAAGTTGTTCAGGACGCGTTTCGGGGAGGACCCCGTGACCGAGGCTGAACACATGGCCAGGACGACCTCCTGTTTTCTCAAGAATTTCATCAGTCCTAGCCTCGACTAATCTCCAGTCACCAAGAACGATTGCCGGGTCAAGGTTTCCTTGGATAGCTACAGGTCCAAGTCTGTTCCATGCTTCATCGATTGGGATTCTCCAGTCTACGCCAAACACTTCGCCACCCGATTTGCTCATAGTGTTGAGAATACCTGCGGTTCCTACGCCGAAGTGTATTCGAGGCACCCCTTTTCCTTCAAGATGATCGAAGATTTTCTTCGTGTATGGAAGCACGAATTCTCCATAGTCTGATGGTGAGAGACAGCCCGACCATGTGTCAAAGAGCTGGACGGCATCAACACCAGCGTGGATCTGAGCCGAAAGATAGGCTGATACCATATCAGTGAGCTTCGCCATGAGATTACTCCACACCTCAGGTTGGCCGTACATCATCTTCTTAGTGAGTGTGAAATCGCGGGACGGACCTCCCTCGATCAGGTAGGATGCTAACGTAAAAGGCGCGCCAGAAAACCCGATGAGAGGGATTCCTCGATCTAGTTTCTCCTGAATCAGGCGTATACTGTCCATAACGAAAGGGACTTGTTTTTCAGGCTCTAGTCTCTTAAGACCCTCGACACTCTCTGCGTCTCTCAGCGGCTTCTCGATACTTGGTCCGCCATCGAGAATTTTGAGCTGAACGCCCATTCCTTCTAGCGGTAACATAATGTCAGCGAATAATATCGCAGCGTCGACCCCTAGCAAGTTTGCCGCATCAAGAGTTATCGAGGCGGATAGAGAAGGGGTTTTGCAAATCTCCAATACTTCATGCTTCGATCTGATCCTTCGATAGCCTTCCATGTACCTTCCCGCTTGGCGCATGAACCATACAGGTGTGTGGTCGGTTTGCTTTCCCCAGCAGGCACGGAGGAAACTGTCGTTTTGCAAGTGGTTCAACGCTAGCTAGGTCCTTCTCTATGGACCAAGTAGGTCGAGCATTTTCCCCGGTTCAACATTCACACACGTGAACAGCGGAGTCTCAACCGCAGTATACTTGCTGGCCTCGCTAGTCCTCAGGTCCATCACTAGGTTAAGAAAGTCTTCTGGATGGTCTGTCTCGAAAGATAGGACGAACTCATAATCATCAAGGCCGAAACTGTACGCGGTGTGAATCTTCACAGAGGAGTACTTGCGGCCTGTCTGAACATGCTCCCTCATTATTCGTTGTCTCTCCTCGAATGGTAGGCCGTACCACTCTCTCTTCTTGGTCATCGGATAGACGAAGAGAAACTTTGAGCCAACCGGGTCCGGCTCGGTTGACTTGCCGAAGTATTCTGACGGCTTAAACATCGCCAGATAGGAGTGGGGGGTCGTGACATACCTCCCAAGGCTCGTCTTCAGAAGCGAGCTGTGTAGCTCTTGGAAAGACCCGATCGTGTCAGCGATCTCCCACAACGCAAAGTCAACGTCTGCTCGGGTTCCGAGGAGAGAGTAGGTTCTGATTGAGACTTCTCTTGTGTGTTCCATTATCTTCTCAAGGAATGCTTTCTTCGACTCCTCGCAAGCTTGGTGTGGAAGCCTCTTCCACTCCGAGTCCACTTTGAAGAAGGAATACCTAACGTATCGGTAGGAACTGTTTGGCGCCAGCAACGAGTCGTGTCCGGAGGTTTGTAGTCCCATCAGTCATCACTGGCTTGACTTCGCACGTCCTATTTGAAAGAGCTAGTGTATTTTGGCGAGACCCCGCCCAAAGTTGTCCAAGTGGACTTGGCCAATTATCCCGACGCACAATAGATACAATATTTTGCAGCGATTTGCATTTACCCGAATTCTGACATAACAAGGGTCTGCCAGGATTTCCTGGGATTCCCGGAATTAGGAAATTAGTGGGACAAGAAAACCCAGTCCATCCTGCTCGTTGAATGTCCTACTGGTGAAATCGTTGCAAGGCAGTTAGAATGAAAACGCTCCAAATAGCAATTGGAATGGTTCAATTCGCATTGTAGACGAGAATGACAGGTTTGCCTTCGTACTTGTAAACCGGGTCTATCCAGGCCTTGTGACGAGCGTAGCGTTTCAGTGTGGAAGCGGTGTGGGTCTTGTCTCCGTCAAGCCTGTAGCCCGTCCAAGTTCCATCTGCGGGTGAAAACTCGGGAGGAAGATCTGCACACCAGAATGTGTAGCCTTTGTCCTTGTATTTCTCGTAGATTTCTGTGAAGCTGCCGTAGTCTTGGGTCTTGATCCACCGGTAGTAGTGGTACTTGTACCGGACTCGGATCTTGAACCCGCTAGTCTGGGCTTTCTTTGAGCGCTTTTTTCTTTTCTTTCTTTGTTCCATTTGGGCTTGCTGGCTCAGGATGACTCACCAAGTTTTTCTCCCATTCATGTGCGAGACGAAGGAAGACATCCTTACTAGGACACTTCAAGCGCTTCGTGTGATACTGGACGAAGCGCAGGAAGCTCTCAATGTCTCCGTCCTCCTCAAAGTCCACGGTAAGTATGTACCTCAATGGTCGACAGTGTCCCCTGTTAGTGCTCGACTCGCGAATCGGCCTTAGCTTATAGGAGGATTAAGCGAATCGAAACCTTGGAGCCTACTCCACAGTACTATCGCGTTGGAACTCATGTTCGGGAACACGGTTAGATCTCGTTATTGAAAGTGGGCACCGGCGTCCTAGCAACCGAGATAGCGTGGTTCTTTCAGTGTGGAGTGTTGTCGGTGCAGTCCTCTACAGTATTGGACTGGGGTGGATTGTGGGGTGGACTGTTGGCTGGTTTACTGAGGTGGTCGGATTAGCGTGGCTGGTGCTTCTATCTGTCATCGGATTGCTATTTTGGGCGTACCTTGTTTTTTCGAACAAGACCCCACGTTTTCGAAGGAAGTATCGTATGGCTTCCACCAGTTGCTTGTTGCATTGTCGCGTTCTTCATCCCGTACGTTCATGTCGGAATGAGGATCGAGTGGGGTGGATTCCTTCCTCATCACTGAGCCTTCGCCACGTCCATGTCAAGACGACATTGCTGGACGAATGTCCAGCGGATGTGGCATAGCGCTTAAATCTGTTGCGGCAAATTGGATTCCTCAGTGAGTTTGTAGAGGGGTCGCCAGGGCGTGTATTTGGCTTGCATGCATAGTGGAGCTAGTTCGTAATGGTGTACGAACGGTTTCACATAGAAACCAAGCCTGCACCGAATGTCTACAAGCCAACCCCGAAATTTGACGTGAGTGCGAGGAAGCTTCGGCTTGCCGCCATGCTTGTTCACGAGGCTTTCGAGTATCGGTTCAAGAAGGACGTGGTCCTATCCCGTCCTTGCATCTATGGAGTGTTCGGCGGAAAGCTTGGTGGCTTCAAGCCGATCAAAGAAAAGTGCGTGGGCTGCATGCGATGTGTCCAGGAATATCCGCATATCATGACGGTGAAGCAGTCCGAAGCTTTCAAGCGGCTTGGCGATACTTACTGGACTCCTGACGCTGTCCTGAACATACTCTACGAATCCTCGACCGGAAAGATTCCCGTCAAGGGAATGGGGTACAAGGGCTCGTTCGGCGGAGAAGGTTTCGATGGAATGTGGACGGACATGTCAGAGATTGTGAGGCCGACGAGAGACGGCGTCTATGGCAGGGAATACATCTCAACTGTCGTAGATGTTGGCCGCAAACCGTCCTCGGTAGAGTTTGACAAGTCCAAGCCTGTCGAGCCGGCTAGAAACGTGCAGATCCCGATTCCAATCATTTTCGACCCAATTCCAACGACTGAGGACAATGAGAGTGCTGAGGCCGTGAGCATTGCCGCCTCCAGGCTGAAAACATTCCATGTTACACCGCCCAGGGACGATGTGGAGGCTAGCCACGTTATTCCGCTTGTTAAGAGGACGGACACCGAGACTGACAAGAAAGCTATCGCTAGGGCTCGCGTGGTAGAGTATGAGAAGAGCGGGTCCAAACTTCTTCGAAGCATCAGAGAATTGAACTCGGAAGCGGTCGTTGTG
>WNGK01014237.1_pt1 | contig 12922 bp, 10 predicted proteins | sample 5400601 | NCBI WGS metagenome assembly WNGK01 (sample SAMN13153376, study PRJNA577476) | soil metagenome | isolation source: 60 cm soil or saprolite under Garry oak tree replicate 1 | place: USA:California | collected 2016-06-15 | reverse complement strand
AAACCGCAGGCCTTGTCTGCGCTGAAGCTGACCCTCGGCGTCTCCGTGCTTGTCGCAGCCTTCAACGCGCTCACGGGCACGGCGATCGCCTGGGTGCTCGTGCGCGACTCCTTTCCGGGCAAGGGGTTCTTTAACTCCGTCATCGACCTCCCGTTCGCCCTGCCGACGGTCGTGGCGGGCCTCGTCCTGCTCGAGCTCTACGGGCCGAACAGCCCGTTCGGCGTCGACGTGGCCTTCCAGCGAGCAGGGCTCGTCCTCGCGCTGCTCTTCGTGACGCTCCCGTTCGTCGTCCGCGCCGTGCAGCCCGTGCTGCTCGAGCTCGATCGGGAGATGGAAGAGGCAGCCGAGTCGCTCGGCGCCGGGCGACTCGCGGTCTTCCGCCGGATCGTCTTCCCGAATCTGCTGCCTGCGGTTCTCTCGGGCGTGGCGCTGGCGTTTGCCCGCGCCGTCGGTGAGTTCGGATCGGTGGTGCTGATTTCGGGCAACATCCCTTTCAAGACGGAGGTGTCCTCCGTCTACATCGCCGGCCAGATCGAGTCAGACAATCCGGCCGGCGCCGCGGCTGTCTCCGTTGTCCTGCTCCTGATCTCGCTCGGCGTCCTACTCGCGATCGGCGCCTTACGGCACTGGAGGACCCGGCATGACCGCTAGATACTTCTTGCGGTTCGGTGCCCTCGGCTACCTCGCACTGCTGCTCCTGCTTCCGGTAGGCCTCGTCTTCTACCGGACCTTCGAGCACGGCTTCCACCCGGCCTGGGCGGCGGTGACGAATCCACAGGCGCTGCACGCACTCTGGCTGACGCTGATCATCGCGGCGATCGCGGTTCCCCTGAACACGCTCTTCGGCGTCGTGCTCGCGATCGCGCTCGTCCGGCACCGCTTCCCGGGGCGCGGGCTCCTGAACGCGGTCGTCGACCTGCCGCTCGCCTTGTCGCCGGTCGTCGTCGGGCTTTCGCTCTACCTTCTCTACGGCACCGGCGGTTGGCTTGGTGGCCTCGCGGGGCACGGGATCAAGATCCTCTTCGCGCTCCCCGGGATGATCCTCGCGACGATCTTCGTCTCGCTGCCGTTCGTCGTTCGTGAGGTCGTGCCCGTCCTTCGGGAGATCGGTACGGATCAGGAGCAGGCCGCCGAGACGCTCGGCGCGGCCCCGTTCACCACCTTTCGGCGGATCACCCTGCCCGCGATCCGCTGGGCGGTCTGTTACGGCGTCGTGCTGACGACCGCGCGCGCGATCGGCGAGTTCGGCGCCGTCAGCATCGTCTCGGGACGGATCGAGGGCAAGACCGAGACGCTGCCGCTCTACGTACAGTCTCAGTTCGAAGGCTTCAACACGACAGGTGCGTTCGCCGCGTGCGTCGTGCTGGCGCTGATCGCGCTCGCTACCGTTCTGGCGATGCGGATGTTCCGACCCAGAGAGGGAGCAGGCTGATGGGCATCACGGTCGTCGAGGTGACCAAGAAGTTCGGAGACTTCGTCGCGCTCGACGACGTCTCCGTTGCGATTCCCGAGGGCTCGCTGACTGCGCTCCTCGGCCCGAGCGGCAGCGGCAAGTCGACGCTGCTGCGCGTGATCGCGGGCCTCGAGGAGCCCGATGGTGGTCAGGTCCTGCTCGGCGACGACGACGTCACTCACCAGCCGGCGCGGGCGCGCGGGGTCGGGATGGTCTTCCAGCACTACGCGGCCTTCAAGCACATGACGGTCTGGGAGAACGTGGCCTTCGGTCTGAAGGTGCGCAAGCGCCCGAAGCCGGAGATCGAGAACCGCGTCCACGAGCTGCTCGAGCTCGTGCAGCTGGAAGGCCTTGCGAAGCGCTACCCCGCGCAGCTCTCGGGCGGCCAGCGGCAGCGGATGGCGCTGGCCCGGGCGCTCGCGGTCGACCCCGAGGTGCTGCTGCTGGACGAGCCCTTCGGCGCGCTCGACGCGCGCGTTCGCAAGGAACTCCGCGCCTGGCTCCGCCGCCTTCACGACGAGGTGCACGTGACCACGATCATCGTCACGCACGACCAGGAGGAGGCGATGGAGGTCGCGGGCCAGATCGTCGTCATCAACCACGGCCGGGTCGAGCAGGTGGGTACGCCCCGCGAGCTCTACGACTCGCCGGCCAACGAGTTCGTGATGAGCTTCGTCGGCCCGGTCAACAAGATCGGCGACACCTTCGTCCGGCCGCGCGACATCAGCCTCAGCCTCGAGCCCGACGGCGATGGGACCGAGGCGATGGTCGAGCGGGTCGTCCATCTTGGGTTCGAGGTCAGGGCTGAGCTAGTCCGCGACGACGGCCAGCACCTGCTCGCGCAGCTGACGCAGGAAGAGGCGCAGGCGCTCGAGCTCGAGCGCGGCACGATCGTCTACGCGAAACCCAGCCGCCAAACCGTCTTCACGCGTTAATAAGGAGTCAGTGCGGAAGCCAGGCGTCGGGGTCGGCGGCTATGGCCGCGACCTCGTCGGGCAGCCGTCCCGCGGCGAGGTCCGCGAGCGTGACGACCTCGAGGACAGCCCGGAGGTTCGCGCGTACGGCGACCCAGACCTGTTGCAGCGGTGCGGCCGGGCCGCCGTATTCGACCAACTCGGGCCGTTGGCCGCGGACGTTCGCGATCGGGCCCTCGACCGCGCGGATGACTTCGGCGAGCGAGATCTCGTCCGGTGGGAGAGAAAGCCAGTACCCGCCCTCGGCGCCGCGCTGGCTCTGTACGAGGCCGGCGTGCTTGAGATCGAGCAGGATGTTCTCGAGGAACTTGATCGGGATCTCCTGCGCTTGCGAAAGGCGCTCGCCCTTGACCGGGCCCTCGCCGGCGGCGGCGAGCTCGGCACACGCGCGCAAGGCGTAATCGACCTTCGCCGAGACTCGCATGGCGGGATTGTGCCTCTCGAGGGCTAGGCGGTCGTCGCAGCGGCGGCATCGGGCCGCGGATCGGCCATGACGACGCGGTTCTTGCCGTTCCGCTTCGCTTCGTAGAGCGCTTCGTCGGCCGCGGTCACGAGCTGTTCGGCGTGTTCGAGCTCGCCCTTGACCGCGACGCCGAAGCTCGCGGTCACACTTACCTCGGTGCCGTTGGGAAGCTTGATTGTCGCCGCCTCGAGCGCGGAGCGCAGGCGCTCGGCGAGCTTCCTTGCGCCGACTATGTCTGTCTCGGGCGTCAACAGGGCGAACTCTTCGCCGCCGTAGCGCGCCGCCAGGTCAACTTGTCGGGCGCCGGAATCGAGAATTGCGGCCACGCGCTTGAGAACCGCGTCGCCGGCCTGGTGGCCGAGCTCGTCGTTGATGCTCTTGAAGTTATCGAGATCGATGAGCAGCAGCGCGAGCGAGTCGCCGACTCTCTCGGCGCGCCGCCATTCGAGCGCGAGCTCGTCGTCGAAAGAGCGCCGGTTGGCAAGACCTGTCAGCGCGTCGGTCGCGGCCTGCGAGGCGACGCGGCGGAAATCTCCGAGCGTGTTCAGGATCGGACGAGCAAACATCAGCGCGACGAGCACGAGCAGAGCGAAAGAGCCAAGAGCCGCGTAGAAGATGCGGCGCCGGTAGGGCTGGACGCTGGCGTTGATCGTCTCGTTCGGCCGGAGCGCGAATAGGCTGATCCCAACCGCGTTCGGAACGCGCGTGAGCAGTCCGCGGTAGCTCTGTTTGCCAATCTCAACCGTGTGTCCGCGGAGCTGCACGTGTTGACCGGTGCCGACGACCGTCCGCTCGTGCACGATCAAGAGGCGGTCGTCCTGGGCATGCGATGCGGCCTGGCGCAAGCGAGCCGCGAGCTTGTGGTTCAACGCGATGGTGGCGACGACGGTCCCGACCCTGTGGCCGTTGACGGTGAGTGAAATCGAGCGGCTCAACGCGACCGGCGGGCGGGTGCCGGCGACGCGCGTTCGGCCAAGGTAGAAGAGCACGCCGGGGGAGTCGGCTGCGATTCGCTTGATCGTGGCGCGGTCGTGGGCGATGAAGGCATGCTGCACCGTCGGCGAGCGCGCGAGGTCGTCAGCGCGATTCGCTGCGTCGTCACCCAGCTGGCCGAGCTCCTGGCTTGCAGCCTGCAACTCGGCTCGAAGCGCGCTGTCTGCCCGCGCGCGCTCGTTCTGGAGCGCGTTGGTGCCGAGGATTCGGACCGTCGCGATCACCGGGATCACGCCGACCACGAGGACGCCGGCCAGGAGCTGGAGGAGAGCTCGGCGTGAGATTCCCCGCTGACCGCGGCGCCGCCGGCCGCCGGAAGGCAGATCGTGGCCGGGACTCGGGGCAGGGGCCGCGGGCGCCATCTTCCCGAGTTATCGACGTCCAACGCTCCGGCCTTGAGCCTTCGCGGGCCGCCGGCTAGAACTCGTTGTCTGCAGCGCCGGACTCGGTCGCGGTGCCGCTGGGCGCCGTCCAGACCATCGTCCCGGCCTTCTTCTGGTCGAACGACTTACCCGTCGGCGTGCCAAGGACGACGGTGACCACGTTGCCGCTCAGCGTCATCGTCGAGCCCGCCGCCGTGACGGTCTGCGTGTTGGTGTAGTTGTTGCCCAACTGGACGAGGCCGAGTGCCCAAAGCGGAGCTCCCGTTGTCCCGTTGAGAATCGTGACGAAGTCGTTCTTCGCGTAGTTGCTGATCCGTAGCGTCACCGTCGTCGCCGAGCCCGGCAGGGTGCTCGGCGCGGATGCCGGAGGGGTCGGAGATCCAGGGGGAGGCGGAGGCGCGGGGGGCGCCGGAGGCGGGGGAGGAGGTGGCGGAGGCGGAGGCGGCGCCTTGCTGCCGCCGGTGCTCCCGCCGATGTCACCCAAGTCGCCCGTATCGCCGGTCCCGCCCGTATGGCCCGTGTCGCCCGTCCCGCCGGCATCCGAGCCGCCGGTGTCGCCGGTGTCTCCGGAATCGGGCGGAGTCGTTGTGGTGTTGCCGCTGCCCGGATCGGTCGTGTCGCCGTTGTCGCTAGAGCCTCCTGAGCCGGGCGAGTTGCCCGCGCCCGGACTGGTGTCCCTAGCTGGTGGAGTCTCCGCTGGCTGGCTCGTTGGAGCCTGAGGCTGATCAGCGGTCACAAGCGTTGCCAAGTCGGGAGCCGGCGCCGAGCGCGCCGATTGCGGAAGTGCGAGCTTTGCGCCGATCGCATTGACTTTCGCGGCGGCGCGCGCACGAGCCCGCGCGCGCTTGGCGACCTCGGCGTGGTACGCGGCGAGAACTTTCTCGGAGACGATCGTTGCCGCCTCGGTTTGCGGAACGGAGGATGCGCCTCCCGTTCCGCCGCCCGTACCAGTTGCCTGCGCCGCGAAGACGACGCTTCGCGCGAGCCGGTTGCTGCCGCCTGCGCCTGTCACCTGGGAAAGCACAGGCAGACCGACCGTGACCCAGAGAACGGCCACGACCGGGAGCGCAACAACAGCCGGCAGGAACCGGGTACGCGAAGGGGGAGTCGCGCGTGGCGCGCGAATGCGTCGTGGACGATCGATGTACGAGTGCCGCAAGATTCTCTCCTTGGGCCGCCGCAGGCCTCAAACAGACGCTAGGCGGAGGGGCCTGATCACGACTCCCCCAGGAGGGTGACTTCGCGCCCGGCGCGAGTTCCCTCGAACGGGGACTCGCGGCATCCGGCTCTCGGTCGGGATACGCTCGCGTCGTGGCGACGGAAGCCGATTCGACCGGGGCCAAGCTGCGGGAGCTGGCCGAGTTGCGCGAGCAGGCGCGGCACGCCGGTAGCGAGAGCGCGGTCGCCCGCCAGCGCGAGCAAGGGAAGCTGCTCGCCCGCGAGCGCGTCGAGAGACTGCTCGACCCTGGCTCGTTCTTCGAGCTGGATCGCTACGTCAGGCACCGCGAGTCGAATTTCGGAATGCTCGAGCGGCGTCCCTACGGCGATGCGGTCGTCACCGGCTACGGCACGATCTTCGGCCGAAGGGTCTTCGTCTTCTCGCAGGACTCCACCGTCTTCGGCGGGTCATTGAGCGAAGTCTTCGCCGAGAAGATCTGCAAAGTGATGGATCTCGCCGCGAAGTTCGGTTGCCCGTTGATCGGGATCAACGACTCGGGTGGCGCCCGGATCCAGGAGGGCGTTGTCTCGCTCGCGGGCTACGCCGAGATCTTCTGGCGCAACGTCCAGGCCTCGGGAGTCATCCCCCAGATCAGCTTGATCATGGGCCCGTGCGCGGGCGGAGCCGTCTACTCCCCCGCGATGACCGACTTCGTGCTGATGGTCGAGGGCTCTTCGTACATGTTCATCACGGGCCCCGACGTCGTGAAGACGGTGACCGGCGAGGAGGTGACGTTCGAGGAGCTCGGAGGCGCGGCGACACACGCGGCGAAGTCCGGCGTCGCCCACTTCATCGCGCCCGACGAGGAGGCATGTCTCGAGGACGCCCGTTACCTGCTGTCGTTCCTGCCGCAGAACAACGTCGACCCGCCGCCCTATGCAGAGCCGACCGACCCGGCCGGGAGGGAGGACGCCGAGCTCGATTCGACGATTCCCGACGATCCTGCAAAGCCGTACGACATTAAGAGCGTCATCTCCCGCGTGGTCGACGACGGCGATTTCCTCGAGGTGCACGAGCGCTGGGCCGAGAACATCGTCTGCTGCTTCGCGCGGCTCAACGGCTATCCCGTTGGCGTGATCGGCAACCAGCCACGGGCGCTGGCCGGCGTGCTGGACATCGACTCCTCGACGAAGGCGGCGCGCTTCGTCCGGAGCTGCGATGCGTTCAACATTCCGCTGGTCACGTTCGTCGACGTCCCCGGATTCCTACCCGGCACCGCACAGGAGTGGGGCGGGATCATCCGCCACGGCGCGAAGCTGCTCTACGCCTATTGCGAGGCAACTGTGCCGAAGCTCGCCGTGATCACCCGCAAGGCGTACGGCGGCGCTTACGACGTCATGAGCTCGAAACACATCCGCGCCGACTTCAACTTCGCGTGGCCGACCGCAGAGGTGGCCGTGATGGGCCCCGAAGGCGCCGTCAACATCGTCTTTCGCAAGCAGATCGAGGAAGCTCCGGATCCCGAAGCGCGTCGCGCGGAACTGATTGAGGCGTACCGCAGTCAGTTCGCGAACCCGTACGCGGCGGCTGAACGCGGCTACGTCGACGATGTGATCGAGCCGCGCCGCACCCGGCCTGTGCTGATCGACGCCCTCGAGACCGCGTTGACGAAGCGCGAGCGCCGGCCGCCTCGAAAGCACGGGAACATCCCGCTCTAGGAGGGTTTGGCGGAATAGCGCTCGCACCCTGGTGGCACAGCCTCTATTTCGCCAAGCCTCCTAAACAGCGATCGCTTGGTGGAGCTGCGCGTCTGCTGCGGGGGCGGCCTGGTCGAGCTCAGCGGCGAGCGCCTCGACCACCGACGGGTCGAATTGGGTGCCGGCGCAGAGGACGAGTTCGCTCATCGCGTCGTTCGGCGAGCACGCCTTGCCGTAGAGGCCGCCGGACGTCATCGCGTCGAACGCGTCGGCGACAAAGAGGATCCGGGCGCCAAGCGGGATCTCCGTTCCGGCGAGGCCGTCCGGATATCCGGTGCCGTCCCACCGTTCATGGTGGTGGAGCACCCACTCCGCTACCGAACCGATGCCGAGGCTCTCGAGCATTCGAGAGCCGAGCGACGCATGCTCCTTGAGGACGGACCACTCAGGCTCCGTCAGCGGCGCCGGCTTCCGCAGCAGGTTCTCGGGAAGAGCCAGCTTGCCGAGGTCGTGAAGGCTTCCCGCAAGTTGTGTGAGCTCGATTTCTTCACGGGAGAGGCCGATGCGCGCGGCCAGCCGGACGGCAAGCTCGGCGACACGTTGCGAATGATTTCCGCTGTAGACGTCTCGCGCATCGACAGCATTCGCAAGACTCGCGGCAGCTCGGAGCCGCGCGGCCCGATCCTGGGCGCCCGCGAGCCGCTTCAGCTCGGCGAGCTCGACCACGTCCGGACGGTAGACCTCGGCCCGGTTCTTGCCCTCCTCCTTCGCCCGGTAGAGGGCGGTGTCGACCAGGTGCAGCAGCTCGTCGCGTTGCCGCGCGTGCTGAGGCGCCAGGGCGATCCCGGCGCTGACGGTGACCGGCCCCAGCTGGCCGAAATCGAGCCTCGAGATCCGCTCGACGATCGAGTTCGCAGCCGTCAATGCTTGCCCGTCCTCAGACCCCGGCAAGAGGACGGCGAACTCGTCGCCGCCGAGCCGAAATGCCTCGCCGCTCTGGCGGAGCCTTGTCGCAACCTGGGAGAGCACCCGATCGCCTGCTGGATGGCCAAAGTGGTCGTTGACCCGCTTGAAGTCGTCGATGTCCACGAGGCAGAGCGCCAGTGGCCTGTCGCAGCGGAGCGCGTGCTCGAGCTCGCGGGCAAGGCGTTCGTGGAAGTGGCGGTGGTTGCCGAGACCCGTCAGCGGATCGGTGAGCGCGAGTCGGACGGCCCGCAACGCCCGCAGCAGCGCACGCTGGTAGAGCTGGATCGCGAGCAGCGGACCCACGAGGGCCAGGGACAGCAGGGGCGCTCGTTGCCAGAGCACGACGAGTGTCAGGACTGCGGAGCCCATCAGCGTGAACGGCAGGATCGTCTTCCGAACGCTCGAGGCGATCAGGCCGCCCCAAGAGCGCCGCGTCCCGCGTGCAACCACAGCGGTGATCAGAAGGACGTTGACCAGGTAGCAGACGCAAGTCGCGACAAGTACGCGGGCCGCAGTGCGGGCCGGTGAGTCGCCGGCAATGGGCGCGATCACGAGTCCGGCGCTCGCCGCCGTCAGCGCGAACGCGAAGGAGTTGTAGGCGATCCGCACCGGCGGCCTGCGGTCCAGGAGCTGCATGACCGCGGGCGTCGCGGCGACGACGAGAACGCCGGCCGCCCAGCCAAAGAGCACGATCGCGGACAGTCCGAAGACGAACGCCAATGAGACCCCGTTGGCGTCAAGGTCGTCTACCGGAACCGGGAAGCGATCGGCGAGCAGCGATGCGGCGAGGAACGCGGCGAGCCCGGCGAGAACCGTTGCTCCGTGCGCGGCCGTTACAAACGAGACGGTCGCAGCGACGACCGTGGCGAGACCCACGGCGCAGACGGGAGCGACGACCGGGTAAAGGCTGCGGCTGGCGGCTGCCGACTCGCTCATCGCTAATCGACTACCACTCGAGGAAGCTGGCAGCATCTGCCCAGCCGAGCGCGAGCGCAAGGGCGAGCAACGCGGCGACGACGAACACAAGGCGAAGACGCGGATTCCACTTCAGCATGGGAGACCTCCATCTCCTAGACGACGCGATTGTCTCTCTCGCGGCCCGCCGGGCCATCACCCGGACGGGGGATCGCGGTTGCCTGCGCCTTCTAGGTGCCGAGACCGGCTTCGGCGAGGGGCCGGCGGCCCCAGGCGAACCGCTGCTTGTACCAGCCTGAAAGCTGGGCGAGCGCGACGCCGTAGCCCGACGAGTGAATGAACCAACCGTTGCCGAGATAGATCCCGGTGTGGTCGACCTGCGCAGGCTTCGACCGAGGGCCGGCGGCTCCCCAGAAGAGCAGGTCGCCCGGCTTCAGCCGGGCAAACGGGATTCGTTTCGCCGCCGGCACCTCGCCGCTCATCGCGAAGGTCGTCCGACCTTTCAGCGTGCCGGCGAGCGCGGAGCCGCCGGGGTAGACCTGGAGCTTGAAGACGCGCCAGACGAATCCGGAGCAGTCGAAACCGCCCGGAGCCTCGACTCCGAACGGCGCCTCGGCGTTCTCGCTGGTGCCGCCCCAGACGTAGGGGTAGCCGATGAAGCGAACCGCTGTCTGAAGGATCCGCGTCTGCCAGGCAGAGGGGGTGGGTAGCGTGAAGGTGTCGGCGAGCTGCTGGACCTGCTCCGTTTCCCAGCCCCGGAAATTGAGGATCTGCGCCGCCGAGTAGGCGGCCTCGGCCCGCGTCGCCGGCTGGCTCGGCAGCAGCTCGAGCGAGTCGAGCTGGGCCGGATGATTCGTGCGCAGCCCCAGGAGGCGCGCGACGACTTCCGTGCCGAAACGGCTCGGCGGCGTCAGGCCCGCGCTCCGAGCTGCGGCGGCGAACTCGGTGGCCGCTCCGCTCAGACCGAGCCCTCGGACAAGGGTCGAGTCGAGCTGGGCCATCGTCACGGGGGCGGTCGACGCCGTGGTCGCCGTCGGCCGCTCGGAACCAAGACCGGAGACGAGCGCCGTCAGCGCCCCGCGGGTGAGCGGGTCGTTCGGATGGAAGGTCTGAATGCTGCTCGCCATCAGGCCGTGCGAGACCACGAGCTTGATCTGGGGCTGCGCCCAGGAGACAGGCTGCGCGCCGCCCTGGTTCTGGGCGGCGGCGGGCGCCGCAAGCACGGCGAAGACTGCGGTGGTCGCAAGGATGCGGCTCATCCGCTTGTTCGTATCGTCAGGACCAACGAGCGCCTTTAGAAACCGCGCAGAAAGACTCAAACGTCACGGGCTCAGCCAACCGGGATAAAACGGACGCCCCGGCAAAGCCGGGACGTCCTCCCGGTCGGCGTCGCAAGCGAACGCCTTTAGTCTCCGACGAGTGGACTTCATCGCCCGACCGGAGCCCGATCCCGAGGCACGCGAAGCGATCGCGCTCGCGCTCGGGCGTCTGCTGGCGGGGGATGTGCCGCCGCCCGCCTATCGGAGCCGCTGGCGCACCGAGGGCATCGCCGAGAATCTCGACGGTGAGGACGAGGCGCCCGGACGCCGTCGCACTACGCACGCGTAGCGCATGGCCGTGTTCTCGAAAATCCTGGTCGCCAACCGCGGTGAGATCGCCATTCGAGTGTTCCGCACCCTGCGGGAGCTCGGAATCGGAACCGTCGCCGTCTACTCGGAGGCCGACCGGGGCGCGCTGCACGTCGCCGCCGCAGACGAGGCCTACCTGATCGGGCCCGGCCCAGCGCCTGAGAGTTACCTCAACCAGGAGCGGTTGCTCGAGACGGCCGCGCGCGCGGGCGCCGAAGCGGTTCACCCCGGTTACGGGTTCCTCGCCGAGAACGCCGACTTCGCGCGGGCGTGCCAGGCGGCCGGACTCGTCTGGATCGGCCCGCCGCCGGAGGCGATCGACGTGATGGGCTCCAAGACAGCCGCCCGGGAGACGATGCGCGCCGCTGGTGTGCCGATCGTGCCCGGCACGACCGCGCCAGTCGAGTCAGCCGAGGACGTCCGAGGCCTCGGCGACGAGCTTGGCTGGCCGATAGCGATCAAGGCGTCGGCCGGCGGCGGCGGCAAGGGACTCAAGGTCGTGGCCGGCCCGGACGAGGCCGACCGCGCGTACGAGTCCGCACGCCGCGAGGGCGAGGCGTACTTCTCCGACCCGGACGTCTACGTCGAGCGCTACCTCGAAGATCCGCGGCACGTCGAAGTCCAGATCCTCGCGGACGCGCACGGCAACGTCATTCACCTGGGCGAACGCGACTGCACGATCCAGCGCCGTCACCAGAAGCTCGTCGAGGAGACACCCTCGCCGGCGGTGGGCGACGAGCTCCGTGACCGGATCGGTCGGCTCGGGATCGACGCCGCCCGGGCGGTCGGTTACCGCAGTGCCGGCACCATCGAGGGGCTGCTCGACGGCAACGGCAACTACTTCTTCCTGGAGATGAACACGCGGATCCAGGTCGAGCACACCGTCACCGAGCTCGTCACCGGCCTCGACCTCGTGCGCGAGCAGGTTCTCATCGCGGCCGGGGAGCCGCTATCGCTGCGCCAGGTCGACGTCCGGCTGACCGGACACGCGATCGAGTGCCGGATCAACGCCGAGGATCCGTCGAACGGCTTTCTGCCCACTCCCGGGCGGATCACGAGCTACCGGGAGCCGGGGGGCCCGGGCATCAGGGTCGACTCGGGGGTTGCTGCCGGCAGCGAGGTCGTCGGCCTCTACGACCCACTGATCGCGAAGCTCGTCGTGCAAGGCGTCGACCGCGAGCACGCGCGGCGGCGGATGCTGCGCGCGCTCGACGAGTACCAGATCGGCGGCGTCACGACGCTGCTCGGTTTCCACCGGGCGCTGCTCGAGCACGCGTGCTTCATCGCAGGACAAACGTGTCATGGCGTCGTGGAATCGAAGGAGCTTGCCGAGCGAGCTGAGCAGTTGTCTCATCAGCAAACAACCTTAGCGGCCTCTGCGGACGGCAGGCTTCGAGAACGCGTCTCGAGCGTCGAGCTCGACGGGCGCCTCTACGAGGTGAAGGCCTTGGTCCCTGAGCCGCCCTTCGCGGAGCTAGCGCGGCGCCGCCGGGAGCGAACCGGCCGCGGCGCGCACCACGGAGCCGCCAAGGACGCGGTCGTGACGCCGATGCAGGGCACCGTGCTGGCGGTCGAAGTGGCCGACGGCGACGAGGTTCGCGCCGGCCAGGTGATCTGCATCGTCGAGGCGATGAAGATGGAGAACGAGATCACGGCGCACCGCGACGGCGTCGTCACCGAGTTGTCCGTCGAGCCGGGCCAGGCCGTCACGACCGGCCAGGTCGTGTGCGTGATCGCCCAGGACGAGGACTAAGGCCCAGATCGTCCGCTGCCAAGGCGTCGCTTGCGATGCCGACCGCCGGAAGCTTCAGATCGTCCGCTGCCAAGGCGTCGCTTGCGATGCCGACCTAGAGGCCGTGGTGGCTTTGCCGCCGCGGCCGTCTGACCCGGGCGGCGATTCACCTACGCCGGAAGCTTCAGATCGTCCGCTGCCAAGGCGTCGCTTGCGATGCCGACCTAGAGGCCGTGGTGGCTTTGCCGCCGCGGCCGTCTGACCCCGGCGGCGATTGACCCTACGCCGGAAGCTTCAGATCGTCCGCTGCCAAGGCGTCGCTTGCGATGCCGACCTAGAGGCCGTGGTGGCTTTGCCGCCGCGGCCGTCTGACCCGGGCGGCAATTGACCCTACGCTGGAAGCTTCAGATCGTCCGTTGGTACGCCCGGAACGTCCAGGTCGCGAAAGCGGCCGTCGCGACCGACAGCGCAAACAGCAGCGCGAGATGCAGCCCCACCGAGTTCCAGTCCGTGCCCGGCAAGACGACCTCGCGGGCCGCGATGACGCCCCAGTTGACCG
>WNGK01006480.1_pt1 | contig 12923 bp, 16 predicted proteins | sample 5400601 | NCBI WGS metagenome assembly WNGK01 (sample SAMN13153376, study PRJNA577476) | soil metagenome | isolation source: 60 cm soil or saprolite under Garry oak tree replicate 1 | place: USA:California | collected 2016-06-15 | reverse complement strand
GCTTCCTGCTTCTGATCGAGAGAGAAAAAGTTTGTGGCATATTGATGTCCCGATCAACCGCGCACTGGTCTATGGTACGCTCACCGGAACACTTGCTGTGGCCTACATCGGCCTTATCATTGTCTTGCAATACCTCTTGCGTGACTTCATTGGAGGAAACCAACTGGCAATTGTCGGCTCCACACTAGTAATTGCGCTACTCTTCCAGCCGCTGCGTCGCCGTATCCAGATGCTCATCAATCGCTGGTTCTACCGCCGCAAATATGCTGCCGCTCGGGCCTGGCCGAGTCCAGCGAGGTCTTACGCGAGGAGGTAGACCTGACGCAATTGAGTGAGCGGCTCATAGTGGTGGTTGAAGAGACTATGCAACCGACGCATGTTTCGTTGACAGTGAGTTTGTGGTATCATCATTTAGGCAAGAAACAACTGACGACCTCCTAAGAAAACAGAGCTCGCCAGCTGTCCGGTGTAAAACTTTATTCTAATTGTAAGACTTTATTTTACGCCTACAACAATTGTTCATCACCAATAAAGTTGCGGACTCAGGACTATCACTTTACGCACAAAAGATGATATTTCGGGCGAAATAAAGTTATGGACTGGACTATCTCACACTTTTCCGGCGAACGACAGGCCGCGAGCCTCAAGGGCGCGGCGGAGCGTCTTGATAGCATTTGGCCCTATGCCATGGAGCTGCTTGAGCTCTGTTTCGCTGACTTTGGTTAACTGCTCGAGTCGTAGATAGCCAGCCCCAACAAGCGCCCGTTGTGCAGGCGCAGCCAGCTCACTCGGGAGGTCACTTTCCTGTGGTGTCATGCTATTTTTCCTCCCACATTGTGAGCTACGGCAGCACGAATGAGCTCTTTCAAAGCAGACTCATCAACTGCGTCGCCCTCACGGAAATCTATTGCTCGCGTTTTTTTCGCATCAAGGCCGGCATTGAAGAGTTTCTGCGGATCTTCCAGCAAAGCGCCTTGAAAAAAGTTCATTTTTACTGTTTGCTTGAAAGCGCCGACAGCACAAACCAGCCCCCGGTGAGACCATACCGCGGTATCCCATTTCCATTCCTCAGTGATGTCGGGGTCCGCCTCGCGGATAAGTTTGCGCAGTCGGGCGATCATTTGGCCGCGCCAGTCGGCAAGTTCTGCGATTTGTGTGTCGATACGTTCAGATGGGTTCATTCTTTTCTCCTTGGGCCGTGTCTGAGATTTTGAGCAAGTCTGACGATGGCAGACCCACACCGATCAGCATCTCTCATCGGTTTCTCTCCCTTTCGGGCCTTTCTTCTTGTTCTTCACGCGATGTTTCATGGCCTTTCAGCAGCAGAGCGGAATGGTCACGCAGTAGGCGTTCCGCTCCCTCACCCAGGGAGCGGATAACGTCTCCGGCAGATTGTTGCTGGGTCACTAGTCCGACTGCTTCGCCTGCGTAGATGTAGGCGAGATCGTAGTTCTTGTTGGCGATGGCCTCTGTAAGCTGTTGACGCGCTTCGGTGGCCTGTGGGAGCGCATCGATGTGGGAGTGCCACTGTTCGGTAAAGCGATTGCGCAGGACTCGACCGGGATACTGCGCAGGCCAGGCAAGCCCTTGCGCAACATCGAACGCGCGGGTGAGAACAGTGTCTGTTTCCTTGGCCTGCACAATATGCGCTCGGGCCTGCTCGGTGTTCTCGCATTCGGGAGAGGCGAGCAAGCAGGTTCCAACCCACACTCCCTCAGCGCCAGCAGCCAGGGCCGCAGCCACCCCCCGCGGAGAGGCGATGCCGCCCGCCGCGAGCACGGGCACCTGAACCGCGTCAAGTACGGCTTGCAGCAGTGGAAGCGTACTCACCTGACCGGTGACGTGCCCTCCGGCTTCCATTCCCTGCGCCACGATGAGATCGACTCCGTCTCGCTCTGCCTGCATTGCTTCAGCTCGTGTGTTGACTTGCGTGGCAAGCAAAATGCCGTGCCGGTGCAGCCTCTCCACGTAGGGAGTAACGGAGCCAAACGAAAGGGAGATAAGAAAAGGGTTGGCCTCTATCGCTGCGTCAAGCAGGTCAGGGCGCCTTTCGATGGCCCAGGTATGCATCCCGATCCCAAAACGCCCCTGGTCTGTTCCACGGGCAATGGCCGCTTCCCGCGTTAGAAATTCGACCGACTCAGTACTGCCAATGCCGATCATGCCCAGTCCCCCGGCCTGTGAGACCGCGCGGGCCAGGCGTCCTCGCCCTACATAGGCCATCGGAGCGCCGATAATGGGATAGCGCAAGTGCCAGGTTGTGGTGAGATATGTATGAAGCATGATACTCTCCTTACTGATGAGTCAAATTTCGGTGCTGACCATATGGTACACCGAAAGAACCCTAGGGAACGCATGCCTCCTTAGCTTACTACCCGCAGGATGATCTTGCCGCGCGTGTGACCACTCAGCGCACGTTCAAAGGCCTGACGTGCCTCCGAGAGCGGGAAAACGGTCTCAATCACCGGTTGAACCTGACCAGCATCGATCAAGTCGCCAATTTGGATGAGCTCGGCTCGGTTCGGCTGCACGATGAAAAACAGAGCGCGCACGCTCTGCGCTTTAGCCTGCTCCTTGGGTGGCGGACTGAAGACGGAGACCAGCAGCCCCTCTTTTTTCAGGACGCTCCAGGACCGCTCCATCGTGTCACCGCCGATGGTGTCGAGGACGACATCGACGTCGTGAAGCATATCCTCGAAGCGGGTGGACGTATAATCGATGACCTCGTCGGCACCCAGTCCACGCAGGAAGTCCCGGTTGCGTGCCGAGGCCGTCCCGATGACATTGGCGCCGACCCAGTGGGCCAACTGGACGGCCATGCTTCCGACGCCGCCTGCTGCCCCGTGGATCAGGACGCTTTGGCCTGCCGAAAGCCTGGCATGATCAAAAAGCGCTTGCCAGGCGGTCAGCCCAACCAGTGGAACTCCGGCGGCCTGTACGTAATCGAGTGAGCGTGGCTTTGGAGCCAGATCGGTAGCGCGCGCAATCGCGTACTCTGCCGCAGCACCATCTCGCCAGAATTCTGTGAGCGCGTAGACAGCCTCTCCGATCGCTACATCAGTGACGCCGGTGCCAACTTCAGCGACCAGGCCGGAGAGGTCGTGGCCCGGAATGGGCAGATCACGGTCAACACCCGTTGGGGTTTTCCAGGTTTCCGCCCAGGTGGGTTCCTGCCACATCACGCTCGTCGCGTAGACACGCACCAGCACCTCTCCCTCTCCTGGATGCGGTTGCGGTGCGTCTTCGTAGACAAAGGCCTCGGGGCCGCTACGAGTATGGATACGGATGGCTTTCATGATGTTCCTTTACGTGCTTTCGAACAACCCCATTGAATGATTATAGGGCAATTTAAAAGAGATGACTACTTTCTTGCTGCTGTGCCAGGGCTGGAGAGCGTTGCCTCTGGTGTCACACTCCACTGATGCACAGCCGCTCGTCTCTGCTCACACACGACTGATCGAGGCGAGCCAGGCCGCTGCTCCCTGTCCACTTGTCGTCTCAAAGCGCGTGGCACGGATCTGCTTGACGCGCCACTCTTGGCCGAAGGTGGCATAGATCTCCGCTTGTGACACCCGCCTGGGCCCTGGACCACTGCTTGACTCTTGATCACTGAAGCAGAGCAAGTAATAGGTTCCTCCGGACTTGAGCACGCTTGCCAGGCTCTGGACAAAGAGCAAACGTTCTTCGTCCGAGAAGACATGGAAGAGGCCACTATCAATGACCGTCTCAAAGGTCTTGCCTAACGCCTGCAACTGCAGCGCATCGGCCACCCGGAAGGTGACAGCAATCCCACGAGCAGCCGCTTTCTGCTGGGCCTTCTGGATGGCAGTTGGCGAGGAATCAATGCCCCAGACCTCATGACCGTGTTGTGCCAGGTAGAGGGCGTGCTCGCCCGTGCCACACCCTACATCCAGCACTGATCCGTGTATCTTCCCTGTCTGTACAAGTTCCACATACGCCTGCTGTGGACGACCAATATCCCATGGGGGAAGGCCTGTGTAGGCGGCATCAAAGCCTCTCCCACCTGGACCAAGCCTGCTATTCATATGCTGTTCCTTCTCTCTGACAACTTCATTCGCTGCTGACTCCACCTTGCTCACAGGGGGTGATACACTGCTGGAGCAGCTTGTTCACTGCAGGAGATGATGTACGAGATACTGATCTCGGCGTAGAGATCTAAACTGTCCTACCCCAATGATATACCTTCTCAATGGCATCAGAATTTTAGCACTTTGTGCCGAGGTCAGCAATCTCAATTGGTGGATGAAGGCGCGATGAAGAGCGAGATTGCTACCAAATGAGTTCCCGGGTTCCCCAGTCGGAAACCCACAAGCGACCGATTCTTGGAATACTGCGCAACCTTGCGGGCGATATCCGGGCGACATGCCGGACCTAGGTGGGCTTCCCCGCCATCGATTCAGCCAGCTCGTAGGTCGCGACCACCACGTCGTTGGGTGTCGCTTTGGCGCTGACGAGATGGAGCGCAGCGAATGCACCGCCGTCAGTGAAGAGATGGCGACCCGATCCCAGAACTAGCGGGTGGATCAGGAGCACGTACCGGTCGACGAGGTTGTGCTTCATGAGTGTCTGGATGAGCTCGCCGCTGCCCATCACCACTAAGTCCTTACCCGGCTGTGCTTTGAGCCCGGCCACCGCCTCCGGCACGTCACCCTTCAGCAGGGTCGAGTTGCTCCATGCCAGCAGCTCCTCCAGCGTCGTGGAGGCAACGTACTTCTGCATGTTGTTGAGTACTTCCGTGAAGGGATTGTCGGTTTGTTTGGGCCAGTAAGCGTAAAAGTCCTCGTAGGTCCGTCTCCCCAGCAGCAGGGCACCGAAATTGGGTATGCTCTCTCCGGCCTCACTACTCGTCATTGCAGCGTAGGGCGTCGCCCATCCGCCGTGCTGGAAGCCACCACGGAGGTCCTCGTCGCGGCGTCCCGGCGCCTGCATGACCCCATCGAGCGTCAGATTCGTGAAGACCACGACTTTGCTCATTTCAAGCTCCTTCATGTGCGTCATAATTACAACCCTTCTTAAGAGTAGGAAGAGTATATCATAGTTTGTGTGCAACATGAATAGGCTCGTGAGGATATGATGCACATCACCATCATCTGCATCCCCTATCAAGTCGATGTCGCCCGTTGGGGATACGCCAACGGCCCCCAGGCATTCCTCGATCACGGCCTTATCCATCTCCTGGAAGCAAAAGGCCATACCATCTCACAACCAATCTGGATTGAACTGCCCAAAGCCGAACGCACCCGTGATTCGGTCACGAACCTGGGGCGCATCGCTAAACGAACGGCAGTGGCAGTTCGCGAGGCATTGGAAAAGGATAACTCTTTTGTCCTGGTACTCGAAGGCGATTGCACACATGCCGTCGGACCTATTGGAGGACTCGCGCAGGCAAAAGGCAATCCAGGCGTGGTATGGTTTGATGCTCATGGCGATTTGAATACCATGGAGACGACCACGAGCGGATTCCTGGGCGGCGTGCCCTATGCAGTGGCGCTGGGCTTGGACCTGGATGATTGGCGGCTGGCGGCTGGATTGGAACAACCTGTACGGTCAGAAGCGGCTGCATTGATAGGGACAAGTGATCTTGATGCGGCGGAAGTGGAGGTGCTGCAACGACACCCAATTCTACACATAGATGCACAAGAGATGATGCAGGCCGGTGTAGGAGAGCGTGTTCAAGCCGCCCTGCATATACGAGCAGGCGAGGCCAATGCCTGGTATCTGCATATTGACCTGGATGTAGGAGGGCCAGAGGAAAGTCCAGGCGGATTTACCCTTTGTGCTGGCTACTTAGCACATTCGTTCTAATAGTAGAGAGTAAACTTCATGTGGGAAACCCTCACGTCATCTCTCTGATGGATAGATAGCAAAGAAAAAGAACCGGGAGAGCCGACATGAGCGCTCTTTGTTAGAACGGATATGCTAAGGTAGCCAGCAACAGATGTCCTAACTAGCTAGCACAGGTAGAAGTATGCGATCTAGCGAAGGAAGTAGCCAGCACAGGTCAGATGCGTGCTATCCTGAGAAGTAGCGCCGGTACTCGGGATGGGGTCCCTGGTATCCCGAGGTTGAGTGTTCCGCGAAAATGATCGTCTTGATATTGCCTCGAACGGTGAAATCTGCCACCACCCGCATCCAACGCGGGGAGAGCAGCGCTACCAGGTCGTTGAGGATAGTGTTAGCGGCCGTTTCATGGCTGATTTGCCGGTTACGGTATGTATTGATGTAAAGTTTGAGGCTCTTGAGCTCCACGACCTGCTGATCCGGTACGTAGTCGGCCGTAATCGTGGCAAAATCAGGGAAGCCGGACCTGGGACAGAGGCAGGTAAATTCAGGAATCTCCAGGTGTATGACGTAATCCCTCTCCGGGTAGGCGTTGGGCCAGATTTCGAGTTGGCTCTCCTCGATTTCGTCTCTCCCATACCGCCCTGGGGTGCGGTTGTGTTGTTCGTCCATCGTGCGTTCTCTCCAATTGCATGGCAAAACTTTTGAGGAAGCGGCGGGAAGGCCTCCTCGTGCCGCTTCCTCTCCTCCATCTTCTATTGTACCTTCACCATTAAGAAATCTGTCCCTTCTCTGATTGATGAAAAGTTCGTGCCACTTATACCCATCGTCTTCTTCCCCAGATAATCACGTGTAACTGTGGCAATATCCGTACATGGTAGGTATTCCAAAAAGGATCGTGGACTCGCTCTGCAAGGCGCTCTAATGCCGCGGGATAATCTATGATTGCAGTATCACCTTCGGGTTGAAGGATAATGGGAAGCTTGTGCTCTGCAAACATAGGATACCTGCGGAGCAAGGAGCGCAGGCGTTGCTCATCTTGATCGTCTCGTATGACGAACTTCCATTGCTGCTGGTCTGGCCGCAGTGTTGCGAGAAAGCGCTCAATAACCGGGTGGCGGAGGTAATTCTCACCTGCACTTGGGAGCTTAGGCGATAAACTCCAGAGGTTGATAAGAGGGACTACCTCCTCGGGAAAGATGGTTGTGTTGGTCTCGATCGTGAGATGATGGCCTTGTTCTTGAAGGATGCGCGCGAGTTGGGCTAAATCCTTTTGTAATGTTGGCTCACCACCGGTCAGTACTACATGTTGAGCACCAAGAACATGCACTCGTTCTGCTAATTTCTGTGCCGGAATGGACTCCCATGTGCCACCTTCGCGTACACTCCACGAGTATTTTGTGTCACACCAGGAGCAGCGCAGGTTACAGGCAAAGAAGCGCACAAACGTCGTTGGAACTCCCATCAAAGTGCCTTCGCCCTGCACAGAGCGATAGATTTCCATGACATTCATTTAGTCACGCTCCGCTTGTGTGATTTCGACATAGCCACTTTCAGTTTCCCACAGCCTGATGCGATGGAGTAGTGCCTGGAGAAGACCGTGATTCATCAGTTCATTCCATATCCAATGGGCAAGATTTTCAGCTGTCGTCTGGAGTCCCGTCACCTCATTTAAGTCGCGGTGGTCCAGTCGCTCTATCACCGAATTTTTCACGGTACGTGAAAGATCATCAAAATCCATCACCATTCCGTGATCAGATTCACCTGGCGCATCCTTAATAGGGCCACGGATGGTTACCTCTAGCCGATACGAATGCCCATGGAGATGAGCGCATTTGCCTCTATGCCCAGGGAGGTGATGGGCTGACTCGAAATGAAAGATTTTCGTAACAATCGCGTACCTCATTGACCTTCTCCCTCGTATTCGGTCGGATCTGGGATACCAGCAAGCTCGAAAGCTTCTTTCCTTTCAAAGCAGGTGCCGCAAGTGCCGCAATGTCTATCCTCACCTTTGTAGCAACTCCAGGTATCAGCATAGGGTACCTGCAAGGCTGTACCAAGCTGGACAATTTGATGTTTGCCAAGATGCATGAAAGGGGCCTCGAGTCGCAAGTGTGGATCTCCAAATCCTTCGGTAGCGATGCGTTGCATCCTCTCAAATGAAGTGATGAATTCAGGGCGACAATCCGGATAAATGAAGTGGTCGCCCGCATGGACACCTATGGCTACCACCTGAGCTTGCTCAGCGACCGCAACTGCGTATGCTACTGAGAGCATCATGGCATTGCGATTGGGCACGACGGTGATCGCCATCGTGGGAGCCGCGTAATGACCATCTGGGACAGGAATCGTATCGGTAAGAGCTGAGCCTTTGAGAAACCGACCAAGGTTGCTGAGATCGACGATGTCAAATGCTGCGTCGAGTCGCTTCGCGCAACGTTCGGCGAAAGCCAACTCTTTCTTGTGACGTTGTCCGTAGTCGAAAGATAACACATGTAAATCATATCCTTCAGCATGTAAAAGGTAGGCGAGTGTGGTGCTATCCAGACCGCCGCTCACGATAGCCATGGCTTTAGGCATATGGATATATCTCCTCTGGTGATTGTAGTTCTCTACATCCTATCTGAAGCTTCTTAAGCGCGTTGTGAAATGACCATGCTATTGGAAACGTGGCCTATGTTATGTAAGTCTATCATAGCATGGAAGTGTCCATTCAGGGCTCCTCGTCGCAGCAGACGGCTCGCCCATTCAATTGGAGCAGCGAACGTTGCTGCCCGGTCAGTCAGTGAGAAGTCCTGAAGAGCTGCTGCCCGGTCAGCGAGAAGTCCTGAAGAGCGGAGCTTGTAACTTCAGATCGTATATATTATTAGTCACAAAAGAATGTAAATAGTAGAGCTAAATATAAATACTGGTAGTGTTTTTTTAATCGCGGTTCTATCTGAAGAAAGGAAAACAAACATGCAGAGAAACACTTCAAAACAGAGCCTGCACGCCAGGTTTTGCCTCCTAGTGTTAAGCATCACACTGTTTTTAGCCGCCTGTGGAAACGGATCAGGCTACCCATCGACACCCAGCAGTACACCGCAGGCTACTCCGACAAAAAGTGGATATAGTTTCATCTCTCATGGGAGAGAGCACACGACCCGGCAGCAATACCACCTGCACCTGGGTCCGGGTAGGTGATGATCTTTCTAGATCCAGGTGCAGGTACAAAATACTATCAGTCCGGTCACGCTCTTCCCTCAGCGCGTGAGGTTTTTCTGGTTGGTAAATTCTGTTTATCGCCCAGTTGACACTTACGTGGGCGACTATCGCTGAGGAAATCTCGCCAGAATTGGACCTCTCCAAGCAGATCATAATTGAACATGCGTGCCTTCTTATGCGTGGCCCGGCTGCCGCTCTTTTCCGAAGGAAGAGTGATGAAATACTTTGTGACGGGTACGACGGGTTTTGTTGGCGGAAACGTGGCGCGCCAGTTGGTGGAAGCTAGGCATGAGGTAGTGGCGGTGGTACGTAATCCGGCGAAGGCGGGCGATTTGAAGAATCTGGGTGTGCAGATTTACCAGGGAGATGTGACGGAGAAGGAGAGTATGCGGGGGCCGATGACGGGCGTGGACGGCGTGTTTCATATCGCGGGTTGGTATAAGATCGGCGTGAAGGATAAGAGCGAGGGGGCGAAGATCAATATTGGGGGGACGCGAAGGCGCGGCGGGAATGGGGCTATGACCCTCGCCCATTGGAGGAGGGGATGAAGGAGACGCTAGAGCATGAGATGAAGTTATTGGGGATGCGGTAGGGGTTACGGCGTTCCGGGGGTTAGAGCGCGCGGGACACCGAAACATGTTTCCTCTTTCGCTTCTCTATTCCAGCTGATTCAGCTCTCAAATATCGCTCGTGCTCCCATGTCGTCCACGCCCCTCAACGAAGCGACGAGCACCAGTCACGGCCTCTCCAGACCGGATTACCTCGAGCCCTCGCCTGGCCTCGTTGTGCCATGCATCCTCCGTGGTGAGCGACCACTGTTCGTAAGAAGAGAGGCGGTCTGAGCGCAGGCATAGCTGCGGGAAACGCGCGAGGTTGTTTGCCAGCACAATTGCCGCCTGCAGCGCCTCGCCAGGAGGTACCAGGCGATTGGCGAGGCCCATCATGCGCGCCTCCTGTCCCGAGACGCCCCGGCCGGTAAGGATCAGGTCGAGCGCGTGACTGTGACCGATGAGACGAGGCAAGCGGATGGTCCCCTCGTCAACGAGCGGAACCCCCCAGCGGCGGTTATACACACCGAAAACGGCATTCTCGGCAGCAACCCGCAGGTCGCACCAGAGCGCGAGTTCGAATCCTCCAGCAACAGCATAGCCTTCTACCGCTGCAATAACCGGCTTGCTAAGGAGCATACGCGTGACGCCCAGCGGCCCATCGCCATCCTCAGCAACGCGCAATCCCCGCGCTTGATCCTGCATAGCCGTGAGATCGAAGCCTGAACAAAAGGTGTTGCCCGCGCCAGTGAGTATCGCAACGGAAAGCGCAGGATCCGCGTCGAAGGCGCGAAAGGCCTGTACCAGCGCGACGGCTGTAGGGCTATCGACGGCATTGCGTACCTGCGGTCGATCAATGGTAACGACAAGGGCCGGACCGCTGCGCTCTGTTTTGACGGTGTTCACGTTGCCATGAGGCGATTCCGGGCCGCCAGGTTCGGCGGGCTGTTGACTTTGTTGCTCATGGTTACTGCTCATACCAGATCCTCCTCTTGCATGGTATTGCTCCTGGGGTGACACTCTCCTCTTGTAAAGTAGAATATTTCCGGGTGAAAAGCGATGTTGCCAGCTAACATAAGACTCCTGTGCAAATCAGTACGGGGGTCATCGTTGCCCCTCTTTGCGTGCAATAGCCAGGAGATGAGCACTGGCACCAAGCAAGGATGGCTCCTGTTCGAGCCGGCGGACGAGTCTCAGAAACGGTTCGCGCCTCCTTTGATCGTGGAAGCTCGCCGCTACATCAGGGAACAGCCATAACGGCCCTTCGATCGGCAACGTCCTTTCATACAGGAACCCACTCTCCTGTATCTCGGCCTCCAGTTCTTTCGGATCGTGAAAGAAAGCGGTCGTGAAATACGCCGGGTGGTTCATCGGGTTGCGATGCTGCCCATCCATCAAGTCACGCTCGACGATCTGCACGAAGGCGGGATCATCAAGCAATCCCTGGCACAGACCATCGAGCACCGAGGCGAAGCGAGAAATGGCCGCGCCGAAGAGGAGGCCTCCGGGGCGCAGGATACGATGCGCCTCATGCAGTGCCATGAGGCGGTCAGTATGTTGGGTCAGGTGATACAAAGGGCCAAACAAGAGCATGACATCCACGCTCGTGTCAGCACGGTTCAACTGGCGCGCGTCACCTACCTCGATCCCTGCCAGAGGAGCGTCCGGTTGTGCTTGGGAAGGCTGCCGGGCGAGTTCCACATGCAGGGGATGCGCATCAACTAGATGCACTTCATAGCCTTGTCTCGCCAGCCAACAAGCATACATGCCCGGGCCGCCACCCACGTCGAATATCATGGCAGGAGGCGGTGGCACATACCGTGTGACGAGTTCCTGGGTTCGCACCAATTCAATCTGACTCGCACCGTGAAGCAAGCGTTGGGACTCGTACCCACTGGCATAATGCTTGAGCACCTCAGGCGGCAGGGAGGAAGAAGATTCGAATGAGTCAGTCATCGCAACCTCTTTCATCGTTGGCTTTCCATTACATGAGATCATACCACGTATGCTCTTGGCTTGTAGTTCTTGCGCCCTGCCCTCATCCTTTCTCCTGTATGCTCCTTCAGCGCGCGGCGATCAACACCCACATCAGGACGAAAAACGTCAGCACTTGCCATGTCGCCAGGGTCGCCTGCCACCATTCAATTTGAAGTGCTTGAAAGAAACTTCTGCCCTCTCGTCCCTCACTTCCGGTTTTGCAGAGAGCAATGAGAAGATATATATAACAGAAACTTGCAAAATACAAGTAATTTTACAGATGACGAAGGAGAATGAATATGAGCCAAGTATTGAGCAGTCAACAGGTGAGCACAAGCAGCACTTCCCCAAAATATCGCAGATTGACGAGCGCTACCCTCTGGACCGTCCAAGCATTGTTAGCATTTCTCTTCCTCTTCGCCGGCGGCATGAAGCTGATCGTGCCAGTTGAGGTGATGATGGCACAAATGCCACTGAAGCTCTCGGGCATGTTCGTCCATTTCATCGGCTGCTGTGAGGTGGCGGGGGCGCTCGGACTGGTTCTGCCCGGACTCACGCACGTTCGGCGGCAACTGACGCCGCTGGCTGCCTGGGCGCTGGTGCTGGAAATGGTTGGTGCGACGGTGTATACACTGCTAGGTGGGGGTGGCGCCGGTGCGTTGTTCCCGTTGGTGGTCGGACTGCTCTGTGCGGCAGTCGCCTCTGGTCGCCGGTCCTACTTTGCTACAGCCTAACGAGAATGGTCCTCTGCGGTGCAGGAGAGCTTCTCTTTGTTCGCCGTTCCATTGCACCGCAGAGGCCGCTCACGACTCCTGTTTTCGTTAACCGAAAAAGGCTCATCCTCACATTAAGTGAACCCACTTGCTTACTCACAAAAGATTGGCCTATGAGGAACACCGGAGCGGTAATGCACACTCCGGTGTTCCTCATAGGCCTTCATCGGCGAGAGAGCAGCAGTGCTGTTATCTCCCACGCCTGAAGCTGCCGAACGAGCGTCTGCTTGGAAGCTAGGTGCGACTGGGGATTTGCTGCAAGGACCAGCGATTGCCATCAGGATCACGAAAATAGGCAAAAGACCCCCAATCCTGCACATCGATCTCACTGATGTCAACGCCTCGTTTGACCAGTTCCTCGCGCACGGCTTTCACGTCCGGGACCACCATAAGAAGCCCTTCGAGCGATCCGGGCTGCATGGTGGTGATGCCCACCCCAATCACGATGGAGCAGGCCGAACCGGGAGGGGTCAACTGGACAAAGCGCAGGTCCTCCCGGACCTGTTGGTCAAAATCAGCGTGAAAGCCGATCTTCTCCGTATAAAAAGCCTTTGCGCGGTCAACGTCTGTGACAGGTACCGGAATCAGTTCGAGTTTCATCTGCATGGTAGTCATGGTT
>WNGK01005904.1_pt1 | contig 12924 bp, 10 predicted proteins | sample 5400601 | NCBI WGS metagenome assembly WNGK01 (sample SAMN13153376, study PRJNA577476) | soil metagenome | isolation source: 60 cm soil or saprolite under Garry oak tree replicate 1 | place: USA:California | collected 2016-06-15 | reverse complement strand
AAGAAAAGACAACCGTCCCTAGCCCTAACATGAGATGCCCCGTGAAGTGACCGCGCGTCGCGCTCCCGCCTACGCTTACGAGAAATCCCACCGCGAACAAAGCCGCGCACGCCGCCACGACGACAAAGACGAAGAGCACGGTCCGCCCAACATCCTGCTTTTGAGCACGAGCCCGCAACTTGTGCTGCGGCGTGAACAAGATTGTTAGCCACGCCGAGGCGAGAACGAAAAAGGCAAAAGTATCCCAAGCCGCAATTACATCAGTTGAAAGACGCACATGGTTCCGTAAAGAAAAGAAAACGGCAGCTCCGGCGGTGCCCCCCAAAATCATCCGATGCCGCGCATCGTGACCAGCAATCGAATCGATAAGGCCTGCCATACGTCGACGCATTAAATGATAGCGGTGCGCTCCTGCAAGCAACACTCCCTAACTAGTCAATTTGCTTTTTAATGGCGAAGCCAATGTAACCCCAGCGGCCCCATTCGTAATGCGACGTGCGCTGCGCGTCGAGGCGTCCGGTCTTTTTATCGTGCGCGTATGTCTTGGCCACAAATTCCGGAAAGGCCGCGTTCATATTCACATCGTGCGACACCAGCAGGCCGCCGTCGCGCAGCCGAGGCCAAAATTGGCGAAACTCCCAGAGCATGTGCCGGTAGCTGTGGGAGCTGTCGTGCAGAAACATGTCGATGGATAAGGGCAATTCATCGCTACGCACAAAGTCTTCTACTTTCCCGCGCAGCGGCACGAACTGCGATCGCAATTCGTCGGGAATCAAAGCGCCCTGGTCGCAATCTTCGCTCCCCTCGATGCTGTACAACTTTGCTTTCGTGAGCCCTTCATCCACAAACGCTTTCAAGATAAAGGCCGAGGACATCCCAATAAATCCGCCCGACTCGACGACCACCGCCGGTCGCCGCCAACGCGTCAGCGCGTAAAGCGTTGCGCAATCGAGTGACCCCATCAGCCCCGCACTGCCATGTGCGTCGCGTCGCCGGGTCATTTCCGCCATGAAATCGCTTGCTCGAATTTCTGCCGCAAAACGCGCCACCGCTTCCCAAACACCGTAAAAAGGCATCGAAAACGGCTCGCTTAGGTTCGTCTTTTTTGCTCGACGCCACAAGGGCCGCGTCAGTCCACGCATTTTTTCCATCAATCCGAGAGGCGGAAACATTCGCCGACCTTTCAGCCGGCGCGAGCGCTTATTTCCTGCGCGCATGAGAATGGCCAGCAGATAGAGACCAACGGCATGGCAATTCGTTGAAATTGATCCCGTCGGAGCGAAGTCGCCCTTTTCTCTGGGGCAGTGCTATGCTTAATTCCTCGTTTGCCCGTGAGCAGCAAACCGAAGCAGCGCGAAACAGAGCTTAACTTTGAGAGCGCGATGGATCGGCTCGAAAAAATTGTCGAGCAGATGGAATCCGGCAAACTGCCGCTGGAAGATCTGATCGTACGGTATGAAGAAGGAATGAATTTGGTAAAGATTTGTCAGGAACGACTTGCCAAGGCGGAGCAGAAGATCGAAATCATTGCCCGCAACAGCGCGGGCAAGACCGTGGTTAAAGATTTTGAAGCAACGCCGGAGCCTGCAGCACCGGCCAACGCAGTTCCTGAAAGCGAAAACATTAATGATGAAATCAAACTCTTCTGAGGCGTCTGAGTCGGCCGCTGTCACCGCGCGCTTGCTCGACGGGATCCGTTCGCCTGCGGATATCAAAACGCTGCGCGAGCAAGATTTGCCGAAGCTCGCGCAGGAAGTGCGCGATGAGCTGATCAAAGTGCTTTCGCAAACGGGCGGGCATCTTGGCCCGAATCTCGGCGTGGTCGAATTGACCATTGCACTGCATCGCGTGTTCGATACGCCGCGGGACCGATTTGTCATGGACGTGAGCCATCAGGGTTACGTACACAAAATGTTTACCGGGCGGCTCGATCGCTTTTCCACCATGCGGCAGTACGGCGGGCTTAATGGCTTTCTCTTGCGAACGGAAAGTGAGCACGATTGCTATGGCGCCGGTCACGCTGGGACGGCGCTGTCCGCCGGCCTCGGCATGGCGGTGGGGCGCGATTTGAAGGGAGGCAACGAGAATATCGTGGTCGTGGCGGGCGACGCCGCGTTCACCTGTGGAATCAGCTACGAAGCGCTCAACAATGTGAAGGCACATACCAAGCGCTTCATCGTGGTGCTCAACGACAACGAATGGTCCATCGCGAAGAACGTAGGCGCGATCGCAAATTACTTAAACAGCATTGCGACGAGTCCAACGTTTACGCATTTACACGACAAAGCGCGGGATTTCGTCCGAGCTATTGCCGGCAAAACGGCGGTCGAATTCGCACATAAGGTCGAAGAAAGCGTAAAGGGATTAATCGTGCCGAGTGTTATCTTCGAGGAGCTCGGCCTGCGCTACTACGGGCCCATCGATGGGCACGATATCCCGTTGCTGATTCGGACATTTGAGTTTCTGAAAACGCAGGATGAGCCGGTTTTGCTCCACATTCTTACCAAAAAAGGCAGAGGCTATGAGCCGGCCATTAAACAGCCGGACAAATTTCACGGTCTCGGCAAATACAAGATCGAGAGCGGCGAGACCGCGCCGACGCCGACGCCGACCTATTCCGAGATCATCGGCAAGACGCTGGCGAAATTTGCCGAGAGCAACCAGAAGCTTGTTACGATCACCGCGGCCATGCCGAGCGGGACCGGCCTCTCGCATTTCGCCAAGGCGCATCCGACGCGTTATTTCGACGTCGGTATCGCGGAAGAGCACGCAGCGCTATTTGCCTGTGGGTTGGCGACGCAAGGGTTGACGCCGTTTCTCACCATCTATTCCACGTTCTTTCAGCGCGCTTACGACATGGCGATTCACGACATGGCGATCCAGAAGCTAAACGTCAGGCTCTGCATGGACCGCGCCGGATTGAGCGGCGATGACGGCCCAACACACCATGGATTGTTCGATATCGGTTATCTGCGCCACATCCCGAATTGGGTGCACATGCAGCCGAAAAACGAAGACGAATTTGTGGACATGCTCTGGACGATGGCGCACTACAACGCTGGTCCGATCGCCGTCCGCTATCCGCGGGGTTCCGGAACTGGCGCGCAAATCAAATCGGAACCCAAACTTCTCGAGATCGGAAAAGCAGAAGTCGTGCAACATGGGCGTGACGTAGCAATTTTCGGTCTGGGCAACATGTTTGAAGTTGCCGAAGAAGCAGCGCGCAAACTGGAAGAGAAAGGGATTTCCGTCGCGCTGATCAATCCGCGGTGGATCAAGCCAATGGACACCGGCACGCTCGAATTTTTTGCGCGGAGCGTGGAGGTCGTCTGCACGATCGAAGATCACGTTTTGCACAACGGCTTCGGTTGCGCGGCGATGGAGCATTTGCATACGCAAATGATCAACACGCCGGTTGTCCGCATCGGGTGGCCTGATCAATTTATCGAGCATGGAACTATCCCGATCCTGCGAAAGAAACATGGGATCACCGCGGACGTCCTGGTGGAAAAGGTGCTGCCGCTGCTGCGAAAAAAATCCAGCGTCCGGCCAACCGCAGCCTGAAAAAGCGAAGGGCGCCTTCGTTTCCAAAAGCGCCCTTCATATTTGATGGCGGTAAGCCGAATTCTGTCCGGCTGATTTTCATCGGCCGCGATGATCATTTATCTCATCCAGCTCCAGTTTTGCTAGCGACGCGCCAAGATCGACATCTTCACTCGCAAAACTGGTGCTGGACGCCCGGCGAATTTTCATTCGCCGTGATGCGACGATACCCGAGGATCGACGGGCCGGCTGCCCTCCCTCTGTTTTGTCTTGCACCGCATGGGGTTTTTCGTGCCTCGCGAATTGCTCCGCGAGCGGTGAGCTCTTACCTCGCCTTTTCACCCTTGCCTGCACTTTGTTGCCAAAGAACCGGCGGTGTCTTTTCTGTGACACTTTCCGTCACCGCAGTTTTACAACTGCGGCGCCCGCGTGTTTTACGCGGCATGTCGCCGTATGGTGTTCGGACTTTCCTCTAGCAAGCCATTGCGGCTCACCAGCGATCATCTGCCATCGCGCCTAATTTATCACAATCAGGAGAGCATGAAAGGAAGGAACAAAAGAGTTTCTAAAATTTCCTGGGCTCCTGGTTTCCTAATTCGTTTCTTGATTCAAAATGGGGGTGGCACGGTCATGAAGAAGATCGTGATCATGACGAGACCGATCCCGAGTTTGGCAATCATTCCACCGAGATTTCCCATCAAGCTCCCCCAGCCTGCCCGGCCCGCGTCGATCATTCTCTTGCCAGCGAGGAATTCTCCGGCAATTGCGCCAATCACCGGCCCGACAAACAATCCGATGATTCCGAAAAAGATGCCGATCACTGCACCGAGGAGAGCGCCGATCATTCCCCATTTTGTCGCTCCGAAATATTTTGCGCCCAGGTAGCCACTTAGAAAATCGAGCGCATATGTCGTGAGGGTCAGCAGAGTGAGAAGGAGGATGCTTCGCCAACCGATGCTTCTCTCCGGACCGAGCATTACCCGGTGAATGATCGCGCCGGCGAGAATGAACGTCGTTCCTGGAAATACTGGCAGCACCGTGCCGATAAGACCGACGGCGAACAAAACAACCGTAATTAGCCACCAGAAAAGTTCCATCTGACCGGATCCTAAGCCACGGATGAACACAGATGGAACACGGATGTTCAGTCACCGGAAATTATCTGGGTAAATCCGTGTTAATCTGTGGGGAAGATCTTCTGCAAACTTTTTGACCGCACAGATGTCGATCTTATACTGGAATTTCCCTATTTAACTCAAACCGGAGGACTCATATGCCACTCGCTGTTGGAACTAAAGCCCCAGATTTCACATTATCGACCAAGCCCGCCGATGGGCCGAAGCAAGTCAAACTCAGCGATAATTTCGGGAAACGAAACACATTGCTCCTCTTTTTTCCCATGGCTTTCACCGGCACGTGCACCACGGAAATGTGCGACGTCAGCAACGGGCTATCTGCTTACACTGATATGAACGCTGCCGTTTATGGAATCAGCGGCGACAATCCCTTCGCCCAAGAGGCGTGGGCGCAAAAAGAGAAGATTACGGTCCCGCTGCTCAGCGACTACGAGCACAAAGTCGCGAAAGCCTATGACGTGATGTACGACTCCTTCCTGCCCCAACTGAATCTTGGAATGGCGGGCGTGGCGAAACGTGCTGCATTCATCATCGACAAGAACGGCGTGATCCAATACGCGGAGAGCAACGATGACGCGAAACAGTTGCCAAACTTTGACAAGATCAAAGCGAAGTTGGCCGAATTAAAGTGACTCTTGTCATGTCGAGCGAAGTCAAGACATCTCTTATCGTTCTCCGGAAAATGCTGAGAGATTCCTCGACTCCGCTCGGAATGACAGAGATTGTATGACCGACGAATTTAAGACGCTGAGGAAGTTCGAGACCGGCAAAGGCCGCGAGGGTTTTCTCTATTCGTTACCCGCGTTGGAAGAGCAGGGTATCGGGAAAATTTCGCGGTTGCCGGTGAGCATTCGGAGCGTCCTTGAATCGGTGCTGCGAAATTGCGACGGCAAAAAAGTGCGCCGTAAAGATGTGGAGACGCTGGCGAATTGGAACGCAAAATCGCCGGCGAATGAGGAAATTCCGTTCGTCGTCGCGCGGATCGTTCTCCAGGATTTCACCGGCGTGCCGCTGGTTGTCGATCTTGCGGCGATGCGCAGCGCCGTGAAAAAGCTCGGTGGCGATCCAAAAATCATCGAACCGCTCGTCCCGGTCGATCTTGTAGTCGATCACTCGGTTCAGGTGGATTTCTTCGGGTCAGCAAAAGCGTTGCAACTGAACCTGGAGATGGAGTTCAAGCGCAACCGCGAGCGTTATCAGTTTCTGAAGTGGGGACAACAGGCGTTCAAAACTTTCCAACTCATTCCCCCGGGTATCGGCATCGTTCACCAAGTAAATCTTGAATACCTGGCGAAAGGCGTGCTCAGCCAGAGATCTGAGATCAGAGGTCAGGAATCAGAAATATTTTATCCGGATACGTTGGTTGGGACCGATTCGCACACGACCATGATCAACGGGCTGGGCGTGGTCGGCTGGGGCGTCGGCGGGATCGAGGCGGAAGCCGGCATGCTCGGTCAGCCGGTTTATTTCCTCACACCGGAGGTCGTCGGCGTCCATATGAGCGGACAATTGCGTGAAGGCGTCACGGCAACCGACCTCGTGTTGTACATCACCCAATTGCTGCGCGCCCAAAAGGTCGTCGGCAAATTTGTCGAATTTTACGGCGAAGGCGCAGCATCGCTCCCGGTGCCGGATCGCGCGACGATTGGAAATATGTCGCCCGAATACGGCGCGACGATGGGATATTTTCCGGTTGATCAAGAGTCGGTGAATTATCTGCGGGCCACGGGACGGAGCGACGAGCAATGCCGCGCCTTCGAAAATTATTCTCGCGCGCAAAAAATGTTCGGGATGCCGCGCAAAGGTGAAATCGACTACAGCGTAGATCTCGATGTCGATCTGGCAGACGTACAGCCGAGCGTTGCCGGACCAAAAAGGCCGCAGGATCGGATCAATTTGCCGGAGCTCGGGAGAACATTTCGGGCGCTGCTCGAGAAGCCGGTCCAGGATGGGGGCTACGGGAAAAAAAATGTCGATCTTCGCGAAAAACATCTCGTGCAATTGAACGGCAGTGCGCCGCGCGATCGTGCAATGGCATCAACAGATGAGATCGATCAGGGGGTTAACCCAGGCGACGAGCGCAACAAGATCGAGATGGTCGCAAACCGGCCAACGCCCGACTCCGGAAAAGACATTGAGGCTGCATCCAGCGAGATGTTCACGCATGGGCAAAGTCGGATCGGCCATGGAAGTGTCCTCATCGCAGCGATCACGAGCTGCACAAATACGAGTAATCCGAGTGTGATGATCGCGGCCGGTTTGCTTGCAAAAAAAGCGGTCGGGCGTGGTTTGCACATTGATCCTGCAGTGAAGACTTCGCTTGCGCCGGGTTCGCGGGTTGTTTCCGATTATCTCGACAAAACCGGGCTGCAAAAATACCTCGATCAACTCGGATTCAATCTGGTCGGCTACGGTTGCACCACCTGCATCGGCAACTCCGGGCCGCTCCATCCGAACATCGAGAAAACGATCCACGAATTTGATCTGGTCGCAGCCTCCGTGCTTTCGGGGAATCGAAATTTTGAAGCGCGCGTGCATCAACACATCAAAGCGAATTTTCTGATGTCGCCGCCACTGGTCGTTGCCTTTGCACTGGCTGGCCGAGTAGATGTCGATCTTTCGCGCGAACCGCTCGGCAAAGACCAGAATGGGAAAGAAACTTTCCTGCGCGATCTGTGGCCGAGCTTAAATGAGATCAGGGAAACGATGCAATCCGCGCTCAAGCCGGAAACGTTTCGCAAACTTTATCGCGATTTCGCCGATCAGAATCCGAAGTGGAACGAAATTCCATCGAGCAAGGGCGACATTTACCAGTGGGATGAAAAAAGCGATTACATCCATGAGCCGCCGTTTTTTGAGAATTTTTCGATGGAGCCGGGGCACATCAAAGAGATTCGCGGTGCGCGCGCCCTCGGCATTTTCGGCGATTCGGTCACGACCGATCACATTTCGCCGGCTGGCGCGATTAAGGCGACATCGCCGGCCGGGCAGTATCTGATTTCGCGTGGAATCGATCACACTGATTTCAACAGTTACGGCAGCCGGCGCGGCAACGATTTGGTAATGACCCGGGGGACCTTCGCCAATGTCCGAATCAAGAATTTGATGGTGCCGGGAACGGAAGGCGGAGTGACGAAGTATTTTGCGCCGGCCGGCGAGACGCCAGCCGGCCCCACAGGCAAGATGCCTGTATCACAGGGAGAGGAAATGTCGATCTTCGACGCGGCGATGAAATACGCGGAGACGAAGACCCCATTAATCATCTTTGCAGGTCACGAATATGGCGCCGGTTCATCGCGCGATTGGGCGGCAAAAGGAACGCGTTTATTGGGCGTAAAAGCGGTGGTGGCGGCGAGTTTCGAACGGATCCATCGTTCCAACCTCGTTGGCATGGGGGTGTTGCCCCTGCAGTTTCCTGATGGAACTAGCGCGCGATCGCTCGGAGTCGATGGGTCCGAGATCTTTTCAATCACCGGGTTGTCAGACAAAGTTCGACCGGGCCATCACGCAACGCTCGAGATTCAAGACAAAGATGGAAAATCACGCTCGCTACCGTTGAAATTGCGGATCGATACACCGATCGAGGTTGATTATTACCGTCACGGTGGGATTCTGCCGTTTGTCCTCCGGCAGTTATTGGCGCGGGAGGCACGTCGGTCACAGCACGCCGCTACAGCAGAATAGATCTTCGCTCGATCGTTATGGGCGAACCCTCGGCGATAAAGGCGGAACGCGGCGGCCTCGCTAATGTTTCGGTAAATTGCGCGCCGTAAAGAGTTGTCACGTCGGCGACGAACTCAAAGCTCTCTGCCTTCCAAATTTTCCAGCGCGGATGTTCGACCCGGTATTCGCTGCATCCCGCCCGCACACAAGTATAGCCCCAATAATGTTCGGTGATGAATTCGGCGTGCGAGCCAGCGGGAATGGATTGCGGCTCGCCGCTCGCGCTCATCTTGAGCGATTCCCATTTTCGGCCGCGTCGCCAGGAATACTCGACGCTCACCGCAAGATCGACATGTTCGATGTGGTGCTTCATCGGCAGGGCAAGATAGCTCTCCCCATAAAATGCCCGCGCGACCATCGCAATAGCGCGACGCGGCACTAGTTCGCGAATGAAGACGACGCCGCGTCGCCACGTATCCGCGGATTTTTTCCGCACGTAGAAGCGCAGATTTACTTCTTCGAAATCGCGGTGCAGCGGAATGGGTAAACCGAGAAGGCGCGTGTCGAGAAAGAGAAAACCGACAACGCTCAGAAATGTTTCGCCATTATCGTAATCGAGTTCGGTCCCGGGCGGAACCAGGGGCGCTATAATCGCAGGATCGACAACGAAATTGAGTATGGCGAGATACCGCCAGTTGGCGGTGAGGAATGGTTGCACGGTGACGATTTGAATCGAAACAGAAACCGCGAGCGTAATTATTTCTTTAATTCACGAACGCGATAGCGAACCGCTATTCTCTCCGGCTCGGGCACTGGGCTGAGGTCGGCGCGCTGGGTGGCGAGAATCCACTGAGACCACGTTTCGTCTTCCTTGCGAGGAGCAGCCGGTAAATTCAGATGAATAAATTGTGACGCGCCGGTCTCGTTGCCCATTGAAGCGAGCAACTCCCGATCTGCGCTGTGCGACATGAGCTCGGCCGTGCCTGGAATGATCACATAACCGTCCGGGCGCGCGATGGACTTGAAATCGAGAATTGCTACTCGGTTGTCGCGGTTACTGGCGTAGAGACTCGCGTAGATGTTATTCGGGGTTGATTCAGAAGGAACGCGAATCGCCGGCGGGACTTTCAATTCAAAATCGAGCGTGAGGTTATTGCCGTCGATTTTTGGCGGTTTGTCAGCGCCGAGCCAGACAAGACCGGAAACTGCGGCGGCAATCGCAATTGTAATTAAGAGCGACAATCCCTGGGTCTTAACGAAACCAATGAATCCGGGCCAACGCGTGCGCAATGCGGTAATTAGTCCGACAACAAACCCGGCGATGATTCCAACCGGCGCAAACAGGAAGAGGACCGTCATGCCCCGCTGCCCTTCCATGTCGGAGACGTGGTAAAGTTTCGTCAGATAATCGGAGGCGAAGACCGCCAGAAACATTCCGACGACGGCAGTGATCAGGCCGATGGCGAAAGCGCGGAGAAAACGCATTACACCGCGAGGCTAATTAGCTCTAAGGCAGCGCAAGAATTCGATCTCGATCTTGCCATCACTGCAACAATTTCTCGAGTGAAGGATCGGGCTGAGTGCCGAGCGCGGTGGCCCTGGTATAGTGTCGTTTGGCCAGTTCTTTTGAAGCGGGTTGCGTCGTTGCGAAAATAACGGCCAGATTGAAATGCGCGTCGGCGTAATCCGGGTTGTTAGCGATGGCTTGAAGTATTTCTTTTTCTGCTTCTCCGAGCCGGCCCTTTTGGCTGGCGGTAACGCCGAGATAATTGTGGGCAATTGGGCTTTTCGGATTAATCTCGAGCGACTTGGTTAGTTCGGCGACGGCGTCATCGAATTTCGCTTGCCGATAATAGACGATACCCAGAGTCGTGTGCACAAACTCGTCCCTGGGCGACACTGCCAAGGCCTTTTTCAATGTCAGCTCCGCCGCCTTAAATTTGCCGCGGAGAAAATACCCGCCACCGAGATTGGAAAGCGCATAGAGGCTATTCGGACTTTCGGCGAGGATTTCCTGATATTTGCTTTCAGCGGTACGGTATTTGCCGTGCTCGAAGCTCTCTTTCGCCGCGCGCGCTACATTCTGCAGATCATCTGGGACGGCCGGTTTAAAGTCGTTGGGCGCAGGGGTGTCGCTCGAATTATTCGTCGTCGCCCCGCCCGCGTCACGAGGCGGTTTTTCTTTTTCGTCCGACTCCGCGATCGTAATGGAGCCTATTGACGACTTCTTAGCGAAAATAAAACTCGCTTTCAAGGTCCCGGAGTTCTGGTCTGAAATTGAGGCCACCGGCTCCCGGAACAAAGCGAGCTCTTCATCGCTTAATTTTGTGACCGGCTGCGCCAGAAATTCGATCTGCTTGTTCAAAGAGTCCGATTGGATCTTTAGTTTATCCAACTCCGCCAGCATCACCTTCTTCGCCTCGTAACGACGCGCTTCCTCCTGTCTTTCGCGCACAATGATGTTTCTCAAAAGTTCGTTTTCTTTGGCGAGATGGGCTGTTTCGCCGGCATTTGCGCCGCTGAGCCTGGCATTTTGGAGTTGAGCGCTGGCGTCATCGAGTTGGACCGAAAGCTCGGCAACTCGCGCCCCGAAATATTGATTCCGTTTCTGAGTCTCGGCCAGTTGCTGTTGAAGTTGGGTGACCTGCTGCTTCGCATCGGCAAATTCCTTCGCATTTTTCGGCTTATCCTCACCAAGTGTCCGCACACTTTTCTCCGCAGTCGCGAGTTTCTGTTTCAAATCGCTATTTTCAGCCAGGAGCGCTTGCACGCGTTGTTCGGTTTCCTTCATCCCCTTCAATTGCGCGATCGCCCGATCCCGTTCCTGCACAAGAGTGGCGATTTGCTTGTTCGCCTCGGCGAATTTTGCGTTGGTTTCATCCTTTTGCTTTTCCGCCGTCGCCCGCGCCTCGTCAGCAGCAGCGACCGCATCTTTCAGGCGGGCGACCTCTGCACGCAATTGCTGCTGTTCTTTTGTGTCGCTGTCGCGGGAGGACTGGAGCGCCCTTAATGATTCCTGGGCCTGTGCGAGTTGATCGCGAACCTGCTGCTCTGTCTTCTTGGATTTCTCGATCTCGCCTTGGGCTTTCTCAAGCTTCGAATTTGACTGCTGCAAGCGAGCGTTCACAAGTTCCTTCTCTTTTCGCGCGGTCTCAAGATCGCTCTGCGATTTTTCAAGCGCTGCCTGCAGTTGATCGAGATTGTCGCGTAATTTTCTGGTTGTCTCTTTAATCGTGGGGTCGCTCGGGGCTCGAGGTGCCGCTTCGGTCGCACGAGACGTCATCACCTCGACGCCCGCTCCGGATTGGCCTCCACCCTGAGGAAGTGCGGGAACAGCTTCTGGTAAACGATTTCCACCGGCCGTCAGATCGTTTTGTGTCGATAGTTTCCCCTGAATCCGCAAGATGCCTTCGCTGATTTTGCGGCCGCGATATTCGACGATGGCCGGCTGCCAATCGGCGTGCGATTTACGCAACTCCTCGATAAGGCTTCCGGCAAATCGAAACTTCGACAACGCCGTTTTGAACTGATTCTCGTGCTCGAATTTTTCGCCCTGCTGAGCGGTCATATACGCTTTCAGAAAAACCTCGCTCGGATCGTCCCGCTGCGCCGCAAACTGGTTTGAGGCCAGGAAAAAGAAACCGGTGAACAAGATCGAACCAAGTCGCTTCATGCGAAGATGAGGCGCAATGATAATCGACGTGTCCATTACAATCCAGCGTTCACGTGATTGCCAGAATGCCCGGAGCAAATGCGAAAAGCGAGTCCTTTTCTTTGCAAATCAGGATTCGAATCCTAAAATCTTGGGTCGGCAACGAAATGATGGTGGCCGTAGCTCAATGGTAGAGCCCCAGATTGTGGTTCTGGTTGTTGCGGGTTCGAGTCCCGTCGGCCACCCCATTTTCGGAAAGTTAAATTGTTAGAAGAGTTACATTGTTACAACGGAAAACCGCTACCTTTTTTAATATTGTAACATTGTAACTTTTTTAACGGTGCCATTGTGTCTGTAGCTCAACTGGATAGAGCATCTGACTTCGGATCAGAAGGTTGTGGGTTCGAGTCCCTCCAGGCACGCCATTGATTACAAGGTATTTATGCCGATTTTGCCGACAGAAAGAAAAAGCTGTTTGCCACTGGCTTGCCACTTTTAAGGCGAAAGCCTCAAGGCTCTTTCCCACGCGCCAGAGGCCAGCAGAATCGTTTAATTCGGCTTGGGGGACATCCAATAGCCGGAATGCACTTGCGATTAAAAAACGAGCTTCCTACGGTTCAAGTGATGCACGCCTACGAAGTTCGTCCACGCAAAGATCATCGCGGCTTCGATCTAATCTCCGACGTGCTGCCATTCGGTCGGCTGTGGTATGCCGAGCCACACGCAATCACCAACGCAATCGGCTACGCAAAGTTCTACAGCCGCTCACATGATGCTGTGATTCGCGTTTACGATGCGGCTCGCAACGTAATCGAAACACACGAGCACAGTGGTGATTTCAAAGAGTGGTGAGTTTTTGCTCGCATCACACCGCACTTTCCCGCTAAAATAAATCTCCCATCTCGTTAGGGATCGGGAATCCAACCATGA
>WNGK01009142.1_pt1 | contig 12925 bp, 14 predicted proteins | sample 5400601 | NCBI WGS metagenome assembly WNGK01 (sample SAMN13153376, study PRJNA577476) | soil metagenome | isolation source: 60 cm soil or saprolite under Garry oak tree replicate 1 | place: USA:California | collected 2016-06-15 | reverse complement strand
ATTGGGCGAACTGGGACGAGTTTCGACGCCTGGAGGCGCTTGGCCTCACCATGTATGGGCAGATGACCGCCGGATCGTGGATCTACATCGGGTCGCAGGGCATTGTGCAGGGGACCTACGAGACCTTCGCGGAGGCGGCACGCAAGCATTATGGAGGCTCGCTCAAAGGGAAATTTGTACTGACGGCTGGCCTGGGAGGTATGGGCGGCGCGCAGCCTACGCCGGTCAAATGCTGCTCAATGAGGCCGAGCAGGTCTTCCACATGTTCCGAGAGTATCCAGAGCGCATAAAGCGGTGCTTCGCTTCGGGATGTATGGCTGTCGGCTTCTTTGATATAAGCCAGCGTGGTTTCATAGTCACGGAACAAGTATTGCTCATCCAGATTGGGAACCAAGTCGCTATAGCACACTCTAGGACAGAGATCGTCGTTTGAAGGTATTTCCCTTTTTACCTGTATCAGCTCTGCCTGGTGCTGTATAGAATGCCACGTTCTGTTCGGCAGCAGCCTCAATATCTCCAGGCGTGGCGAGCAGGGGTAGTGTGCCTTAAGAATCTCTTTCTCTTCCTCATCGAATCTGTATATTCCACTCCGGCTAGGCATGGATTTCCAGAGGTAGGCAATATCCAGGCGCGGGCATACAGCATCGAGCCAGTCAATAGTTAAGCGTATCCAGTGGGGCGACACGCCCTCGACTTCTATCCTGTTGATGAGCAGGCTAAACGCCCTTTGCCTCTGGTCTAAGTCAAACGTAGGCCATACGGCTTCAAAATTTCCCAACAAACGATGCAATTTCTCGATTTCTTCCGGGCTATCCACAAGGCCTAATTTTTCTTTCTTTGCCTCCAGTGATTTCTGGCGTTCCAGCAAATCTTGCGCTTCTTCTTCCAACATGCCGTACATGGGATCATCCGTGCTGGTTCTCATGCGTTTTCTGGCATTTTCAATCAGTTGGGCTTTTATTCCTTCAATCTGGTGGGGGATGCTGACAAAATCCTCGGATTGCTGGTCATAGACCTGCTCCAGCGTCGCCTTGACCTTATCTTTCATCTGCCGATCGGTTTTTTCCAGCGCCTTCAGGCGTTCAATCACGATGATATCAAACGGTGAGCCCGGAATGCTTAAGAACTTATCCGTCACCATGCCCTGTGCTTGCCTGCTGTGTCCATAATAGTACCACTTGGATCGGTGCTCATCCACGGATATAAATGCCGTTCTGTCAGGCGTTGGCGGCTTGACAAGCAGTCTGCCGTGAAACAGCAAATCCGGCGGTGTCTCGCGGGTGCTTCGGATGCGCGTTACCCCTCTCCCATTGTCCACGAGAACGCCTTCCAGCGTATAGCCTTTAAGCGCGGCGTACCCTTCGACGAACAGGGCGTAGTCCAAGACAGCAGAATGATTGTCGATAATGGTATCAGGCTTATCTTCATCCGGCTGCCACCAGCCTATCAGCATTTCGTTAGTCAGCCAGTCCCTTATGGTCTGCGGATCAAGCGGTTTATATCCCACGCCGGGTATAAGGCGCATCGTCGTCTTGAACATATACCGTTCTTTATCTTCCTCCGGTATTTCAGGGAAAAGGAAAATCTTCCTGGCGACTTCCCGGTTGAGTTTTCCCATATCCCAGCTTAGCGCCTGCGCCCGTAAAGCGAGTTTCCGCATCTCTTCCGCCCAGGGTTCATAGATAACGATTATCTGGTCTTGCTTCTTTCCCTTTACCGCAAGGCCAGGAGGTAAGGCGCGTCCGTCATAGCCTCCCTTGTCCGCCTTGTTCTGCTGGCATAGGTGCATATATTTCACATGGCCTTCGATGTAGCCGTATGCCTCCCGCATCTTGTCCTGGAATGCGCATAAATCCCGGTAGATGGTAAAGTCATATACTCTGGTTCTCTCATCCGTAGAGGCGGAAGAGATAGGCGGCACAATGACCTTAATTCGCTTTTCTTCAGCCAGCCTGGTGAAAGCGCCGACCTGATCCATGTGTTTATTGCGGAAAAGCCTGTCTTCCCTTGACAGTACGACGGTTCCTACTATTCCCTTGTTCATATCTTTATAGAGACGGTCGAGTTCCTCTCTCTGGTCGATGCGTTTTTGCCCGGATACGCCCGCACCTTCATCGTATAAACGTACATCCGGCTCGTCATCTCCATAGAGCAGCTTGCCATAATTTTGCAGCCCTAGCTGTGTTTCCCTGCTTTCCGCCTGCGCCGTATCCGCCCCGGTTTTTGACTGCCTCACCAGCACGGCGGTTGCCCGTTTCCTGTCAATCTCCGGCAATGCTCCGATATAGTTATTAGGGCGGTTATCCGCCTGGCGAAGCTTGAATGCTCTGGGTTCCGCCATTCTCTTGTTTCCTCTCTTGCCAGGTACAATCTCTACAGAATTATACAACTTTCATAGGGCGCAGTCAGAAGCGACTGTTGCAGCAATCCTGCGTACGGAAATCCCTATGACGGTTCTGACCATTTCCGGCAGATTTCCTTACTCCCCCCTGAAACGGCCTGGGACAGACTACGAAGAGAACCTAAGAGTATCAGTCCCTTCTGTTCGCCCATCCGTGTGGGTAGCTGTTGCAATCCGTCTCCTCCTTCGGGGTTGCGCGTTCGCCACGTCTTTAGAGTCGAGGACCAACGGCACTCTGGAGAAAACTCAGAGGTAGAGTCGATTTCAGGAGTACAGTGTATACCCTTTGCGGGCGCGATCTTCTTTCCCCCGTCGATGGTGAGTTTGGAGAGCTGGCGAAGATAGGCCTCGTTCATCTGTGTATCCACAGTAAAGGCGATACCATGGCCGTCCTGCTGAATCCTGTCGATGTCCCACAAGCCATCGGCCGTCGCCCACCACACCCGCGCCTTGCGCAGGCGCGAAAGGGAGAGGAAGGTTAGTGCGGTATTGCGCGACCAGGGATTATTCGCGTAACACAGCGCCGCCTGGAAGGCGCCTGCCTCCCCATCCTTGAGCATCTGCGCGAAGACGGGGCGTTCATCAACGTCCTCGTATTTGGCACTCTGCTCCGGCTCCACGTACCAGCGAACAATCCTCCAGCCTTTCTTGTCGGCAAACTCGCTGATCACCCGCTTCTGCGTCACAATACTGGCCGGATCTTGCATCTCCGAGCTATAGCGCACGTACCCCACAGCGATGCTGCCGGGGCCAGGCTCGCCCATCAACTGATAGACGCGATCGCGATGATACTTGTGACGAGGCATGCTTTCACCATCCTTTCACCAAGCACTCCTCTGCTTCTCTATTCTAAACAGCACCGAACGAGACGGAAGTTGAGCCGCTCTTTCCCCTCGACCGGTTGTATCATACCAGTGGGGGCTCATGAGGTCTTCATGTAAATTCACGATACCCTCACGGACTGGCCCGCACCGGGGAATGCGTCATGCAGCCTTCAGGGGGCCAGATCCGATGAAAGGGCAGCCTGCAATTGGAGAATCGAATGGAAACCGCCGGAGACTTGCAAATGGCGCCGCTCGGGCGGCTAATGCTTATTGCCGGCGCGTGTGCTCTGCAAGCGTTCCTGGCGGCGGCGTTCAATGCGGGCAAAGACATCCAGCAGGCGCAGAATGTCGGGGTGAAAGGTCCTTATCTCTCCAGCTCTGGACCGTGGATCGATAGCCGTTTTAAGCATCCTCATCGGCACTCTCCTCTCAGCGATCGAGCGTGCGGACGGACATCACACTGCGGGACTGCTTCTCGTTGTTCGTGCACCATCGCTTCTCACTCCCTGCTCTAGTGAAATGCAGCTTTATGCAGCTGCTTCCCATCAACGCAGGCAGTGTAAACTGGCGCATCGGTCAAAAGCCGATGTGCCCCAGGGAATCAGGCGGGTTGTACCTGGTGAAAGGGCGGGTCTCCCCCACAGTCGCACTTTATTAGCTCGGCACTATGGGGAGAAAGGCAGGCGAGCCTTTCGATTTCCACCATAACTTTGGACCAAAAAGGAAATGAGCTAGAATGGGTTTCCATTACTCCCAATCCTCACAGGTAGGATTGACCTGAATGATGCGCTGTGATATTCTCAGCCTCATCGTCATTTGCATGATTCGAGGAGGCTCGACCAGTGTCAATGGCTTTAAGATAAAAGGAGGAAGTGTGGGCATCGAGATCATTAAGCCTGCGCCGAGCGGCTGGCCGGAGTGGGTCGATCGCCATCAGTTCACGGTGAAGGACGGCCGGGATCCTCTCGGATTGGAAACGATCACCACTGACCGGATCGTTCCGCTCCTTGTCCCCGGGATCCTGGCCCTCTCTGGCCGGGCCCGGTACGTGAGCCTCCATCTCTTCCTCCTCGACGAGTTCGCCAGGCGCAGGTTGGAGCCGACGGCGGCTAACCAGTCGATATACATGCGCCGTTGCGAGTACGACTTCGGAGCCGCCGTGCTCCTCTGCGAGCGCTGTGGAGCCGAGGCCGCTCCTGTAGGGGCAATGACCCTGCGGCCCATTGTCCGTCGAGCCGAGCATGAGGTGCCGCGGGGCTTCTCGGTCGACAGCGATCTGGGTGGGTATGGCCTCTACTACCGCACCCCACTGCGGGAGTTAGGCCTTGTCACCCAGAGAGGTACCCCGATGGATAACAGACCCATCCCGATCGACCTGCTGGCGTCACCGCGAGCCGAGGCCATTGCAGATGCCTTCAGAGAAGCGATCAAAGATACCGCGTTCTACCGCCAGTACTTCCTTGGGCAGGAGCCCATCCCGCGAGCGGTACTCCAGGCCTTCGCCAGGGTTGGCTGCCTCTGCCGCTTAGCTGAGTCGCCTCATGAGGTGGATCTGGTCAGGAGGGCCTTCTTCGAAGAGTGGAGTGGCGTAGATCCCGAAGCGGTGCGCCGACGGCGTCAGGCCTTTGCCCTCATGTTGCGCCTGGCTGAGACAACACCGGAGGTGCTCAAGGATGAGGCGTGGCATCACCGAGCTACCTTGGCAGCGCTTGAGAGTACTGTTGGGGAGTCCTCCGCCTGGGCCACCACAGTCCAACGCTGGGCCGCACTCTATGGCAAGGAATACTACCAGGACGGCCTGCTCGTCCTGTGGCGGGGCGTCAACCGGCTCGGGCGGGAGCATTGCCCGCCCGACGGCATGCCGCCATCTGCCTTCCTCGACCTGGTTCGACGCCGGCTCTCCTCGGCTTCTCTCCCCCTCGGTGCGGGGACAGTGGCCCTCGATGGTGCGCAGCCAACCAACCAGGTGCTGAATGAGGTTGCACGGAGAACGGTTGGGCAGTCCCTCGAGGACCTTCGCTCGGCGTATGTTGGCTCGAAGCACGCCTTGGCCGGCATCCTGATGCTGCTCGCATTGTGCGACCGGGCGCGGGTGATGGATACGGTGTCCGATCACTCCGGATGGCAAGAGATCTCGCGCCAGGGAGGCAATAGCCAGCCCGGCCTTCATGGCTTCATCTCCCGCTTCCGCGCCCATCTTTCTCAGGGGCCCGTCCTCGCGGATACGCTCGCCTGGCTCGTCCAAAACTTCGTGATCAGGCCACACGACCAGATCGCGACCACCAAGCTGCCGGACTTCACCTTTCGCTTCCGCCTGGAAGGTGATCGGCTCAAGTTCTATGATTCACCAGGCATTGAGTTTGGCCTTGCCGACAGTCGACACTCCGCCCTCTCCAGTCTTGGACGCGATATGGACTTGTGGAACGACGTGGATGGAATTCCACGTGTTATGGCCGCTGGGCGCGACCTAGTGAGGGCAACGTTCATATGACACTCGCTATCCGCAGGCTCTTTCATCGCCAACTCTCAGTCTTCTGGGCCACGACCTACGAGTGCGATGTCGTGGCTTTCGATGAGTACTTCCTGGGCCAATTGCGGCCAGATGACCTGAATGCCACCATCCTGGCGGACCACCGCGCGTTGAGCGAAGCGTGGAAAGCGCTCATTGACACGGAGCAGACCGCGCGACTTCGCCGGGTCAACCGCGACTACCTGCTTCGTCCGGTGGCTTGGTATAGTCAGTCGTTCCACCCCAAGACCTATCTCTTTGCCAACGAGCAGATGGGCACTCTCCTGGTCGGCTCGGGCAACGCCACGCTTGCCGGGCTGGCGCATGGGCACGAGGTGTTCTCGGCCTTTCGTTCGTCCGACCCGATTGGCTTAGCGGCGATCTGCCACTGGCGTGACTGGATGGACCGGCTCATTGCTCTGCTCGATGATCGGCCTGTGGAGTCGCGGTGGCGTGACGCGAAGGCGCGGCTGCCCTGGCTACGCGCAACGATACCGGGTGAGCACAGCCCATTCGCGTCAAACTTTGACACACCCCTGCTCGATCAGTTCCTCGATGGGCTTGGCGATCATATCACGGAACTCCACGTGAGTGCGCCTTTTTGGGATGAGCGGCTCGCAGCGCTTACACGTCTCCTAGATGAGACCCGACCCGACTCTGTCCATCTCTATCTCGGCAAGGGCAGCAAGATCGACGGGCACGGTCTCAGGAGCTTGCTAGAGGAGCGGAGGGCCGATGCAAGGCTCTGGACGTACGACAAGCCGCATTTTGTGCATGCCAAGCTCGTCGCGGCTCTAGAGGGTGATACCGGCCGCCTTCTGAGCGGCTCGGCTAATCTCTCCTACGTCGCCCTGCTGGCGAGTGCGGGAACAGGAAATGTTGAGGCTGGCGTTCTCCATGATGCGGATGCAGCAGCCGTGCGCTCTCTCTTTCAACCCGAGGAGTTGGAACTGGTGCCTCTGGCCTCCGAAGATCTGGAACAGTACCAGAGTGACGAGCCGAAGCCTGAAGAGGCATACCCGTACAGGCTCCTCCGGGCCGAGATACTGCCGGACGGCCACTTATCACTTGCGGTCGCGCCGATCCCCCCCGATGACACGCTTGTTGCCGGAATCGGGCTGGACCAGACTGCACTCCCATTGACGATTGCTGCTTCGGATCGTAGCACGCCCCTATACAAACAACTGGCGCGAGCCCGCACCGTAAGCACCTGGGAGTCACTGGCCATGCTGGTTGAACTCGTGAACGCCACAGGGAAGCCGATCTCGAACCGGATTCCAATCGATGACCCTGTGGCGTTGGAGAGCATTCTCCGCAAGCGGGAGGAACGAGATCAGGGAGCCTTGTCTGAGCTTGAATGGGACGAGCTCGAGACGCCAGTCGGTCGGATCTTGCAGGAGCTCCAGTCGAGCTGCTTCTTCGAGCCGCGCAAGGCTAGAAACAGGAACAATCTTGACGTTCAGAGGGAGGTCCAAAGCGAGGGAGACAGTTCGTTCTGGGAGCGTCATGGTAAACTCGATCTAGAAGCGGCAGCTCTGTCTCAGGGAAGCCGCTTCGCGCGGGGGCACCTTGATACAGACCCCATCTTCGCCCGGCTGCGTACCATGCTTCTCCAGGCTCCTTATTTGCCTGAACTCAGGCTTATCCGTCCTGAGCCGACCGGGGATACCGGCGATGAAGAGGATCCCGAAGCGGTTCACCATCGATGGTCGATCGACACTCGTCGGCGTGTGCGGATTTTCAACGTCCTCAAACGGTGGTGCCGCGCCGTCCGTGATCCCCAATTGCTTGACCTGGACCCGATGATGAGCATTCACAACTATCGCGCATTGCTCCAGGCGTTGGGTGAACTGTGGTGGGGTGATGGAGAGGGAGGAAGGTACTTCGATGACGACCATCTGCAAGCTCTGCTGCAAGAACTTCTAGAGAGCCTCGTCGGTGAAGGCACCGACAAGGGTCTTTTCCGCATCGTTGACGATGCGACGAGAGAGCACCTGTTGGCTGATCTACGTGAGCATGGCGCTACCGATGCTGCGGCGCTCCTTCTCTACGATACGCTCCGGCCGGAGTGTCGAGACAGAATTCAATGTGTCTTCAGGTGGCAACCTATCCTGATCCCTGCCCTGACCTACAAAGTCATCGAGCCTCGCCAAAAAGAAATACTCGCGCTACTGCAGTGGGCTGCTGAGTATGTGGACGAGGCCGGCTGGTGCAGGCGTATCAACCATCAGTACGGAGTGGAGGTCCAGTTCTCCGACAAACGCGAGAAGCTAGGACCTGGCTACGAGTTCATGCTCTCAATCAAGGGACTGCAGGATCTCCTGGGTGACCCAAGGGTCCCGCAGATAGTCGTGTCTCTTCTGAAGTTCCGTCCTTGCACTGGTTTCGTCCTCGCACTCACAGAATCGAACGACCGTATCAGCTTTCGTGATGGCGCTCGTGTCTCCGCAAAAGTGGGCGGTATTGTGTTGAAGTCACCAACATGGGTAGAAATGAAGCGCCTCGTTGACCTGCTAGATGGAGTCAGCCTCGGAGTCCTATTCGATCGCATGACTAATGCGAAGAATGTGGTATGACCAACATTTAATTCAAGCAGGTAGCCGATATTTGCTGCTTAAAGGTCTCGAATGAGTTGCCGGCGACCACTGTCGAGCATTTGAAGAGACTGGACCGTAACATGCTTTACGCGGATGGAGCCATCAGGCTGACTAACCCTCTTGCCAGTGGCCAGGCCGATTCTTACACTGTTCTGGAGAAGCGCGCTCTCGTTCAGGACCGCGCGAAAGGATTGGTGTAGGAGACTGCCAGATGCTCATTGTGAACCATGACCAGCTCCGTCTCGCCGGGATCGCGAGCCTGGAGGAGCCGTGTACCTACTGCGCAAAAGCGCTCACCGCGTATCCGCTCATCATGTGCGACGATGCGGATCAGACCGTGTACCATGTTACCTGTGCGCTCGAACTGGCCTCCGACCTGCTGGCAGATGTGTTTACCTTCTTCAGTCCACCAACACCTTATTCCTCGTTGTTTGTTCTCACGCCCCCCGACGCTGCTTCCGCCAGGATGCCATGCGGCGAGCGGGGGCAAACGGAAGGAGTGAGCTATGCAGTCAGCGAACATTTGTCAGATTAAGGCCGCCCTTCGGGATCAGGCATTCACTGGCCAAGCGCGGGTGTCCTGCACCATTGGGGCGGTCGTCGCTGTCAGGCGGCGCAAGGGCCAGCTTTTGGCCATGATACGCGGCTGGGGTGGACGCTGGTATCCGGTGGACAGTGTGCGGATTGAGCACGTGGGCCGCGCGCTTCTCTCGTAAAGGAGTTGATTCGAGTGATCCGAGCGCCTGCGCGATCATCTCTGACGCCGGTTGGAGAGAGCTTTGATTACTTGCGATCAGATATCCGAAACCTCAGCCGCTATATGGCAGAACTCGAAGAACTGATCGAGGGCTACCGCGCCTTCGCCGCGACCGTGACCCTCTCGATGCCTGTTGATCGGCAGGCCCGTCACAGGCTTTTGAAGAGGACTCTCAAAGTCGTTGGGCCAGTTCCAGATGAGCAACCAACGCATGCGCGACCCTGGTGATCAAGAGACGAAAAGGGCCTCTCCCGGCAATGAGTCACAGAGAGAAGCGCTGACACCCTGGAGAGGGCATGAGGATTGAACAAAGAGAGCAGGACACCTGTTCATTTCAGTGTTTTCTTCTCAAGAACCTGGAATGCGAGTCTGGCACAGATTTGGTGAAGCTCTCCTTTCAAAGAAGAGAACCGCTGTTGTTTGCGCTCAAAGAGCAAATGATTTTCTTCTGAAAAGCACATCCTTCACCAAGATTGAGCCAGACCCATTTAATTCCAAAATTGACACTTTCATGCTATCGTATACTAAAGCACAAGAATCACAGGTAGCCTGTTCCAGGCGTGCTTCTTTGTGTGAACTGCGGAGGTCAAAGTACATGGTCGCTGATCTGTGGGTCGCGAAATTAAAGGCCGCTACCGGCTGGCCGAAATAGATCAGGCGCTGCAACGGCTAAACAGCTTACCTGCGGACTGGTTTGAGAACAAGAGGAATGGCAATGATGCAGACTAATCCGACACCATACGCTGAAGTCAATGAATTAGTAGCTTTGCTCCTGGCGCAAATAAAGAGCATTTTCGGCCAGAAGCTTGTTGGTCTCTATCTTTATGGCTCGCTTGTCACGGGGGATTTTGATCCTGAATGCAGCGATATCGACCTGGTAGCTGCTCTCTCATCTGATATTGATGAGCAGGAATGCGATCAGTTACGCAAAATGCACAACGACTTCGCTCAGCAACATCGGCAATGGGATGACCGAATTGAAGTAGTATATCTCTCTGCAAATGCATTACAAACGTATAGATCGCAGATAAGCCAAATTGCGGTCATCAGCCCTGGTGAATCTCTTTATGTAAGAGAGGCGGGAAGCGACTGGTTACTGAACTGGTATATAGTGCGCGAAAAAGGGATGACGCTTTTTGGTCCCTCGCCAAAACTGCTCATTGATCCTATTTCCCAGGAAGAAGTTCTGAGTACGACGCGAGAGGAGGCAAAATCGTGGCGTGAATGGATCAAATACACGCGCCGCCGGGGAGCGCAAGCATTTGCAATTTTGACAATGTGTAGAGCATTCTACACTCTGAAAGAGGGAGGGATCGTTTCAAAGAAACGGGCGGCAACCTGGGCAGAGAAGGAATGGCCCGAATGGTCTTCGTTGATTCAGCGCGCTCTCGTCTGGCGCGAGGAGGCGTGGAGTGATGAGCACATCGATCACGATGCAACGCTCCCGGAAACCCGGCAATTTGTCTCTTTTGCAATTGATCAGTGCGAGAGGTTGTAATGGAGATTTTGAAATGAAGCGGGTCTGGCTCAATCTTGGTGAAGGATGTGCTTTTCAGAAGAAAATCATTTGCTCTTTGAGCGCAAACAACAGCGGTTCTCTTCTTTGAAAGGAGAGCTTCACCAAATCTGTACCAGACTCACTTCGTAGGGCATTTACCAACTGAAGAGATCTGTACGCTCACGACGTTCTCCACCCGCCTCGGAAAGCGTACCAGGACCACATCAAAGAGACGCTCACACTGCGCGCCGCACTTCACCTGCGCTCCATCAGCGAGCATGCCCTATCCAGCTATCCAGTTGCGCCAAAATCAGGCAGGACGAGTTGCTCAGCCAAAGGAACGATCTTGCTCCGTTTCTTGTGTGCAACTGGCTCTGGCCGCCGCAGCGCGAGCAGCCACTCTGTCTCGGAGAGTTGCCACAGGTCGAGCTGCGGGCTCCGAAAGTGGGTCTCAATGCGGCGCGGGTTCTTCACCTCGGCGATCGCGCTAGTCTCTTTTTCGATGGAAAGTTCGTACAGCGAGAGCGCGGTAGCCTGATATTCGACCTTCAGATTGCCCTCGTAGACCCAGACCGACACATCCTTCCCGCTGAGCCCACGCTCGCCGTAAAACTTCCAGTGCTTGAATTTCACAAAGCCATGGCGGTCGATCTGGCGGGTGAACTGCGTCGCGTACAGTGCCCGCGAAAGCACCTCTTCGGGAAAGGTTCGGCCTAATACTCCCCGCAGCACCTCTGAGGGGCTGTGTCGCCCATCCTGGCGTGCCTGATGGGCATAGTGTCGCTCGATATTGTAATTCACCCACCAGGTGCGGTGCGCTTGCTGGATCTCCGGCCAGGTGCGCGCTTTGGCGAAAGCAAAGTCAGCTAATCTCATCTGTATCGAGAACAAGGTTTCTGCATAATTTTGCCAGGGTTCTCCGGGGTCAATACGCTCTTTACGGATGCCCAGCATGTCATAGAACTGGAGAGCTTGAGCACTGTAAAATTGCCCTCCCCCATCGGTCACGAGCGCCTCTGGCGCGCCGTAACGTCTGATGGCCTCAGCCAGGACCGAGAGGAAATCCCACTGGTTCTGCGTTGGGGAAATGGCAGAGGCGAGGACCATCCGCGAAAAATTCTCAAAGACCGTAATGACATAGACCGGCTTGGGATCGGGCAGGAGGTGCTCTTCGATGTAGCGAATGTCGGCGCTCCAGAATTGATGACGCCTCACGGCCTTAAATGGCATCTCCAGCTTCTCACGCGGCGGGCGTTGGGGCTTTTCCAGACCGTAGAGTTTGCGATTCGCCTCCATAATCCGGCCACAGGTGGTCGGGCTGACTTCAATCCCCATGCGTGAGAGGGCAGCACTCATTCGCCACTTTCCGAGCAGCGGGTTCTCCTGGAGCTTTCTGACCTCATTGGCAATCTTCAGCGTGACCTTGCGCGGCCCTTTGCGCGCCCTGGACTTCTCTTCTAAGCCTGCCACCCCCTCCTCCATCCAACGCTGGAGCGTTGTGTAGATCGTCGGACGGCTCACTTGCATATACTGAGCAATCGACGTGATTGACCATCCTTCACTATGCAGCCGAACAACCGCCAGCTTGCGCTCTGCCGGGTCGGGGATCAAATGCCAGGCCTGATAGCGCCTGGCCTGAAGGGAGGGAGGAGGGCCAGAGGTGGCAATGCGCTTCACATGTTTATGGTGGGGCCGTCTGCCGTATCGAATGTAGCAAACCTCCGCAATCTCGCGCCAGCTCATCGAGGGGAGTTCAAGATGCAGGTCTACAATGAGCTGGCGGATTTCTTGGGGAAGGGTCAGGCCGCTTTCTCGTGCTCCACCTTGCTCTCCAGAAGGGAAGAGGCTTTGCATTCCGTACTGTTCAAACTCATCCGCTTTGCGAGCCAGGGTGCGCTGGGGGACATCGATTTCTTTGGCTCGCTCCCCTGCGGTTTCGTTGAAAAGGACGAGGGGGCGGATCGCTTCATAAAGCTCTTGTTCAGGCCAGAACGTCCACTGTTTTATCTGGGCCCACTCGTCGGTACGCTCACGGCGGGCACGGTAGAGTAGGGAGCGGTTGTCCCTAGATAGGGATCACCCGGCACCCCCTCTCAGAACCGGACGTACACCTTTTAGCGTATCCGGCTCGCCCTTTACGTATTTCCTGAGATGCTCTCTATCTGGGAGTGTGCCTGCGTGCAATTGCTGATGGCAAGTCCGACAGAGTACTAATGTTTTTCTGCATTTGGCTGCCATGAGCTGTTGCCAGAGGGCTTTTCCTTTTGCAACGTCTTTGAGTTTCCGTATGTGGTGGATCTCAAATGGTCCTTGCCTCGTTTCACAGTATTCGCATTGAT
>WNGK01007469.1_pt1 | contig 12926 bp, 13 predicted proteins | sample 5400601 | NCBI WGS metagenome assembly WNGK01 (sample SAMN13153376, study PRJNA577476) | soil metagenome | isolation source: 60 cm soil or saprolite under Garry oak tree replicate 1 | place: USA:California | collected 2016-06-15 | reverse complement strand
CACCTGATGACGGCCGTCTTCAGACAATCGATTTGCAATCACGCAGCCGGCGCTTCCGGCGCCTACAACGATGTAATCGGCTTCGATTAAAGAAATCATACCGATACCCCCTCGCAGTCAGCGGGCATCAGACGGCAACCTGATCATGGGCGAGAATCTGACCAAGGAATGCGCGCGACCGTGCATGCTGGGGCCTGTCAAAGAACTCGCTTGGCGGAGCCGCTTCAACGATCTCGCCCATGTCCATGAAGATTACGCGGTCGGCGACCGACCTCGCAAAATTCATTTCGTGGGTGACGCAGATCATCGTCATTCCCTCTCGCGCCAATTCGATCATTGTGTCCAACACCTCCTTGACCATTTCCGGGTCAAGGGCTGAGGTGGGTTCGTCGAACAGCATGATCTTCGGTTCCATGCACAGCGCACGCGCAATCGCAACGCGTTGCTGCTGCCCGCCCGACAGCTGGGCCGGGTACTTTTCGGCCTGATCAGCGATATGCACCCGTTCAAGCAAGCTCATCGCCGTGACTCTTGCATCCGCGGCAGAGATTCCACGTGCACGCATCGGTGCCAGCATACAATTTCGGACGACCGTAAGATGCGGAAACAAATTGAACTGCTGAAATACCATACCAACTTCGCGGCGGACCGCATCGACACTCCTGTGGTCAAGAATTATACCGTCAACCGTAATGCTGCCCTTTTGAAATTCCTCAAGATAATTGATGCAGCGTATAAGGGTGGATTTTCCGGAGCCTGACGGTCCGCACACTACGATACGTTCGCCGGTGCGAACCGTCAGATTGATTCCCCGAAGAGCCTGGAAGCCGCCATACCACTTATGGACGTCGGTGATTTCGACTGCGGTGCGCGAGGGCACCGTCAACGGCTGGGATTGAGACATGGCAGCCTCACTGACCTACTGGACCGTAAAGGGAATGCCAGGAACTTCCTTCGGCATTTCCGGGAACGGCTGGTCGAACCAGGTTTTGTAGAGATCGTTGAGCTTGCCGTTCGCGGTGTTGCGATCGATGAATTCGTTGATCCAGTCCACGAACTCTTTTTGACCCAACCGGACCGTAATTCCGTTATATTGTCGGTTGATTCTGAACTTGGTGTCGAATTTGTCAGGACCGGCGATCTTTTTGATATTCGCCATGAAGGAATTAGGGACGCCAATCACATCGACCTGGCCCGACAACAACGCTTGCACATTCGCCGTGTCGGTATCAAAGCGCTGGATCGGCGTTCCCGGAGGAAGCGCCTTGGTCAGCGCAATGTCCATCGCGCTGGCACGCGAGGTCGCCAAACGGGTGCCCACCAGATCCGGGTAATCCTTGATGTTCAACTCCTTCTTGCCGACGACAAGGATGTCCACGGTTGAATACGGTTTCGAGAATTGCACTGCCTTGGTGCGGTCAGGATACATCCCCATGACGGCGGCGAGGACATCAACCTTCCCGGTCGCCAATTGCGCGATTCGATTGGCAATTGTAACGGGGACCATTTCGAGCTTGACGCCCATATCCGCTGCCATCAGCTTGGCTATATCGACGTCGAAACCGGCTGGCTGACTGTTCGAATCGACAAATCCCCAGGGCGGATTTTCTGCCTGGACGCCGACGACCAGCGCGCCCTTTGCCTTTAGCTCGGCGATTGTCTGCGCCTTCGCCATATTGCCGAAGCCTAGCAGCAACAGCGCCGCGAGGCCGAAAGCGAGCCTGCCGATGTACCGTGGAAATTTTATTTTCAATTTCGCCATTTTGATCTCTTCCCCTGTGTGCATTCGCGTTGTGCGAAAGCTTGTTTTGCCGGTACAACTAATCTGCTCGCCATCATCCGCTAACGCGATACCGCAAGGCGCCGCTCCAGTCGCACACTCAGCGCCGACAACGGGTAGCAAAGCGCGAAATACATCGCGCCGACCACTCCGAACATTAGCAGCGGGCGAAAGGTGGCGTTCGCGACCAGCTGTCCGGAACGGGACAATTCGGTGAAGCCTATGATCGCCGCAAGCGATGTTCCCTTGATGATCTGAACCATGAATCCCACGGTCGCCGGCAGCACCACCCGAAACGCCTGTGGCAGGATGACGTCGCGCATGCGGCTCACATAGCGCAGCCCAAGGGCATTTGCCGCCTGGCTTTGTCCACCGGGAACTGCCTCGATGCCGCCGCGCCAGATGTCGCCGAGAAAAGCGCCGGCATTGAGCGTCAACCCGATCGCGACCGCCACCCACGCACTAATCGAAAAATTCAACAAGGCGAGGCCGAAATACACAACGAACAGTTGCAGCAGCAGCGGCGTGCCCTGCAGCACCGCGATGTAGCAGATCGTCAAGCCACGCAGAATTCGACTGGCGGACACGCGCGCGAGTGCAATGACAAGACCGACCAGGCCACCGCCGGCCAACGCAATCAGCGACAGGATGATGGTCCATTTCAGTCCCTGCAGCAGAAACAGCACATCGTTGAAGACGAGATCTCGCATCGCCCCCTCTTCAAGCCTTCGGGTAAGAGAAATAGATTCGCCCGATCGCGTGGAACAACACTCCGAGCAGAGCCGACATCAAAAAATACAGCCCCGTCGCGATAAAATAGACCTCGAAGCTGCGAAAGGTGATCGATTCGATCCGTTGCGCGTCATAGGTGAGTTCTTCCGCCGATACCGATGACACGATGCTCGATGTCAGCAGCAGAAGGGTGAACTGCGCCGTCAGCGCCGGGTAGATCGCTCGCAAGGCCGGCCGCATGACGATGTCGCGGAATATCTGCAAACGCTTGAGGCCGAGGGCGTAACCAGCCTCGATCTGCCCCTTATTGATGGCTTCCACGCCGCCACGGATGATTTCGGTGGCGAACGCCCCGCAGTTCAGCGACAGCGCCAGCACCGCCGCAAACCCGGCGCTGAGGCGCACCCCAATCGCCGGCAGCCCAAAGAACAGAAAGAACACCTGCACGAGAAAAGGCGTGTTACGAATAATCTCGACAAAGGCGTTGACCAGAAGGCTTGCCGATCGCGAGCCGCTCTGGCGCGCCAGAACGCAGATCAGGCCGATCGAGAGCCCGAATACCATACTGATGCTCGACATCGAGAGCGTCAGCCAGCATCCGCGCAGCAGGTCCGGCCAGGCCTCCAGAACAGCCTTGAAATCGAACTGGTACTTCATCGCATGGCCCGTTCGATCGCATTGGCAGCATGGCGGCTCGCTGGCTTGCTGTTGAGGGGATCCATGTCAGAGATCGTCGGGTGTCAGGGAATACGCCAGTTCGAACATGGCGTAGGATTCCGATGGCGTGGCGCCGGCACCGATCAATCGTTTGGTGCATAATTCGTTTGTCCCAACCTCTGACAGCGCAGACGCATCGTAGCCGGACACCAGGACGATCCAATCGGCCACGGCATCGCCCCCACGAATCTTCTGTTCTTCGGTGGGTTTGGCGTCGGGCGTTTTGGTTTGAAGCAGATGCGCTCCCGTAATTCCCGGTCGAGTGGGCAATTTCGCTAACTGACTTTGCAGAAACCGCCGAAGCGTCTCGGCTTCACCTTGTTTCGGTGAGAGGCGAACCGTCATCGTCGATTTTGCGATGCCGCTGCCGTAACTGTCGATGATCTCGCATTGGCTGCGAACCATATTGCGATGGTGCGGCATCATTTTTGTCGACCATGGCGTCGGATCATTCAGTCGGGCGAGATAATGGCTGGAGGTCAGCGTTTCGTATCCTACCAACTCATACATGACGAAGAAGGCTTCAGTGTCTTCCGAGCTTGCCCAGCGCGACCCGCGCAGAAAGCCTGGAATGCTCAACCGTTCCGGAAAGTGTTCATGAGAATGCCAATCCTCGAATTCGGAACGCCGATCGGGGGACATGTCCCACCACATCGCGACAGCAGCACGCCCCAACAGGGCCATGGTATTTTCCTTGGTTACTATCGGTTGCGCTTTTAGAAGTCTGATCGTTAGAGCGACGGCTGCGCCCTCAATTCCTCATATTTTCGTTTGAACATTGGCGATACGCCGCTCGCTCGACCCAGTTCTTCCGCCGTTGCCAGAAGCGTCGGCCCCAGCGACAGCATCCGCTCCTCTGTCAGCCGCATCATTGGCCCCGCGATAATCAGAACGGCGCGGACTTCGCCATTGCGGCCGTACACCGACGTCGCCATCGAGCTCATGCCAGGCAGGAACACGTCAACCGTCAGGCCGAAACCACGTCTGCGTGTCGCACGAATGTGAGCCAGAACGGCTTTGATCGTCGAAGGGGCCGCACCGCCGATTTCATTGGGATCTTCAAACCCCTGTTTGGCGAGCAGACGAAGCGCCTCTTCATCCGTTTTGGTGGAGAGCCAAACGAAACCTGCCGCGCTGCACGACAGCCGCACGGCCCGACCCATCTCGGGATCATACCGGATTCCTTGGGTAGCCCCTTGGGCCTTCGCAACGTAGATCAACTGATCGCGGTCGAGAACCGCGAGCCTGACCAATTCGCCGGTGCTTGCCGCCAATCGCTCAAGAATGGGCTGGGCAACATCCACAATTCCACCAGCGCTGAGAACGCGCAACCCCAACGACACCACTTGCATGGTCAACATGAAATCGCCGTGGCGTTCCTCCTTGAACACATACCCGCATTGGATGAGGTCGCTCAGCAACCGGTGTGTAGCGCTTAAGGGGATATCGAGCGCTGTTGCCAGTTCGGACAGCGTCCGGCCACGCGGATGAGAGGCGAGTTCATCCAGAATCCTGAAACTGCGCTGCACAATACTGCTCATGGCCGCAGCCTAATCCTTAAGGCAATTTTCGACCAAGACCTATATGGAAGGCCCTTCCAAATTGCAATGCCCTTCCAAATCCTGCCGGAGGCGACCGAGAGGTTGCCGGCCTAGGCATTACTTTGGCAGGTTTATTCATGCCGCTGCCTTCCGCCGAATTGTCTTCTGCAGTACGGGTATTGCTGGGGTCGTGGTTGAACGATCAGATCGACGATGGCTTGGCGTACGGCGCCCGCGGAAACTCATCGGTCGGCACAATCTCCATGACGCGATAGTTTCCCGCGTCTGTGACATGGTCATCGAAGGAACGCTCTCGTCCGGCATGCGTATCCATGAAGGAAAACTCGGTCAGGATTTGGGGGTCGCGGACGCCGCTGCGCGAGGCGATGAAATATCTCGCGAGCGTAGAGATATAACGATATGCGTTGCGCGATCGCCTGTCCTATTTCAAGCTTAACCAGAGCATCCATTCAACAATCCTGAAAATTTCCGGCAATGAACCAGCTCGTCGATATCCAGGACGTTCTGCAGGCGCGACTGCGGCGTATTCGCTATATCGGTAACGAAAGTCCGAAAAAATGGGCAGCGGCAGTCGCCGATCATGAAGACATGATCGCCGCACTCGAAGCGCGATCGGGACCCGACTGATACTGCCGCCGCTCGATCACTGCATTTTCCTCGAGATGCATCAGCCGATCGGACAACGTGGCGTGGGTAACGCCGGTCGATTTCCTGGTCGATATGCCGATTATATCAGGCGGCGTGCATTCGCTCTCGCCGGAGAATACGACCAACGGAATGCGGGCCCACGCCGCGGTGGCGAGCGGTGTCATGATCTGGGTCAAGCCGAGGTCGCAAGCCACGGATGCCACGCCGATGATCCCATTGATGGTCAGTCGCCATCACATGCAACAAGGGACCTCCCGATTGTAACTCTACTCCTTCATCGCCAAGCTAGGACCGCCATGGAATGTGAATCCCTTTGCTTGCAGCGCTGCGACACCATCGGTCAGCCCGCCTAAAGGTGAATCCGACAAAATCTCAAGTACGACAGCACCTTCAAAGCCCTTTCGGCGCAACAACGCGCCGATTGCAGCGAAATCAATGGCCCCTGTGCCAATTGGATCGTGCCGCCACTTGCCTTGGGGGCTGTCGGATAGATGGACAATGCCCAACCGCGGCCACAATATTTCGAGACCGGAAACGGGATCCTCATCGATTGCGAAGGCATTGGCCACGTCGTAGATGACTGGAATCGACGAGTAGCCTTCTGCATCAAGAAAGCCGGCGATCGTCTTGGCATCCGCGAGCAGGCCTTGCGGATGATTCTCCAATATGATGCCGATGCCCCTCGCCTGTGCTTTGGCGTGAATGCGGGCAAAGGCTGGCCGGAACGTCTCCATCAGACGATCGTTGGCCATTGCGAGTAGTGCATGACGGCGTCCCGATCCGACGCAGATCCATTTAGCATCGAGTTCGGCGGCCCGATCGATAGTACGTGCATAAGCATCGACGGCGAAGTCAACCACGTCGGACGATGGACTGGCCAGATTGATGTCGCTGCTGGCGAGGTCGAGCGCGAGCAGCGAGATACCATGGCGATCGAGGATCGATCGGAGCCGTTTGGTCAGGCTTGATTCTTGTGCCCACGGATCGTAGTGCGGTGGCGTCGCCATCAATTGGAGGTGACGGAAGCCGGCTTGTCCGATCTGTTCGACCGCCTCATCCGCTGGACAATTCCAGACGAAACCGAAGGTGTGCGCGCCGAGAACAAAGGGCATTAATGCTTTTCTTCCCGATAATGATCGATCGTACGCCTGACGCCGTCGCGGATGCTTGTGTGCGGCAAGCCAATTAGAACTTTGCGCAGATCGCCTTCCTCAATATTGGACGCAATCGGCAAACCGGGGCCCTTGATCCCGATGTTCGCATCGGGCACGATTTCGCGAATGGCAGCGACGACGTCTTCATTCGAGGCAACCTCCCCCACGAGATTGAAGACATGGGCGCCGTCAGGTTCGCGCATGAGAGCCGCTTCAAAGGCGGCAGTGACGTCGTCAACATGGACAAGACCGGAGGAACCCGTATAGGGGATATCGTACGCTTCTCCGCGCGCCGCGGCGCGGCACGCCAGCGAGGGGCCGGCCGTTAATCCGACTTCGCGCCCGGCTCCGTAGATGATGTAGGGCCGAAAGCCGATGCTCGCGATCTGCGCATCCGCCCAAAAGGCCCGGGCGCTTCCCTCGCATGCAAGTTTAAACGCACCGTAGTGTGTGGTCGGGAACGGCGTCCGGCCATCTGTCGGACCAAATACGCCAGCGCTGCTGGCATAGACGATCCGTTTGATGCCGCACATCTTCGCGGCGCTAAAGACGTTGAGGGTGCCGAGAAGGTTGATTTGGACGCCACGGATCGGATCGGCCTTGCAGGCCGGCGTCAAAATGCCGGCGAGATGGATGATGCCATCACACTTTTCCGCGGCGGCGGTGATCTGCGCCGCGTCGGACACGTCGCCGCTGATCCAGTCGGTCATGCCGGCGACCGAAGGACCGGCGATATCGTGCAAGAGCGCTCGGTCATGACTCGCATCGAAGATACGAATTTCGTGGCCAGCTGCGGTGAGCCGCTTGATCAACCACGCACCAAGAAAACCAGCACCGCCTGTCATTAGGACGCGCATCGGAGCGTTCTTACCTTCTGTTTGGCAAAGGAGGATTTGTATCGTCGAACATACTAAGCCGAGTTCGCGACCCAGGGCCGTAAAGACCGGGCGAAGCCACGGTCGCAAGCGACAGTTCCTGTGCCGCATCGAGCAGCAAGGGCGAAATTGCCAGCATGCGCTCCTCTGTGAGGCGGATATCTGGACCGGCGATCACGACGGCTCCGGTTACGTCCTTGGTCTTGGGGTGGCGGATCGGTGCTGCAATCGCATTCATCCAGGGTGAGTAGGTCTGTACGACGATGCTGAAGCCGCGCTTGCGCGTTTGACGCAGATATTTGAGTAACGCGGCTTTGGTTTCCGGCGCGCGGGGGCCGTACTCTCTTCGCGGCCCGAATCCCTGCTTCTCGACGAGCGCCAATGCCTCCTCATCGGAAAGGCAAGCCAGCCAGGCATGCCCGCTGGCCGAACAGGACAAACGGCCGACTTGCCCCATATCGGGATCGTAGCGCAGTCCGTGCGGCGAGCCCTGTGCCTTGGCGACCCAGACCAATTCCTTGCCGTCGATCATGGCGAGCCTCACCAATTCGCCGCACTCGCGCGCAAGTCTTTCCAGGATCGGCTGGGCGAAGTCTGTGATGCCGCTGCTGGTCAAGAAGGTAAAGGCGAGAGACGCGATCTTGGCTGTGAGCTGATAGGCACCCTGGTGTCGTTCCTGGCGCACGTAGCCGTGCTCGACGAGGCTGGTCAGCACCCGATGGGTGGCGCTGCGCGGAATTCGCAATTTGTCGGCGATCTCGAACAACAACATGCCGTGCGCATTGTCCGACAGCAGTTCGAGAACGCTGAGCGTGCGTTCCAAAAGTCCGTTCGGACTGCTCTCAGTATCCGGCAATGGTCGGTCGGTCAGCAACTGGTCGGACATGTTTGCTTCCTATTCGAAAACATCGTTTTTCCGGTTTGCGCGGCTTTGTGAACCGCCGTTGTGGCACGCAACGTCTGCATTCCACCGGCACCCGTGATCAAAGGCGTCTCGTTGCGACATGATGCACTCCTCGCTTGCCCAAGTCCTCTCCCCAGTCCCGGCATTCGTCAAGCGATTTTGGAATTGAATTCCATTTTTAAGGGACTCGATATTGGAATTGGGTTCCAGTTATGCTAGGCCCTGCGCGCCGGAGGAGAAACGGGCCGCCAGCGCCCTTAATGAAGACCGGTATTGAGGGGGAGGACTAGATGACGGAAAAAACCATCGGGCCGAAAGCACTGAAAATCGCCAGGCGCAGCTTGCTTCTTGGAGCAAGCGGAGTTGCGACGGGGTTCGCCGCTGCACGTCTCGGCATGCCTTACATCGGCAACGCCACCGCCGCCGAACCGATCAAGATCGGCATGATCTGGGCAAAGACCGGATCGATCGTCGATCAGGCGGAATATCTCGCGCAGGGCGGTATGCTGGCGCTGGAGCAGCGCAGTAACATGCTGTTGGGACGGCCCGCGGAGATCGTCTGGCTGGACGAACCCAATCCGCAAGGCGCGCAGCAGAGTGCAGAGCGTCTTGTCGGCGAGCAGAAGGTCGTCGGCATGGTCGGCGGTGCGCTGTCCTCTTTCGCGCTCGCGATCTCGTCGGTGGCCAAGAGGGCCAAGATCCCGTATGTCGCCGCGAATGCCGCTACGGGCGACCTGACCGGCAAGTCCTGCAACAAATACACATTCCGCCTGCAGCCGCCCGTCGACGTTCACGCCCGCGTTCTCGCGCCATACTGCGCGGCTCTCGGCAAGAAGTGGTACCTGCTCACGGCGTCCTACGCCTTCGGCCAGGACATCAAACGCGCCTTCACCGATTACATCACCCGCGAGGGCGGCACCGTGGTCGGCGCCGACGAAGCGCCGGTCGGCACGCCGGACTATTCGTCATTCATTCTGAAGATCCGGGCTGCCAAGCCTGACGTCGTGATTGGCGGCATCGCTGCCAGCGATCTCACGACATTCCTCAAGCAGTGGAACGAGCTCGGCATGAAGGGCAAGATACCCTTCGCCGAGATTGCGGTCGGCAACTCGGACCTGTGGGGCGTTGGCCCCGAAGCCGCCGATGGCCTTTACACCATCACCTGGTGGTACAAGAATCCGAACAATACGCCCGAGGAACAGGCGATGGCAGCCGCCTATCAGAAGAAGTACGGGCGGCCGGCGGCCGACAAGGCCTGGATGGGTTGGCTCGGAATGAAGAGCCTGCTCGACTCCATCGAGATGGCGAAGTCGACCGAGCCCGGCGCAATCGTCCAGGCGCTGGAGAACTGGAAATATCGCCGCGGCGACCTCGACACCGGCTACCGCGACTTCGATCATCAGATGACCAGCCGTCTCCTGGTCGCGGGGATCCACCCCAAGATCACCGACAAATGGGACTATTTCGACGTCAAGGCTGAGCTGCCGAGAACACCGGACGATATCGCCAAGGCTTTCGGCGCGCCGGCCGACAGCACCTGCAAGATGGATACGCTCTGAATTCCAGAGGCGATGTGTGATGTCGCAGGCGACAGCCTTCGTCATTGCGCGTTGCGGGCGAACACGGATGACGCCATGCTCGATATGATCCTGTCGCAGGCCGTCAATGGCCTGGTGCTGGGCTTTCTCTACGTCCTGATCGCGATCGGACTTTCGATCATCTTCGGAATGCTCGGCATCGTGAATTTTGCGCACGGCGCCTTCTTTGCCATCGGCGCTTACCTCGCCTATGCGCTGAACAAGGAATTCGGCTGGATGGCCGCCTTGCTGGCGCCGCTCATTACCGGATTGATCGGCGTCGTCGTCGAGATGGTCTTGATCCGGTGGATCTACGGCAAGGAGCCCCTACTGGGGTTGATCTTGACCTTTGCGCTGGCCTTGTTTGTCGAGGCCATCCTGCGGCTTCTGTTCGGCGGCGCCCCGGTGCCTTTCGCCGCGCCAAAATTTTTGGCGGGATTTGTCGAATATGGACCAATCCTGCTCACCAAATACCGAATGTTCGTGCTGGTCGTGACCGTGTTCGTGCTGGTCGCCTTCTGGGCATTCCTCGCCTACACGCCCTACGGCCGCGTCATTCGCGCCGGATCGCGCGATCCGGAAATGGTTGGGCTCCTGGGCATCAACCTGCCGATCGTCTTCAGCGGCGTGTTTGGCATCGGGTGCCTGCTCGCGGGTCTCGGCGGCATGTTGGCTGCGCCTCTGTGGACCCTGCAGCCCTCGATGGCGGCCGGGGCCATCATGCCGGCGTTCGTGATCGTCACCATTGGCGGTCTCGGCTCCTATTCCGGCGCCATCATCGCCGGACTTCTCGTCGGCATTACCACCGCGATGACCATCCAATTCCAGCCGGAATGGTCGGGTGCTGCGATGTACATCCTGATGGCGGCCATCCTGCTGGTTCGGCCGCGCGGCCTGTTCGGCGAAAAGTGGGAGAGATTCGAATGACGATTCCTCCCATTCTTCGTCACCCTGCACTTGTGACGGCACTCACCCTGACGGCGCTGACGTTGCTTTGGTGGGTGATCGGCGCCCCCATTTCGCTGATCACCCAGATCGCGCTCTACACGCTTTATGGCGCCGGCGTGAACCTGCTGGTCGGCTATACCGGTCTGGTGCCGTTCGGTGCGTCGGTGTTCTTCGGCTGCGCCAGCTATGCCTCCGCCTTCTTCGTGCTGGGCCGCTACGGCAACGACATCGCCTCGTTGCTGTTTGCCGTGGTGTTTTCGACCGTGCTCGCGCTGGTCATCGGAGCGGTGATCCTGCGCCGCAAGGGTCTGTACTTCTCCCTGCTGACGCTGGCATTTTCGCAGATTGCGTTTGAGATTGCCTTCAAATGGACGGCGGTGACCGGCGGCGAGAACCTCGGATATAATGTCTATTTGATGCGTCTCGGCGCCTTCACCCTCACCGGTACTTTCGTCGGTTTTAGCGGCGCGATGCTGACGCTGATGCTGCAAGGCGTCTATGCCAACAATTTGAGCTGGCAGCACGCCGGCGATTCACTGCTGATGACCGTGCTCGGCGGCGTCCATCACGTGCTCGGGCCGCTGTGGGGCGCGATCGCCTTCATCATGCTGGCGGATCGTCTCTCCGCCTTTACCGAGAACTGGTGGCTGATCTTCGCTCCGATCCTGATGCTGTTCGCGCTGATGTCGCCGGAAGGCATCCAGGGCCTGGCGCAGCGGCTGTCCGGCCGCCAGCGCTGGACCCTGGTGCGCGACACCATCCCTGCCCGGCCGGCCACCATCCAACCGTTCGAGAGTGCAGCCACAGGTATCGATCCGAACCAGCCGCTGCTGCAGACGCGCAAGCTCAACAAGCAGTTCGGCAGCCTGGTGACCGCGCGGGACATCGACCTCGATATCCGGCCCTACGTTCTACACAGCATCATTGGGCCGAACGGAGCCGGCAAGACCACCTTCTTCAATATGCTGTCGGGCGCCTTGGCACCGACCAGAGGCCAGATCCTGTTCGAGGGTAAAGACATCACGCGGGCGGCAATGCATGCGCGGGCGCGCCTCGGGATCGGCCGCTCCTTCCAGATCCTGTCGATCTTCCCGAATCTCACGGTGTTCGAGAATGTCCGCGTCGCCGTGCAGGCGCGGCGGCATGGCGCCATGGGCTTCCTTGCGGATGCCCATGGCCTGGCGGCGATCAATGACCGCACCTGGTCGGTGCTCGAGGCCGTCGGGCTCGCCGATCAGGCCGCCGAGCCGTGCATGAATCTGCCGCACGGCGCCAAGCGGCTGCTGGAAATCGGCGTCACGTTGGCGACCGACTCGAAACTGCTCCTGCTCGACGAGCCACTGGCCGGTCTCGCCGAAGCGGACCGCTTCATCGTCGCCGAGCTGATCAAGAAACTGTCGCGACGGCACGCGGTCGTCCTGATCGAACATGACATCGACCGCGTGCTGGCGATTTCCGACCGCATCTCCGTGCTACACCAGGGGCGGATCATCGCCGACGGTGCGCCGGCGGAAGTGGCCAAGCATCCCGACGTGATCGCAGCCTATCTGGGCGCTACCGAAGACGGCACGCTGACCGCGCCTGCCGTCGAACGACAGGTGCATGCGCAGGCGCGCCCCCTGCTGGAAGCCAAAGGCGTTGCCGCCGGCTACAGCGGCAGCACGGTTCTGAGCGATATCAACCTCGTCATTCACGAAGGTGAAGCCGTCGCACTATTGGGCCGAAACGGCGTCGGCAAGACCACGACGCTGCGAAGCATAAGCGGCACGCTTTCCGGGGTCGCCGGCACCATCAGCTTCGATGGTAAACCGCTCGGCGGACTAAAACCCTATGAGATCAACCGGCTCGGCATCTCCCTGGTGCCGGAGGGGCGCCGGCTATTCCCGAATCTGACGGTGACGGAAAACCTGCAGCTCGCGTCACGTCCCGGCGGATTCAGCCTGGAGCAGGCGTACGAGCTGTTTCCCGCGCTCAAGACCCGGCAAAAGGCCAAGGCGGAAAACCTGTCCGGTGGCGAGCGGCAGATGGT
>WNGK01006390.1_pt1 | contig 12928 bp, 8 predicted proteins | sample 5400601 | NCBI WGS metagenome assembly WNGK01 (sample SAMN13153376, study PRJNA577476) | soil metagenome | isolation source: 60 cm soil or saprolite under Garry oak tree replicate 1 | place: USA:California | collected 2016-06-15 | reverse complement strand
TCATGCAGCCCAGCATGGTTTTCATTCCCAGAGACTTGGCAACCAGCAGAGTTCGCATTGCCTCCTGAATGCCGCCACATTTGTCCAGTTTAACGTTTACACCGTCATAAGCGTTTGACAGTTGTGGAACAGTCGCGGCGCTCACGCAAGCTTCATCGGCGATTAGGGGTACATGCACACGCGCACGCACCCAGCGTGTTTCTTCCAGCATAGCTGCCGGCATGGGCTGCTCGACGAACTCTACCCCCTGCGACTCCAGCCAGTTAATTTTGCGAACGGCTTCTTCCTTGTCCTTCCACCCCTCATTAGCATCGACACGCAGAGGTTTCTTGGTGACGCTGCGTACGGCGCTGATGGTTTCTTCGTCTGTATCCAAACCAACTTTGATCTTCAGTATGGGGAACGGCTCGGCTTCCCGCACTTTTTCGCGCGTTACTTCGGGCGTATCGATGCCAATAGAAAAGGTGGTCCGCGGAGCGTCTTCCACGCTGAATCCGAATAGGCGGTACAAGGGGACGCCTAACTTCTTTCCTACCCAATCCATTAGCGCAATATCAATTGCTGATTTGGCGGCAAACTGGCCCGGTAGCTGTCGAAAAACTTGAGCCATGACCTTCTCAAACTGCCAAGGGTTAGCCACGGTTAGCAGCGGGCGAAGAAGCTCTACGGCCTGGCGAGCCTGTTCGGCGTTTTCGCGATATCGGATGATAGGCGCGCCTTCCCCCATGCCAGTAATACCCTCGCTAGAAAAACGAACATAGAGAACGTCCCGGTACTCACTGGAGGACATGGTGGTCGTCCAGGTATGGCGCAGCTTCAAACGGGTGATGCTGGACTGCCAAGCGGCACTGTTCTCGCCTGAACCAGCGATTGGCTCGTCCCAAGCTTTCAGAATCGCAAGGGGGCGGGATCGAGAAGCCATTGCGGGGAGGGCAAGCGCAGCGCCGGCGTTCTTGAGCCATTCGCGACGCTTCATTTGACCCTCCGGCACGCGACGAGCAAACGGGTCCAGGGCTGATCTTTCAGACGGCTGATCTGAACTCCGGGGTGACCATAGGTTGTGTCGTGAATGAACCGGTCGTGACCGATGAACATTCCCGTATGCGTGATGTGATCAGCAGCGCTGCCGAAAAAAAGTAAATCGCCGGCCCGGAGTTTTTTGCGATCGACAGGAACCCCGCCGTTCCACGCTGCTTGCAGATCGGCATCACGCGGCATGATGATGCCGCGGCTGCGCACCAGCATCTGAGTGAATCCCGAACAGTCGTAACCGAGGCTGGACCGGCCGCCCCAGGTGTAAGTCAGTCCCAGAAAGCGGCGGCCAAGGGTGATGGACTGCTCAATTGTTAGCTTGCGTGGCTGCAGGTCCACGTCTCCGGCCTGAATCCAGCCTATGCGCTGGTCGGGCAGGTGAACTTGGAACCAATCAGCGTCGTCGCCCTGCCCCTGGGCAATCACCTCCAGCCGCGTTTCAAAGGGAATTGTCAACAACGGCCGATGCAGAGTGACGTCGGTTTCACGGTACACATTGGCAAGCAGACTGCTAACTTGGGCAACCCGGCCCGAAGTCGCATAGCCGGAACTAGCGGACTGCAGCGGCCGCATATCTTGCATCGGCACCCAGCCGCTATATTCATCGTTGGTCTGCACTTTCATCCAGCTGGAGCTTTCCTCTAATACCTTGAGGTTGCTGCCGTAGATCGCTTGTGAGACCACGTCGGATTCTTCAGTGGCCGCGGAGTACATGTTTGCAACCGGAATAATCACGACGGCAGTGTTGGGGTCAGACGCCGAGAGCGTGGCCGCACATAGCAGAAGGAACAGCGAAAAAGCCTTGAGTGGCCGCTGCCGCGTCTGCGGAGGTTTAGATACTGTTCGAGAATTTAGGACCGCGGAAGCCAGTTGCGTCATACCACTAGTGGACAAGTAATAAGATAAGTGCACAGCGCCCACGTCGAGCGGCGGGGCGGGCGCTGTCCGCTTTATTACGCACCGAGACGATCAGAAGGTATACCTCAGCGAGACCTGCGCCGTGCGGGGATCGCTGGAAAGCCCCCGCCCCGCCTGTTCCACAGTCAACGGATCGACAACCCCGAATGTGGACCGGGTGTAACGGTTGGCTGCTGGCTCATCATAGTGCACCGAGTTCAAAGAGTTATGCACCTCGAACCTCGCTTCGAACTCTTGCCCTTCGGTTACGCGGAACGTCTTTGCTAATGACAAGTTCAAGATACTATAGCCAGCCAGCCGGAAGTAGTTGCGGCCAACACTGCTGAACTGACCGGGCGCAGGAGTCGAGAACTGCCCCTGTTGTTGCGGGGTTATATAAGTCAACCGTCCAGTGCCAGGATCGCGATGGATATGGAACATATGCCGCGAGCAGCCCGTGCAATCGGCAACCGTGCGCACAATACTGCTCAGCGTGAAGTCATCACTTCCAGAAAAGATCGTGGTCGGGCGGCCGCTTTCGATGATCCCAAATCCTCCAAGTTCCCATCCGCCGACAATGCGGTCGAGAATGCCGTTCAAATTCGCGCCAAAACGCTTGCCGCGCCCGAATGGGAATTCGTAGGTCCAGATGCTCTGGAACACGTGGGTCCGGTCAAAATCTGAAGGGGCATAGTTTCTCTTGCGGTTGTCGTTGTCGAAAGGTGTGCTCGACGCACCAAAGGGGGACGACTGAACGGCAACGACTGTGAACGTAGGATCAAAAGAACGAGTGTCAATTGACTTGGACCACACGTAACTTGCCTGAAAGGTAAAGCCATTTTCAAAGGAACGCCGGACCACCGTCTGCAAAGCGTGGTAAGTGGAAAAATCATGGCTGTCGAGAACCACGAAGCCGCCGGGGAGACCTTGGTCGAAGAAGCCGGAGAATTGTGGATAGTTGAGGAAAAATGTTGGCGGAAGTCCGGCGGCAACCTCGGTCCGATTTTCCTGCAACAGCGCAGCCATTTCAGCAACTTGGCCGTTTACCAGGTTGCTGTTGTACGGACTCCCATTGGGGCCGCTGTCGCGAAGCCAAGCCGAACCGTCGGGATCGCCACCACAACATCCCAAACCGGGAGCCTGCATCAGTTGATTCATCAACGGACTGTCGCCACCCGCAGCCACCGTATTGAAAGCCTGCAGAAATCCGTTTTGGCGAATCTTTGCCTGATTAGCATCGTAGGCCCCATACAGATGGACTCCCTTGCGTCCAAGGTAGTCTAGTTCCCAGACAATCTTCTTTGGCAACTCGTGCTGGAATCCAAAGCTCCACATGTAAGTTTGAGGTGGCTTCCAATTGGGATCCACGACGGTTATTTGGTTGTTGCTGAAACTCGAAGGCTGACGAAGATCAGTCGGCGTGCCGGCACTGAGATAGCCGTTGATGATTGAATTGAACACGGAAGGCGTGAGCTGGCTCAGGCGGCCACCATCGGGCATGCCATTCAGTGGCGGATTGAAGTTAGTGCCAAACGTAGTATCCGAAATTTGTGTGCTGAGGCCCGGCATGTTCTGAAAAACAGCCGAGGATAACGAAAACGTATTGATTCGATCATAAGCAACGCGGAAATTTCCGCGAATGGAAGTCTTGCCGTCATTGCGCGGGTCCCAGGCGAAACCGAAAGACGGACCGAAGTTCTTCAGCGAGTCGCGATAGAGTTGGCCCGGCTGCCAGCTCAGAGTAGTGCTGCTTAGACCCCATCCGAAGGGTGTGCTGGGCCGAAGCATATTGTTTGCATTTGTGACTCGCGGCGAAAGCTTCACCTCCCAACGCAAGCCCAAATCCAAAACCAGATTGGGGCGAATTCTCCAGGAATCCTGTCCGAAAAAGTCATATTCCGGCATGCGGAAATCAGCATGCAGGAGCGTTCCTCCTGGAGCCCATGTGCTAGGATTCTGGGCTACGAAGCCTTGCTGGATTGCGCCGACGCGTCCTAGCAGATCATTGATGAAGCCTTGCAAGTCGGGGAAGTCCTGGCTTTGATCGATGTTCAAGGCACCATAGTTGTACGCGGTCGTTTCTGGCGTATCTATAAATGGGTTGAAGTTAATCGCGGGCGAGGCGTCAAGAGCGCCGAGGCTACCGCGCTGATCAATGTGACGCTGGTAGCGCAGATTGACGCCCCACTTGAAGGCATGGGGCCCGCGCTCGTAGGACATATTGTCAGCCAGTTGATAAGTCGTCAAGAAGCGTGCGTTGCCAACATAGTTCTGCAGTGGAACGCTCATGCATGCGAGGCCGTTAAAGGAACAGATTGGATCGGCGAAAAAATTGAAGGCTGGATTGCTGCGGAAGTTCGGGTCAGGATTAGCGAAATTGAACCAGAACCGACTTACGCCAACAACGAATTCGTTGAGCATTCTAGGATTCATGAGCCAGCGCCAGTTTGCTGCCAGGTTCTTCGGCGTGCGTTATAGGTATCGACCACGTTAGGGAACCCCGGCACTACGGCAAGGCCGCCGTTCACGGTATCGCCAAACGTATTCTGGTGTCCTGCAGACCAGCGCACGAACACACTGTGGGCGGGATTAAATGTGTGGTCCAAGCGGATCGTATAGTCGATTTGTTTCTCGTGCTCCGCGGCAAGCCAATCGAATGCCGCCACGTTCAGTCCGTCGCCAGAAAGGAAGTCGTTCGGCAGTGGAATTTTTGAGCTGTTCACCATAGCCTGCACGCTGGGGTCGAGCCCCAAGCCCAACGGGTCATTTACCGTCACATCATAATTATCAATGTTGACACCCGCTACCGGGTTGCCGCTGGCGTCCACCGTGGCGCCGGAACTCCCTGCGGCGGTATTGGAGCACGCGCCATTGTTCGTGCAATTCGGCGAGTTCTGATCGACAAATCGCAACAGTCCACCACGCGCCTGCCCGCTAAAGACAGGCTGCGAATTGAGCGTCGTGTGCAGCGTGCGCAGCCATTGAAAACTTGCGAAGAAAAACGTCTTATTTTTGGAAATGGGCCCGCCAACATTGAAACCATAGATTTTCTGAATGAAGTCCGGCCGGGCCAGCTTGGCTTCAATGTTCCCAGGATCATTCGCGTCGAATCCGGGCGTTTGGTAATAGAAATAGCCCGACCCGTGAAATTGGTTTGGTCCCTGCCTGCTCGACATAACCACTTCTGCGCCGCTGTTTCGCCCATACTCGGCCGTGGCATTGCTGGTGATCACGCGGAATTCCGACAGCATGTCGGGGTTCAAATGTAGCGGCGAGAAATTAGAGCCACCCGCACTGGTTTCGTTGGCATCAATCCCATCCAGCGTGTAATTCCAGGCACGATCGCGGGCGCCGTTCACATAGACGCCGCCCCCAGCTATGTTCGAGCCGCCCTGGTTAAAGCCGCTGCCATCCACCACGCCCGGTTCCAATTCGACTAGCGAAAGTGGATTCCGTCCACGGCTGGTTACAATGGGCAACGTGTTCAGCGCGGTGGTATCAAAGAGCTCGCCAATATTACCGGAGATCGATGTCTCCACCTGCTGAGCCGATTCTGAGACAACTATTTGTTCGTTAATGCTGCCGACTACAAGCTCGGCATTCACGGTCATAGGTAGCCCGATGGTCAGCACATTTCCGGAGGAGACAAACTTCTTGAACCCGGCCGCCTCGACGTTGATGGTGTAAGTTCCAGGCTTTACGGCGTCGAACAGGTAGTCGCCTGATGCAGTGGTTTTCGTGACAAAGGAGATTCCTGTGGTTTCGTTGGTCAAAGTGACGGTTGCCGCGTTGACGAGACCCCTGAGGGATCGCGCACCACGCCGGTAACTCGCGAGGTTACTTGGCCAAGAGCCACCACACTGCTCAGCAGAATCCAAACATACACGACGAACGAGCGAATTTCGGGCCTGTGACTCATAGTAATCTCCGGGAGACTGCGGGTTGGGGCGGAGCAACCTCTGCTCTTGAGCAGCGGCTCGCAGTTCAATGGGTCCAATGCAATCGCCTCAGCGCAAGTGAGTGACAGCCTGCTTCCAACAAGGCGACACATCTATATCCCGTGGCGGCACACCTTGTCAAGCATTATTTATGCAAGCCATATTAAAGTGCTACATTTGTTTCACCACCAAAACCTGCCGCCGTAATTGGCGCCGCGCGAAAGGATCAACCTGTACACCGGAGGTTGCGCCGCTAGAAACGGACAATCTCATGTGCAACAAACGTCGCAACACGCTGAGGCGCAGTCGCAATGCTTGCGCGTAATTTACGTCGGGTACCAGCGATAACCATGCCGCTGTTCCTGATCGACCTTCTTCAGAATGGCGATGGTGCGCGTCCGATGATGGTGCGCGCACAGAGTAAACAGGATGTTAATAAAGCTGATCGGCGCGACATAGGAGTTGCTGAACGGAGCCTCCACAGAGGCTAAGAAGGACTGATTAGCAAAACGAGCAATCGGCGAAACAAAGGTATCAGTGATCCCGACGCAGAAAGCGCCGTTGGCCCGCGCTCGCTGCAAGCCGTCGACAGTCTGACGGAGACCGCGGCGAAAGCTGATCGCGATGACAACGTCTTTCTTACCGACGCTGCGCACAGCATGCACGGTCTTCCCTGGAGTAGTAGCGCTGACCACCGGCAAGTTCAGCAATGTGAGCTTGTAGTCGAGGAACTCCACCAGTCCGATTGCCATGTCACCCCCCAGAATGAGAATTTTCCGGGCACGATGAATTCTCTCCACAACCGAGGCGACACGCTCCATATCCAACGTGTTTCGAAGAGTGTGAAGGTTTTGCAGGTCCTGTTCGAGGGCTTTGCGGGCCTGCGAAACCGAGTCGGAATCATTTGAGCTGGTGGCCTGCATCCCTTGAAGGGAAGTTGCGCTGGCAATCGAGAGTTCATGGAGGTAAGCTTTGAAGTGCTTGTAACTCTCAAAACCTAGCCCTTGGACGATCCGCATGACCGTCGCCGGGTCGGTTTGCACCTTCTCCGCCAGGGCTCGCACGCTCAGCAGCACATATTCACGCGGATTTTCCTGGACTGGGCGGATAATCTCCTGCCGCTTCTTGTGGAGCCTGGCTATGCGTTCGCCAAAGCTCATGGACCCATCGGTGAATACCGGCGCGACTTGCTTTCTGTTCATCGCAAAAGCCCCCGAGCCACTTGTCTTCTGCAAAACCCTCTGTTATTTCTAGGTCACAAAGTGTAACATTTGTTTCCAGTCTCGTACTAGGATTTCGCACTGATGCGACAAGACATCCGGCGGCTGGCATTGTTAGTGCTCAGTTGCACAGTTCTGTTTGCGCCATCTATTCAGGCCCAATCAAAGCCCGCAGCAGATCTACTCATTACAAACGCCAGGATTTGGACGGTAGATAAGGCTCGGCCAACTGCCCAGGCAGTCGCGGTTCTGGGAGATCGAATCGTCGCGGTCGGCTCGAATCTGGATGTTGAGGTGTGGCGCGGTCCTAAAACGCAAGTCATCGATGCTCGCGGCAAACTGCTGTTGCCTGGCTTCAATGACGCGCACGTACATTTCGTCAGTGGCGGACAGCAGCTCGACAATGTGCAGTTGAACGACGCCGCCAGCAAGGACGAGTTCGCTCACCGCATCGGCGAACGCGCCAAGATCAGACCCAAAGGCGAGTGGATCCTGGGCGGTGATTGGGACGAAACGAAGTGGAACCCTGCAACCATTCCCACAAAAGAGTTGATCGACCCGCTTACTCCGGATACGCCAGTTTTTGTGAGCCGTTATGACGGTCACATGGTGCTGGCAAATTCAGTTGCCCTGCGGCTCGCTGGAATCACGGCGAACACACCAGATCCGCCGGGCGGCTTGATCGTCCGGGACGTGCAGGGCAATCCGACAGGCGCGCTCAAAGATGCGGCCATGGATCTTGCCGCTAAGGCCATCCCCCCACTTTCCCATGACCAACGAATGCACGCCGTGAAACGGGCCTTGGCGCATGCAGCTTCGTTGGGAGTTACCAGCGTTCAGCACATGGATCCGGACTACGAAGACATAGCCATCTATCGCGAACTCTTACAGCGTGGAGAACTAACCGCTCGCATCTATGCCGCACCTCTGATTACAGATGTAGACGACCAAGTAAAAATCGGCATTGGCCACGCCTTCGGAAGCCCATTTCTGCGTATTGGCGCAGTTAAGGCGTTCGCCGATGGATCTCTCGGTTCCAGAACCGCCTATTTTTATGAGCCATACCTTGATCAACAGAATAGCGATCAGCGGAATAATCGCGGGCTGCTGTCGGACGAGATGCACCCGATCTCGCTGATGCGCGATCGCATGTTGAAAGCCGATGCAGCCGGTCTGCAGATATGCACGCACGCCATCGGCGATGAGGGAATCTCGACTGTCCTCGACTTGTATTCTGATGTCATAAAAGCAGATGGTGAGGCAGATCGCCGCTTTCGCATCGAACACGCTCAACACATGGCTGCCAAAGATTTCGATCGATTCGCGCAACTACATGTGATCGCATCGGTCCAGCCTTATCATGCAATCGACGATGGTCGCTTCGCGGAGGGGCGCATCGGTCATGATCGCGCGACCCGTACCTACGCATTTCGCACATTTCTGAATCATGGTGTACGACTTGCGTTTGGGACGGATTGGGATGTAGCTCCCCTCGACCCCTTGCTTACCATCTATGCCGCGGTTACGCGTGCAACCCTGGATGGAAAGAATTCCAACGGCTGGTTTCCCGAGCAGAAGCTGACTGTTGCCGAAGCAGTCGAGGCATATACCATGGGCTCGGCATTTGCAGAATTCCAAGAGAAACAAAAAGGATCGATCAGTCCGGGAAAACTCGCCGACATGGTGCTTCTTAGTCAGGATATCTTTTCGATCGAGCCCGAAGAAATCCGCAATACGAAAGTCCTGAAAACATTTGTCGGAGGCAAAGTGATTTGGGACGCGAGTCCTGGGGGAGTCCACAACTGACTAGCCAGTAATCTCGCAATCTTGCTTTGCGCAAGTCCGGGCAGGGATATACTCTTGCCATAAAGATTTGCAGTCATCAGGAGTAGTCATTTTGGTCATGACCGGCGCTATAAAGCTCGCTCTTGTAGATGTGCCCTTGGCGATTGGACTCTGCCTGTCAGCTGCTGTGGCCCGGGATGCGAGCGATAACGCACGCCGCATTCAAGCTACCGTGCTTGGAGTCGATGGCCATAACGACACGATTCAACGCGTGATTTACGAAAACGTTGACTTGGGTAAGCGATTGCCCAACGGAATGATTGATATTCCGAGGTTGCAAGAGGGCGGAGTTCACGTCCCGTTCTTCGCTCTGTGGGTGCCGACCTACTACAAAGGTTCAGAAGCCGTTAGGCGGACGTTGGACCTTCGCGATGCCATGCAAGGCGTTCTTGATAAACATCGTGACCAAATTGAGCTTGCGACCAGCGCAGGGGACATAGAACGCATTGTGAGGCAGAAGAAGATTGCCGCTGTCTTGACCGTCGAAGGCGGACACCAGATCGACAACGACCTGGCTGTCCTACGAATGTACCGCCGGCTAGGCATACTCTCGATGACGCTCACTCATTTTCGCAGCAATGACTGGGCCGATTCCTCTACCGGAAAGCCAGAGCACAATGGCCTTACCGACTTCGGCAAAGAGGTGGTACGCGAGATGAATGCGATAGGCATGATTGTCGACATTTCGCACGTCTCGGACAAGACGTTTTATGACGTTCTGCACGTGACCACAAAACCCGTCATTGCTTCTCACTCATCCTGTCGCTCAATGTCCGATGTCCCACGCAATATGACTGACGACATGCTTCGCGCTCTGGCGCGGAATGGCGGCGTCGTGGGGATCAATTTCAGTGCCTCGTTTCTCAACCAGCAGGATGCAGAAGAGTTAAGAAAAAAGATTTCCGAAGAGAATGCCATCGAGCCAACTTTTACCGGGGCAGCACTAGACGACTTTGCCGCCAAGGAATACTTCAAGGATAAGGCTGAATTCCACGTCGGCCATGCGACGGTTGAGGATGCCGCCGAGTGCATCGACCATGTAGTAAAGGTTGCGGGTATTGAGCACGTCGGTATCGGCAGCGACTTTGATGGGATTTCGAGCGTTCCGCGAGGGCTTGAAAACGTGGCCATGGTCCCCAATCTCACGGCTGCTTTGCTGAAGCGGGGCTATTCCGAAGACGACATCAAGAAGATCATGGGCGAAAATTTTCTGCGAGTGATACGAGACGTGATTGGGAACTAATAGCAGTCGCGATCTTCGGTTCGCCCACGCATTCTGCAGCGGCAGTGTATTTATCCGTGAACTCTAATCTTCAAGGATGCACATGACTATGAAGCGCCAAATGTCGCTGTTCATCGCTCTTATCTCGTTGTCGTCTACCTCCCTGGTGAGTCAAGGGCAGCGACCCCAATACGATTTTGTGATTAGCGGAGCTCGCATCGTCGATGGTTCCGGAGCGCCCTGGTTTTCTGGAGATATCGCGATCGTTGGTGACCGCATTGCCGCAATCGGCGACCTGCATGAGGCCAGTGCGAGTCGGCGTATTGATGCCACTGGTCTGGTGGCGTCGCCCGGATTTATCGATGTTCAAGGGCAGTCGGAATTCAATGTCTTGGTTGATAATCGCGCTGCTAGCAAGATTACTCAGGGCGTCACCACGGAGATTACGGGGGAAGGGACGTCCATCGCGCCCCTAAACGATCGGCTGCTGGAAGACCTTAAGGATGATGCAAAGAAATATGGTGTCACGCTGGACTGGCGCTCATTAGACGACTACCTTCGGCGTTTTGATCGCGCCAAGCCGGCGATCAACCTCGGGACACTTGTCGGCGCCGGCGGCATACGCACCTATGTGGTCGGGAAAGAGAATCGTTCAGCGACACCCGCCGAGCTCGACCAGATGCGCCAATTGGTGGCTCAAGCCATGCAACAAGGCGCCTTCGGATTAAGTTCAGCGTTAGAGTACGTGCCCGATACCTTTGCCTCCACCGACGAATTGGTCGAATTGGCCAAAGTTGCCCGAAAGTACAACGGGGTCTACTTCACACACCAACGTTCGGAATCGGACCGGATATTCCCCTCTTTGGACGAAGTGTTTGCCATCGCACAGCGCGCTAACATTTCGACCACCATCTGGCACCTGAAGGCAGCGTACGGAGAGAACTGGGGTAAGATGCCCGAGATTCTCAGCAGGATTGAAGCCGCGCGCGCACGCGGTCTCGACGTCGCCGCCAGCGTCTATCCCTATATGCGCGCCTCGAATGGCCTGGTCGCATGTTTCCCCAGTTGGATAGCGGAGGGCGGCACGGACAAGATGCTGGAGCGACTCAAGGATCCCGCCCAGCGCACCCGCGCCAAGAAGGAAATGGATGAGCCAAGCGCCAGCTGGGAGAACGAGTGGCGCGGATCTGGCGGCGGCAAGGGCGTGACATTAATTCAGGTTCTGAATCCTAATCTTCACAAATATGAGGGTATGAACTTCGGTGAAATCGGCCAACAGATGGGCAAAGATTCAAAAGACGCAGCCATGGATATCGCCATAGCCGATCGTGGCAACAGTCAGGTTGTGATTGCGATCATGCAAGAAACTGATGTCACGGCCGCCGTTTTGAGTCCATTGGTGTCCTACGGTTCGGATTCTCCTGCTCAGGCGGAAGATGGGCCGCTCAGCACAACCAAAGCGCACCCCAGGGCCTTTGGAACATTCCCGCGGGTTTTGGCCGAGTATCTACGGTCCCAGCACACTCTACGACTGGAAGAGGCGGTCCGCAAAATAACATCGCAAGCTGCGAGCCGGGTCGGAATTACCGATCGCGGAATCTTGCGCCCGGGAATGATGGCGGATATTGCCATTTTCGATCCTGCGACCATCCGAGACATTGCGACTTACAACGAACCTCTTCGGTATTCAATAGGAATGGAGCACGTTTTCGTAAATGGTAGGCCAGTTGTGCTGAGTGGCAAAATCACCGACGAACGCCCAGGAAGAGCGTTGCGAGGCCCAGGATATAGACCGGCCTATTAATGCACGCGACGGTGCGCGATGTGAAGTACAAAAATACAGCGGAGACATGTGAAGTCGTGTTTTTCGGCTTTGACTCTGATACCGCCGATATCTATCGCGAACTCCCAGTCCCTTGAAAGACGCCAGACGCGTCTGAAACTGGACAACGGCACGAAGAAGGAGCAGGTTCTTATGCGGAGAAAGAAACCAGAAAGTCGCGTCCAAGTTGCGTCCAACTATTGCCGAACCGCGGCTTTTTTAACTCCGCACGTACTCTAACTTATTGAAACATATAAAGCGTGGTTGCGACCGAGCGCCCTTTTAAGGCATGGGCACGACCCTGCCGTGCTGGCGTTTCTGGATGCCGAGCCCAGACTCGAATATGTGGTCGCGATGGCCAAGAATGCAGTGTTGAAGCGCGTCGCCGAAACAGGAATGCGGCGAGTGCGCCAGCTCTCGCGGCGCAGCGGAAAGACCGAACATATTTATGGGGAAGTCTGCTACGCGGCCCGGACGTGGCCCTGCCCGCGCCGCGTCCTCATCAAAGCCGGAGGTCGTCCGCGCCCCCGACAAGGACCCCAAAGACAATCCTCGTTTTGTCATCACCAACATGAAACACAGCCCGCAATGGATTTACGAACGGGTCTACTGCCAGCGTGGCGACATCGAGAATCGCATTAAGGAACTGCACGATCTGGAGATCGATCGCACCAGTTGCTCCAGCTTCTGGGCCAACCAGTTCCGGGTCCTGCTCACCGCCGCCTATGTCTTGATGCAGGAGTTGCGCTTGCGGGCCGCCGGCACTGCTTGCGCCGGTGCCCAAGCTTGCATGTTGCGCGAACGACTGCTGAAGCTAGCCTGAATTTCTCACAATTAAATAGAAAAAGGCTGTCGCTTCATGGCATAACTCTTTTGTCGAGAAAGAAATCCTGCCAAGAAGGAGAACAGCCTTATGACTACAGAGTGTACCCAGTTTGTCTTCGGATTTCAT
>WNGK01030390.1_pt1 | contig 12931 bp, 13 predicted proteins | sample 5400601 | NCBI WGS metagenome assembly WNGK01 (sample SAMN13153376, study PRJNA577476) | soil metagenome | isolation source: 60 cm soil or saprolite under Garry oak tree replicate 1 | place: USA:California | collected 2016-06-15 | reverse complement strand
TGCTACACTAGGGGCCGTAGTATTGGTGAGGAGGAAGACGGGTTTTCCGTTGCCTCGATGAGGAGCTTTTTTTTAATGAAAGTAATTCTTTTACAAGACGTTGAGGGCCTGGGAAAGGCCGGTGACTTAAAAGATGTAGCCAATGGCTATGCCCGTAACTATCTTTTGCCACGTCAATTGGCAGCTGGCGCGACCCCGTCGCTCGTAGCAAATCGCCAACAACGTATAGCCGCTGAACAGCGCAAACTTGAAAAACAGGCTGACCAGAATCGTCAACAGGCAGAACGCCTGGACCAGATTTCACTCACATTTAAGGCGCGGGCTGGTAGAGAGGGCCGCCTGTATGGCTCAATCACCAGCCAGGATATTGCCGCCGGCCTGCGCGATGCCGAGGGTATTATTATTGATCGTCGTATGATTGATCTACCGGAGCCAATTCGCACGGTTGGAACGTTCACAGTTCCTGTCAAGATCGCGCAGAAATTAGCTCCAAAGATTACTGTCAATGTGGTAGACCAATCTGAAGGCGCTACTGCCAGCGAAGCTGAAAACGCTGCTGTTGAATAAATACCCGAGGCAGTGCCTTGTATCCCGGCAGCAGACCTGCTTTGCTTAGGAAATGCTTGCCATGCCGCGCTGGTTTTACTACTTGCTGATAATGGCCATTGTTGCGCCCATCATCAACTTGATATGGGGACGGCAGCAGGAAATGGCCATTTTTATTTGTTCAGCTATTAGCCTGATACCGCTGGCCGCTCTGATTGGACGGGCCACCGAAGACCTGGAGTACTTTGTTGGCCCCATTGCCGGAGGGTTGCTCAACGCCACTTTTGGTAACGCACCTGAAATTATTATCGGTATCTTTGCACTCCAGCAGGGCCTGATATCCGTCGTTAAAGCCTCGATCGCGGGATCAATTATCAGTAATATCCTCCTGGTGCTGGGAAGTTCCCTGGCTATTGGTGGATGGCGTTGGGGCAAACAATATTTCAGCGCGCGTGATGCTGGCCAGTACTCTGCTATGATGGTGCTGGCTGTTTCCAGCCTGCTCATTCCTTTTACTGCTACAACTGTGATCAAAGACGCGCAGAGCATTCAGACATTCAGTGTGGCTATTGCCGTCGTCCTATTGCTGGTCTATATTATGTATCTCTCCATGCATGTTTTCCATGTGCATTCAAGCCGTCGCAATCCCACACGGCGCGGAAAATATGCGCCACCTCCACCTCGAGCAGATACAGAAGATGAAGAGGTAGAAGCGGTGACGGGTAATCCTGATCCTCGCCAGGTAGACCCGCAGCGCATTCCACCAAAGCCGTGGCTCGCCGGTCTGATGTTGCTTGTAGCGACGATGGGTACAGCCTGGAACAGCGAATTGCTGGTGGGGGCTATCACACCTGTGGCGAGTCAACTGGGCTGGTCAAAAGTGTTTATAGGCCTGGTCATTATTCCGATTGTCGGTAATGCGGCCGAACATTCCAGCGCGCTGTACATTGCTTTTAAAGATCGTGTAGACCTGACTATGGCCATTGCAGCTGGTTCATCGATACAGGTTGCAACATTCGTTGCTCCATTGCTTGTGCTCATCAGCCTCTTCTACACCACCCACCTTGATATGGTCTTCCATCCTCTAGAACTGGTAATCCTGGCGTTGGCGTCCATACTTTTTGCGCTCATTAGCCTGGATGGTGAGTCATCCTGGTTAGCCGGCATCCAACTTGTGGCGCTCTATGTCATAGCCTGCATTGTCTTCTTCTTCATACCAGGATAACTTACTGCTTTTGCTTATGAGCGAAGTCTCATTATTGCACGCGGGATTTGTGGCAGTAAATCGGCAGCCAGGAGGCCGGTATCTCCTATCTGGGCGCTTACCAACTCAGAAGCTGCTGCATGCAGATGAACGGCTGCACTGGCCGCATCAAAGGGATCTACTTTTTGTGCCAGCAGGCCAGCAATCATTCCAGCCAGTACATCTCCTGTCCCGGCCGTTGCCAATGCAGGATTAGCCTGCCAATTGATGCGTGTGCGGCCATCCGGCTCTGCAACGATCGTACAGGCACCTTTGAGGACAAGGGTAACCTGCCACTCTTGCGCCTTACTACGGCTCAATTCCAGGCGGTCGATGCCCCCACCCGATACCTTCAATCCATGGCAGAGGCGGCCCATCTCACCGGGGTGGGGTGTAATTACTGTACCCGGCGGGAGCAACGTCCACCAACGTTCCAGGGCAGAGAGGTTATTCAGGCCGTCGGCATCGACAATCAGATGTGGACGCTGCTCATCCGGCATAGCACGAAGTTCCTCCAATAGCTCCAGGATGACCTCGCGAATATAGGGTGATTGGCCGAGGCCAGGTCCCATGAGAAGCGCTCGATAACCTTCCAGGTGGCTCTTGAGCGTTGAAACACATTCAAAGCTCCCAGCCTCTTCTTCAGGGAGGAGTACAAAAGTTGTCTCGTGAAATGCGCTGGCATAGATGGGTAACATCTGCTCGCTCACGGCCAATGTGACAAGGCCTGCACCGATACGCCCCGCGGCATTTCCGGCTAGAAATGCCGAGCCGGGATAGGGTGGTGAGCCGCAAAACAACATCACTTTGCCAAAAGTTCCTTTATTGCTATTGAGTGGACGTTTGGGCAAAACCGAGTTGACCAACTGACCTGTCAGCATCTCTGTTTTAAGGTGGCTTTCCATCTCAGGGGGAAGTCCGATACTCCCCACGTGTAATTCACCGATATCCTCTCGTCCGGGAAAGAAGAAAAAGCCCTGTTTGGGGCAGGCGAGTGTGATGGTTACGTCAACGGGAATAGTACCCGGGTCAACCTCGCCGGTATCAGCGTTCAAACCTGTCGGAAGATCAATGGCGATGACGCGTAGCTCTGCACGCTTCTCACGCTCCTCGTGCACGCGGCCCAATAGGGAGCGCATATTATCGGGAAGCGGACGCGAGCGGCCTGTGCCCAGCAAGGCATCCAGAATATAATCGGTACGTTGGATAATCTCCTCGAGTTCCTGCGCTGTATCTTCTTGCGGAATCTCTCGACCATTCACAGTCAGCAGCTGCTCCTTCCAGTGGTAGGTGCTGATATGAGCTCCCCACTGTTCCAGGTGGCGTGCCATAACCAGGCCATCACCGCCATTATTGCCGGGGCCAACCAGCACCAGCATCTCATGAACTTCACGCCTGCTCTTTGAATGCTGCTTACTCATATATTCTACCAGGATTTCGGCGGCGCTTTTTCCTGCGTTTTCCATCAGTATATGTGAGGTAAGGCCATATTCACGCTCGGCTCGTGCTTCCAACTCACGCATTTCGTCAACGGTAACAATGTGCATATCTATTCTCCAGGATTATGTGGTGTGCTTTTTTATTTCCCTTTACATCATTGTAATGCTTGAGAAGAAAAGAGGGAAGGGTAATTGTGTTATACTCCCTTCATGAAACTAGCCCTGAAAATTACACCTCAACGAAGCACTCAATATGCCAACATGGCTGAAGTACTGGCGGCGCCCGAATTGCTTGCCAGCCCGGTGGGTCCTGCCATCCAGGAAATTGCTCCAGTGACACTTGCCGGTCAAAGTTATTTATTGGTCACGCTTGATGATCTACTCTCTTCCTCCACAGTGATGCCCATTCTTTCACGCCTAGGTGCGACGAGCGAAGTGTACCAGTATTTTGAAGATCTTGGTGAAGTAGAGGGACCACTGCTGCGGCCAATAGAGCCACAATTCACACCTTTTGTTCCCTTAGAGATGGCGGAGGTTCGGCGTTATAAAGGCAAGACCAACGAAATTTTCACACAGGTGCTGCTGAATATGGCTCTCTTTGCGGGAGCGTATGCCGGGCGATTTACCGAACGCTTGAGGATACTTGACCCGCTGGCAGGTGGTGGGACGACGCTTTTTCTTGGGCTGGCGGCGGGTTACGATGCTTTTGGTATTGAACTACCAGTTCGAGATTGGACAGAAGGGAGCGACCCGCTTGCTTGCCCTGGCGCACGGTGATGCCTGTCAAGCTGATTTGCACATGCGAGAGGTTCCTGGTGGCCCGCGTATGCATGCCGTTGTTGGCGACCTTCCTTATGGCATCCAGCATTTTGGAGAGATCGCAGAGATACTGCGAAAGGCTCTACCTATCTGGGAATCTATGATACTGCCTGGGGGGACGCTGGCATTGGCCTGGAATGCCACACGTATCGAGCGGGCGAACATGGTAGAGCTGGTGGAGCAGCATACCCATCTCAAAGTCAGAAATGATCCACCGTATACACAGCTGGTGCATACGGTGGATCGTGTTATCAAGAGGCGCGATATATTGGTTGCGGTGAAGGAAATGTAGGCTAACTCAGCATCTCCTTCACCATGGTCGCACCGGAGATGGAGCTATCTGCGCTGCTATACGAGTAGAGCACTACCACTCCCTCTTGTAAGCCGCTCTTGAAAGTCGAATTATAGGTCACGCTCATAGAAAACGTTGTACTTCCGTTGCCTGTAACTCCTATGGCCTCAGCATGACCAATATCGGTATAGAGGTGATCCAGCACTATGACTTTACCAACTCTTCCCTCAAAGGCATTACCTGTGCCTTTGACCGTTATTGGGTTTGTCAGGAGATCTCGATACTGTGGTATCGAGATGGATAGGTTAGGAGAGGTGACAGAAGTTGCTTCCCAAATGTTACCATTGCTATTTCCCTCAAGACGACTCAGCGTGACAGTGATTGTAGCGCTGCCAGGGTTTGTGCTTTTCACGGTGACTACGGCATTAAGATCAGAATTTCCGCCACCGCTGAGAAGGGTTGCTGGAGCGCTGGGGATCCAATGGAGGAGATTTGCGGCCAGGGCTTGAGCCGTCTGGATTGCGCTTAACCTCCACGGCTGGTGTCCCTGGTTAACCTGGGCCTGGGCTGTTTCAGCCTGGTAGCGAGTGAGATCAGGAAAGATGCCGGGGAAGGTTACCGGAATGAGTGTTCCGGCACCATCAGACCACTTGAACTCACGGAAGAGATCCTGGGTCAATGTGGCATTACTTGATACGTGCTTGTTAACACTGGAGTCCTGATCAACTTCGGCTGTTAAAAGCGTGTTATATCCACTTATTCTGGCATTACCTTTATAGAGATTCTGCAGTTTGAAGATTTGCGTAGGGCTGGGATCAGTGATGTTGTTATAGACATAGACATCCAGGACCTGACCAGTGCCATCGTAACGCACGGTAATCAATGCCTGGAGAGAAGAACCTCCTGCCAGAATGGCACAACTGACACTTTCTACTTTGCTTACATTGGCCTGTGTACCAACAATAGGATCCCAGTAGGAAGGATCTTTTACCGCCTCGGGGCAAGGTCGTGTGCCTAATTTTAATTGCGGGGCTGATCCTGTAGTAGTTGTAGTTGAGCTATTCCCAATGCCTGCTGATTTGGTCGCTGTGCTGTTCGCCGTTGTAGTCGAGCCAGCGCCGTTACATGCAGAAAGAATGAGGGTGAGTAAAAGGGCTAAGTTTGCACCTATGAATAGGCATTTATAATGTCGTGAAGAAAATGCTTTCATCATCAGATATTTCCTCTAGAGAGATTTTACCTGATATTAGCATAACATACCTAATACAGGCGTTGCGCCAGCCAGGAACAACTCATATGACAATTATATGTTCCCACGGAAATATTAGCGCTTGAGGATAAGGACCTTAAAATTGCCCATACCTGTTGGATCGGTTAATGCCGCAACCCGCTGGCGCAGATTATACCATTGTAGTAGTGCCACCTGGCCCCGGTCGCTGGCACGTGCTGTATCTGCCTCGGCAAATTCGCTGAGGCGGCGCTGCTCCAACTCTTCATGAATGCCCAGTTCTTCGAGCCAGAGGCGCTGCGTGGTGAACTTGTTCAGGCGTAAGCCCTGGCGTCGTCCTTCTTGAATCAGTGCACTGAAATTCACATGTGCCGTGATATCTTGCTCTCCGGGTCGCACCAGGGGTCGTTCGTTCATCCGGTGGTGAAAGTAGCAGGCAAGTGTTCCACAATGTCGATATCTGGTATATAAAGCCCGAGCCTTATCACCATAATCAATCACAAGGATGAAACCCCGCCGGAACAGGTGCGCGGTTCGTCGCATCCATCGCACGGCATCAAGATTTATTTCTGCTCGCCAACCATCACCAAAACTAGTCCAGGGAATTTTGTAACTATCCAGGTAATTGGTTACCTCTGCTGTGCTCGGTTCGCGTGGTACCTCGCACAACCTATCACCCTGGACATCCACGTAGATTTCAAAGAGCCGTTGATCACGCGCTTCAACAATATGAACGGGAAAAGCATCAATCAGTTCGTTGGAGAGGATGACAGAGGGGGGTGGTGAAGCGCCTGCGCTGCTCACCGGTGCATTTACATCTTGCCCCAACCTTATGTCCTCAATGCCATAATCAAGTGCAGCATAGAATTCGGGGGCATCTCGTTTTGCCCACGCATGTATCCCTTGTGCCAGGTTTCCGCGCCCTGCCCCTTGTTCGGAGACAATGAAGCGTACTGGCTGTCCCAGTTTTTGCCACCATTGATAGAGTTGCCGACCCATGCAGTGAGCAAAAAAAGCGGAAACATCGGTGCTGGTGTAGTAATCGCCTTCCCAGCCTATCTTTGTGGGTCCCGTTGTGTAGTAGCCGTAGTTGGGGTCATATAAGGCCATACGCATATATTCGGCAAAGGTCAGGGGACCTTCTTTTTGGATACGTTCGATGATCAATTGTTGTAGTGGTGTAGATGTCATGTGAATCTTACCTTGAGGTTGTCTCGTTTTGTGTAGAGCACATTTCCAAAAAAGGAGCTCTCATTGCTCACTATACCACAGGTTAAACGAATCCTGGCAAAAGAGAGAATTGCTTTACAGTTTTTCCGCTATTGCAAAGATGAGATGTATGTATTCATTTAGGGGCAAGTAAGTCGGGATAAAGTATTGTAGCACTTCACGCATCTCATGCTCCTTGCCCCTTTCTTAGAGACGTAGAAACATCAAAGTACCCTCGACAGAAGATGTGTGCTATGTTACACTTTTTGTAGGTAGGAGATGGCCTCTCATGCCAGGAAAATGGGAGTTTCCCACTGGTGAAGTCGTACACCACTTTACCTTTAAGGTTATCAAGCTGTGGGAAATATCGCCAGTGGTACTCAAGCAGACAGGGCTTGTCGGTATCTTCCCACTGATGGTGCTGGCCCAAGGCGGCAAACGTCCAGAAGTGGTGGAAGAAGTGATTACAAGTCTCAAGTCTGTAGGAGGAGAGGCGGGGAAAGAGTTACTTTCGTTGACGTATATATTAGCGTCTCTCGTTTTCGAGAATGAAGCTGACTGCAGATGGCTAAAGAAGAGGTTTAAGATGCTACAAGACATTCTTCGGGACACATGGGCTTATCAAGAGATTATGCAGGAGGGACGTCAAGAAGGGCGCGAAGAAGAGCGCCAGCAAAGGCTAAAAGATCAGCGTCAGATGCTCATGAGTCTTGTTCAGGTGCATTTCTCGAATATAGCGCACCTGGCGAAGGAACGAGCTGATGCCATTAAGGATCCAGAAGCGTTGCAGAGTTTAATTCTCAAGGTGGTCGCGGCACAGGATGAGGAAGAGGCTAAACTTGAGGGCGGCATCGGTTGCCAATAATTGCCGGTAGGCCCCCTCCAACTGAGCCGGCGTAAATTTCCCTACCTGGCGTAACGCCTTATCAGCCACAAAAGGAGCCATTCCAATGGTGGAAGCTATCTGTCCCGCTCGCATGCCTTTTTGGGAGAGCTCTTTGACGAGCACTAGTGAACGAACCTGTGTGGTTATCGTGCTGATGAGCTTTAGGGGAGGCTCTCCGTCTGCCAGGAGATCATGTAAGATATCGAGTGCCTGCTTGCGATTGCGTTGTGCCAGGGCATCGGTGAGGTCAAATATACGTGCCTCCTGCACCTGTGCCGAGAGCTTGCGCACATCGTCAACATGAATTATAGCCCCATTACCGGCATATGTTGCCAGTTTGTCAAGTTCATTTGCCAGCAGACGAAGCTGGTTGCCAATGAAATTGGCGAGTAAAGCAGCAGCGTCCGGGCTAATGCTCACGCCAATACTTTTTGCCCGTTTAGTAATCCAGCTTTCGAGGGCTGCTCCTTTGGGAAGCATACACTGGATCACCTGGCCATACTGCCCTGCTGTCTTGAGGAGAGGATTACTTGCATCCAATACCTCGTCAACCAGGACAATGAGAACACAGAAATCTGGTAGGTGAGGGATATAATCGACCAGGCCTTTTTCAAAGCCTGCGCGAGACTCCGCGCTCCCTTTACCACTTTTCTTGCTTTTTTTAACCTTGTTTCCTTTCGCTGTTGTAGGAGCCCGATTGATCACCCCCTCCTTGCCTGATTGTGCGTCCTCGTTGCCCACTGTGGACACGGAGGTTTCTCCGCGCCGTTTTTTGGGCAAGCCTTCAACGATGACAATTCGTTGGTCGGTAAGAAAGGGCAGCGTATCACATGTAGCGGTGATGGATGCGAGGTCGATCTCCGCGCCATTGTAGGTGTCCTGGTTATATTCGAAATTTCCCTGTTGCCGAAGTTTCTTTACTTGCTCGCGGATGGTAAATTCGTCGTCGCCATGCAGGAGATAGAACATTGCTCTTCTTTACTTACTTTACGCGTGAACAAGAGTTTGTCTACGGTAGTCACGACGAGTTCGGCTGGCTACGATCAGATCCAGGAGAATTCCGCTTACGAGACCAAGGGTTGAGCACAACAAGAGAGAGCTAAAGAAGGTTGCTGTCCCGCTAACATTAGGAAGTGGTTGGTCGAAGATGAGAGTACCGACCAGGCCGAGAATAATGATGAAACCAAGAAGAGCACCAACAAATACTCCTAAAACAACGACCATTCGGTTCTTTACTACAACTTCACTTATCCAGAATGCGAACAAGAGTGCAACTGGTAGTGCGAGAATAAAACCAAACAAATCCCCTAAGAAGATTCCGTCTATAGGAACCTTAAGTGCGGGCAGATATTGAGATAGGTCCATGTATATCAAAGCCTCCTAAGATATGTTTCAGATGATGCTGTATTATGTATTATACGTCGGCCGGGAGCCAATGACAATATTGCCCTGGCCATCATTGTTCCGCTAAATTGCAACATGTCTCAGCTATCTACGTATACATGTTAGAACTACAATGTAACTCTTCAGGACTTCTCGCCGCCTACGGCGGCTCGCCCATTCATTTGGTGTGAGTTGCAGACCTGGCAGCCGTAGGCTGCCAGGTCTGCAACTCACACCAAACCCTCGCGAACTGCCTACGGCAGTGAAGAGTCAAGAACAGAAGTGAGGCAAACACATGATGAATAGAATGACTACTCTTGGACTTGATGAGCGCCTTGAGCGGGTCCTGGCGTATGCATTTGGTTGGGTCTCAGGCTTAATACTTTTTTTTCTTGAGAAGAATCGCAATGTGCGCTGGCACGCAGCGCAATCGATAGTTACCTTTGGAACGTTATCGATACTTATGGTCGTCGTAAGTATATTGAAAAGTTTCCTGGCATGGATTCCCATTTTGGGCTGGTTGACGAGCGCCGGCCTTAACCTGCTCCTCTCGGCGCTCTGGTGGGTAATGGTGATCTTATGGGTATGGTTGATGATTATGGCCTTTGTGCGAGAGGATTACCGCTTGCCCTTCGTCGGTGATTTTGTACGTTACTGGGTCTAACCATTTATCCTGGTTCGGTAAACTTGTGCTTGTATCACATGTATCACCATCGCTAGCAGTCCGCCGAAGAGCGTGGCAATAAAGTTCACCACGTCGTTGTTGAGCCAGGTAACGCCACGCATTGGTCTGGTCCAGGTTCCACAATTGTGAATGCGCCGCTCGGTCTCTTTCTCACAAGCCGGACAGTAGTACATGGCTTGCACTGTTGCTCCTAATATACTATCTACCATGCTCCCTCCTAGTCCACTTACTAATGCAATAAGGGGAAGAGAGCCCAGAGATTTCTGACAGCGATGGAGCAGCCAGAAGACAACTCCTAAGGTCAGTGCACCCAGCGCAGCAGCCACTGTGCCCAGAAGTGTAATGCCACCAGAAGTACCAGGAGCAACAGGTTTTCCCGTGGTAATCAATCGTGGCTGTTGTAGACTGAGTACTCCTAATTCGGTAGCCCAGGTATCAGCAGTAGCCGTAGCCAGTGCACCGGTATAACCCGCTTGTAATACCTGCTGTAACGAAGCAGACGATGTCAGCCCATAGCCCAGGGCTAGCAATGTCGCGATACCACCGTTGGCAGCTGCCTGTCCAATATCGCGTTGCCCTCCCTTGCTGAACTTATCAGCGGCAGTGTGCGCTTTATCTGGGGCGCGAAAATGTGAAAAAATGCTGGAAGAGATAAAGAAAAAGATAAGCGATAGGCCCCAGGACCAACCTCCCAGGCCAAAAGTCGTTGTGCCCGCGATAATTGCCCCTGCTATACCGCTACGACTTAGCGAACGACGTCGATAGGCGAGGAGACTTATACCTGTGCTAAAGAGTAAACCTAACAGCAGCCGCTGCATCCTAGTAACCTCTTGGGATAGTTTCCATCTCTTTCCTGGCAGAATGAGCTTATACATGTTTAGTACCTCTGAGAAATTGTGGCGTAAATTGTTACAGAACACTATCATTGCTAGTTTTATTCTAAAAGAGGGTCTGCTGTGACGACAAGGGGAAGGAGGAGGTTCAAGTAAGGAGGATGTATTCCTTGTCAAACTGCCATTCAGGTATTGCCTCCAATTCGACATAAAGATGTGGGTGTAAGGGGTCAATATGTTTGGTCAGATGGATATCGACAACCCGGTTGTCGTTCAATGCAAGTCCTTCACAAAGAGCGTCTTGCGTAATTTTAAGGCCTCCATCAAGATCTCGTTTGAGTGGAGTGGTGAAGTAGAAATCAAGGAAGAGAGCCAGGTAGCTTTGGCGCAATGCACTGCGTAGATCAGCGTGCAATACTCCCTGTCTTTCAAGTGAGCGGAGCGTATCGCGTACTTGTTGTTTAAAGCGACGGGCAGCTAGAGAACTTACACGATGCCCACCAACTGTAGCATATTGTTCGTTAATGCTAGGAGGGATTGGCAGAGTGAGACGCAGTAAGGTATTCTTGCTTGTTGACTTCTCTGGCATAAATGTCTCCTGCATATAGTACTTTTGGATATAGGTATTGTGTGTATTGTATCATATCAATGTGTCTTATCTTGCATGCCCTGGTCCGGATTTTAGCTGTTGTCAAGCCAGAGAAAGAGTGATACACTTCGTGCGGGAGTCAATCAACATGTCAAACCTGGCGAAAGTGAGGAGCAAAAGTGATTACGTGTCAACGCTGTGGGAGGCCCGCCCCTATGGGCGTGGCAAATTGTCAATATTGTGGTATGGCGTTAACGAATACTGCCAGCAATTGGCCAGGTTCCAGCGCGGCCTCTAGTATGACTCCAAGGATGGCAGAGCAGTCTCAGCCGGAACTACCAGCCTGGTTGGAAACACTGCGTTCTGGTGAGCGGCCAAACGCATCTACTGCTGGGAACCCAAATTTTTCTGGCGGCGATCTCATTGATGAGGGCATGTTACCAGGTTGGATGCGATCTGAACGCTCAGAGATGTTTGATAATACCCCTTCCGGTAAATATCCTGCACAACGTCCTGCCTCGATGCCTGCACCGAATACTAATAGTGCATTTTCGCCAACGGGGGGGATGCCAGCAAGTTCATTGATTGATGAACAATCTCTTCCTCCCTGGCTGCAAGAGAAGCATGCAGCGCAAGATAACATAGCTGGTTCGAGCCTGGTACAGTCGGAGGCGCTGCCAGATTGGATAAAAACGATTCAGCCACCGGCACTGGCCACTCCCAATCCATTGCAATATGCCCAGCCCCCTGTTCCGCCACAGGGCATCATGGGCAATGACCTGATTGATCGGCAAGCACTGCCCCCGTGGTTGTCTGGCGAGGATACTTCTGCGTCGAACAGCGCACAAGCTGGTTTAGCTGCTTCATCTCTGCTCGATGTGAATGCTTTGCCATCCTGGTTACGTGAAGCCAACCAGGAGCAGCAACCCGCTAGTGCACCAGCATTTCCGCCGCCGACTCAACCTCAGCAGGCAGCTGCCGGCCAGGTACCCAATAACCAGACATTCTATAATCAACCACCCAATGGGCAAGTACCTGCTAGAAATAGTAATTTGTCGGCGGCCTCTTTTATAGATATGGATGCTTTACCCGATTGGTTACGCCCTGCTGAAGATCAGCTCCAAAATGGAGCGTTCCTACCAGAGCAACAGTGGATGGCAGAGAATGTGGGACAGGCTCCGTTTGGTGTTCATGGAACTCCTGGCCGTCCAGATAATATGCGCGTACCCAGTCGCCCTCGTGGCGAAATAGGGTCTCATGAAGAGAGCGAAGTGGCTGCCAATGTTTTTGCATCGATGCTTGGCGTCGCTTCGGCGGCTCCCTATTTCCCTGAGCAGCAGTCGACAAATACTTCTGGGCGTCCGCAGGTATCCAGACCTCTTCCACAATCACAGCAAAACGTATCGCAGCAGCCATTGAGCACTGGAACTGGTGGATATGCCGGAACGCAGTCAATGCAGGGCAATGTGCAACCGCCAGGAGGATATCAAGGGGGGCCAGGAGGGTATCCAATGGGTAATATGCCTGGTGGGCCCGCTGCGGGAATGCCGCCACAACAATCAATGCCGATGAATGTAGCAGGAATGCAGTCAGGTCCCGGTATGAACTATGGCGACAGTGGACAATCGAGACCGAAACCTGCCAGGCGCGGATTCCTCAGCACCATTCTTGACTGGTTCCAGTTCTCACGCTAACCGCAAAGAAAAAGAAGGACACGGAGATGAATACACAGCCCTATACGGAAGGAGGACAGAGACAGAGCCCGGCGAGTAGCTCCAA
>WNGK01016205.1_pt1 | contig 12932 bp, 11 predicted proteins | sample 5400601 | NCBI WGS metagenome assembly WNGK01 (sample SAMN13153376, study PRJNA577476) | soil metagenome | isolation source: 60 cm soil or saprolite under Garry oak tree replicate 1 | place: USA:California | collected 2016-06-15 | reverse complement strand
TCCATAGGAATGCGCTTGCCGACGCCACCATTGAGCGACAATTGTGTCGAGCTAGTGCTAACCCCGCCCGAGGAGCCGCTGAGAATGTTCAAGCCGAGGCCCCCGGTGAGGTACAGGCCCTTCCTGGCCGTCGATTTGCCCATGCGATACAGCACGTTCACGTCGGGATTGAACGACAGGGCGTGATCGCCGAAACCCGAGATATAGTTGAACGAAAACCGCGGCTCGAACGACAGCAGCCCATTGGCCATGAAGCCCCAGCGGATATCGACGGGTGTCCCGATGCCGATACCGCTGCAACTCGTGGTACAGCCGCTGCCGTAATGGCTATACGCTGCACCGAGATCCACACCGATTTCGTTCTTAGGACCAGCGGCGCCTGAGCGAGCCCGCTGCGCGAGCGCGATGTGCGGGAGCGCCACCAGCGCGACAGCCGCCACCAGAGTACTCGTGAGCTTCCGCATACAACCTCCAGTTGGGGTGGTGAAAACCGCCACATCGTTAAGAACCACATCACTTTCTGTCAACTAGGAGCCCCCGGAAAACCGATGGCCCGCCAGCTAGTACACTGACGGGCCATAGGGTTACATCCGACCTGGTGACGCGGCTCACGCCGCCAGAGGTCGTTTACTTACCAAAAGTCAGTCCCACCGTAATCGGCAGGAACGTGAGCTTGGCGCTCGTGCTCACGCTGGTGTACCGCGTGCCGACAATGAGGCGGGTACCGCCCGTCCCCATCTTGAAGGCGACCGCGACGCCACCGCCGAAGCCGATCTTCGACTCGGAGGCTGAGGGGAAGCCGGTCGCGTCGATCTTCACATTGTAGAAGCCGAGACCCGCGTTGAGCAGGATGCGGGCGGGCGCGCTGGCCGGATTCAAGGCGTAGACGACCGAGGCCATGCCGCCCATGATCTTCGTGTGCCCAGCAACGCTTACAGCCTCATCGTGGGACGTCTGTGAATACGACAGATCGCCACGAATACCAATCGGCTGGCCGGCGAGCCAATACGTGGCACCGACGCCGCCGACGAACCCCATCTTGTCACCATCGTTGTACGTACCCATGGGCAGGAGGACACCCGCGCTCACGCCATAACGCACACCCTGCGCCGTCGCAGGGCGAGCGGCGACGACGCACAGCGCCACCGCGAGCATTACCAGTCCGAACCGCTTCATACCTATCCCTCCAGGGGAAAAAGGGGGTTCTAGGGCTTTTGCGTGCTTCGAAACTGGCACCACTGTTGGAAATTGGGCTTTGGAAGTCAAGAGTCGGCGGGTCCAGCCCGTCGCGCCACAATGCGCACAACGTTCGATGCCACTTGAAGAAAGCCCCCCATCACACTCAGCCGGGTCAGCGTACCGCCCGCCTGGCTGATCTTGACCACGCCCTCCCCCAGGAGGGTCATGAAGGGGGCGTGTCGCGGCAGAATCCCGACCAACCCGTCAAATGCCGGCGCCACAACGGACTCTGCCTCCCCGTCGAATACGGCCCGTTCGGCGGAAATGACCGAGACGTGCATCAGGCTGAGGCCATCTTCTTGGCCTGGGCGACCACGTCCTCGATCCCCCCCTGCATGTAAAACGCCTGTTCCGGCAGCTGGTCGAACTCCCCGGTCACGACGCGCTCGAACGACGCGATGGTGTCCTCGAGCTTCACGTATTTGCCCTCCAGCCCCGTGAATTGCGAAGCCACGAAGAACGGCTGCGAGAGGAAGCGCTGCACCCGGCGCGCGCGGCCGACCAGCAGCTTGTCCTCTTCCGACAGCTCGTCCATGCCCAGAATCGCGATGATGTCCTGCAGATCCTTGTAGCGCTGCAAAATGCGCTGCACTTCGACCGCGACCTTGTAGTGACGCTCGCCCAGATACTGCGCGTCGAGAATCCGGCTCGACGACGAGAGCGGGTTCACCGCGGGATAAATGCCCAGCTCCACGATCGCGCGATCGAGCACGACCGTCGCATCGAGGTGCGAGAACGCGGTCGCCGGCGCGGGGTCGGTGAGGTCGTCGGCGGGCACGTAGATCGCCTGCACCGACGTGATCGATCCCTTCTTAGTCGACGTGATGCGCTCCTGCAGCTCGCCCATCTCGGTCGCCAGCGTCGGCTGATAGCCGACGGCCGACGGCATTCTGCCGAGCAGCGCCGACACTTCCGATCCCGCCTGTGTGAACCGGAAAATGTTGTCGATGAAGACGAGCACGTCCTGGCCTTCGACGTCGCGGAAATATTCGGCGACGGTGAGACCCGTCAACCCGACGCGCAGTCGCGCCCCCGGCGGTTCGTTCATCTGGCCGTAGATCAACGCCACGTTCTCGAGGATGTGCGCTTCCTTGAACTCGAGATACAGGTCGTTGCCCTCTCGCGTCCGCTCGCCCACACCGCAGAACACGGACTTGCCGCCGTGCGCCTTGGCGACGTTGTTGATCAGCTCCTGAATGACGACGGTCTTGCCGACGCCCGCGCCGCCGAACAGTCCGATCTTACCGCCCTTCACGAACGGCGCGATCAGGTCGATGACTTTGATGCCGGTCTCGAACACTTGCGTCTTCGGCTCGAGGTCGACGAATGCCGGAGTGCCGCGGTGAATCGGCCAGCGCTCGGCGTCTTTCGGAATCGGCGGGCCCTCGTCCACCGGCTCGCCGATGACGTTGAGAATGCGCCCCAGGGCGGGCTTGCCGACCGGAACGGTGATCGGCTGGCCCGTATCCACGACCTCCATGCCGCGCACGATGCCGTCGGTGGAGCTCATCGCGACGGCGCGGACCTGGTTGCGGCCGATGTGCTGCTCGACTTCGGCCACCAGCTGTCCGGAGTCCAGCTTGACCGTCACCGCGTTGTAGAGCTCGGGCAGCTGCTCGGGCTCGAACTCGACGTCGATGACTGGTCCAATGACTTGCACAATTTTCCCAACACTACGCTTCTGTTCACTGGTCTTCGTTGCCATGTAAGATCCTTGGTTCCTGGTGTCGGGTGTCTGGTGCCTGGTGTTTGGTGGCTCGTGGCGTGGAATCACGCCCTGACACCAGGCACCAGAAACCAGACACCTAGCCTTTGAGCGCCTCCGCTCCCCCGACAATCTCCGCCAGCTCTTGAGTGATCTGAGCCTGCCTTGCCCGATTGAACGTGCGCTGCAGGATGGTGAGCATGTCGCTGCCGGCATCGGTGGCGTTCTTCATCGCCGTGCGCCGCGCCCCGTGCTCGGCGGCCGCGGTCTCGACCAGCGCGCGGTAGAACTGGTTCTGCACATATAGAGGAAGCAGCTGCTCGAGGATTTCCTCGGCAGACGGCTTCAGGATGTAGTTCAAGGAGGACTTGGTAGCGGTCGGTGGAGCTATGGGCAAGATGCGCAACGTCGTCGGCGGCGTTGAGACCGCGCTGTTGAACTTCGCAAACACGACATCCACCGCGTCCAGATCCCCTTTCGAGAATCGCTCCATCAGCGGTTTTGCCAGCTCGGCGGCGTGCTCCAGTGTCGGGCGATCGCCGATGTCGACACGCTGCGACGCGACGTTGCGCTTGGTGAACTTGAAGTAGCTGATGCCCTTTTTGCCGACGAGGTGCAGCTCGGTGTGGGCGTCCTGTGCTTCGAGCTCCTCGAGCCGCCGCCGCGCCTCGCGAATCAGATTCGCATTGAACGCGCCGCACAGCCCGCGATTTGAAGTTATGAGCAGCAACGCCGCACGCCGCACGCCTGCTCCACGCGCGGACTTTCCAGGTTGCCGCAACAACGGAAAGCGCTCCGCGAGTTCGGGGGAGTACAGTTGCCCGATGACCTCCGCGAGCGCCTGCGCGTACGGACGCGCCCCTACCACGCGATCCTGCGCGCGTTTGAGTTTCGACGTGGACACGAGCTCCATCGTCTTGGTGATCTTCTTCGTGTTCTGCACGGAGCGGATGCGCCGTTTCAGCTCGCGCGGTTTCGCCATTACAGCGCCTTGTACTCCTCGATCGCCTTGCGCAGCCGCGCGCTCAGGTCATCCGACAGCGCCCGCTTCGTGCGAATCTCCTCGGCGATGTTCGGATGCTGCGCCGCCATGAATTCCAGCAGTCCCTTCTCCCATTCCTTGATCGCGGGAACCGCAACGTCGTCGATCAGGCCGTTCGTGACCGCGAAGATCACGAGAATCTGCTGCTCCACCGGCATCGGCTGGTACTGCGGCTGCTTGAGGACTTCCACGACCCGCGCGCCGCGGGCGAGCTGCTTCTGCGTCGCCGGATCGAGCTCGGAGCCGAACTGCGCGAACGCCTCGAGCTCGCGGTACTGCGCCAGATCGAGCCGCAGCCGGCCGGCGACCTGCTTCATCGCCTTGATCTGCGCGTTCCCACCGACCCGGCTCACCGAGATGCCGGCGTTCACCGCCGGCCGCACGTTCGAGTAGAACAGATCGGTCTCGAGGAAGATCTGGCCGTCGGTGATCGAGATGACGTTCGTCGGGATGTATGCCGAGACGTCACCGGCCTGCGTCTCGATGATCGGCAGCGCCGTCAACGACCCGCCGCCCATTTCATCCGAGAGTTTCGCCGCGCGCTCGAGCAAGCGGCTGTGGAGGTAGAAGACGTCACCAGGGTAGGCTTCGCGGCCCGGCGGGCGGCGCAGCACCAGCGACAGCTGCCGGTACGCCGCGGCCTGCTTGGACAGGTCGTCGTACACGCACAGCGTCGCCTTCTTTTCGTCGTACATGAAGTACTCCGCCATCGTACAGCCGGAGTACGGCGCGATGTACTGCAGCGGCGCGGGCTCCGAGGCCGACGCGACCACCACGATCGTGTACGCCATCGCGTCGTGCTCTTTGAGCCGCTCCACGACCCCCGCGACCGTCGAGTTCTTCTGCCCGACCGCCACGTAGACGCAGATGACGCCCTGACCCTTCTGATTGATGATCGTGTCGATCGCGATCGCGGTCTTTCCTGTTCCTCTATCTCCGATGATCAGCTCGCGCTGGCCGCGGCCGATCGGAATCATCGAGTCGATGGCCTTGATGCCGGTCTGCAGCGGCTCTTTCACCGGCTGGCGCTTGATGATGCCGGGGGCGACGATCTCGACTTTGCGCGACTTCGTGGTATGAATCGGGCCGAGGCCGTCCACCGGCCGTCCCAGCGCATCCACGACGCGGCCCACCAGCGCCGGGCCGACCGGCACTTCGAGCACGCGGGCCGTGCGGCGGACCTCGTCACCCTCGCGCAGCTGCAGGTAGTCGCCGAAAATCACGGCGCCGATGTTGTCTTCCTCGAGGTTCAACGCGAGCCCGGTGATCTTCTCGCCGGTCCCCGAGACCGTGAATTCGAGCATCTCGCCCGCCATGGCGGACGTGAGCCCGTAGATCCGGGCGATGCCGTCCTTGACCTCGAGGACGGTGCCGACTTCGCGGACGTCGATGTCCGCCAGGTCAGCGGCCTGGATTTCCTTGAGGAGAAGGAAGAGAAGCGGCGGCGAAAGGCGGGAGATAGTGCGGCGGCGAAGGGCGGCAAAACCTACACACGAGACCTGGTCCGTCCTCTCAGGAACCTCGTCAGAACACCGCGAGGCCCCAATTCGCGCAACTCCACCGGTGTCACGCCTGCCACCCGTCTCGCCGCACCGGCAAGATGGCTGGGCGACGCATAGCCCAGGATGCGGACGACACCGCGCACGGTATAGCCCGGGTTGCCCAGCAGGTCCGCGGCGCACGCGGCCCGAGCCAGGTCGATGACGCGCTTCAAGTTGGGGGCACCCCCCGCGCCGAATTCCCGGGAGAGGTGCTCGCGCGTCACACGCAGCGCCTCGGCGACGTGTCCCGTCTTCGTGGGCGTCCCCGCCCGCCGCAGGACCTCGTCCCACGCCGCGAGCTGCAGGCGGTCGGTCAGGCGCAGGAGCCGCGGCGCGTCTGCGAGCGCGAGGCGCCGCGCGACCTGAGCAGTCCGCGCCGCGATCCACTCCCCGGCAATGGCGTTGTCCACCCCTTCTACTAATACGCCGGTGAACCCCGCGTCACGGCAGGAGGACAGCAACGCCCCATCGTCCGGACGGACGGCGCAGAGCGCATACATCGGGATGCGGGGAAAGCGGGCCGGGAGCGTGAGTCCGCCGCCATCGCAATGGCGCACGTCGAGCACGACCGCGTCGACCAGCCGCTGCTCGAGCAGCCGCTCGACTGCCTGGATCGTACGGCACAACCGCACGGTGCCGGCGCCGCGCGGATAGCCGCGTTGCACCGCGCGCCGCGCCTCGCGGCGGGGATGGAACACGGGCACCACGGGATAGGCCGCGCCTCCGGAGGCGCTCACGTCTGTACCAGCGTCTGCTGCATCTCGGCCGCCTGGTGCAGGACGTCGCGCGCGTTGTCATAACTCACGGTTTGCCGCGCCTCGTCGAGCGGATGCCAGACACACGCGGTGATGCCCTCGGCTTCCTCGGGGACCGGGTCGCCGCGCCGCGATTCGAAGAGAAAGAAATGGCAGTACTTGTGAATGGTCTTCCCGCGGAATCGGAAATACCAATCGATCACCTTGATCGGTCCGTGGAGCACGAGCTCGTTGAGGCCGGTCTCCTCGGCGACCTCGCGCCGCGCGGCCTCGGCAGGGGGCTCACCGGCTTCGAGGTGGCCCTTGGGAAATCCCCAGTTCTTGTACGAGTCGCGAATCAGCAGAAACCGCACCTGACCGTCGGGGGGGGGCCCGCGCCGAAAGACGACACCGCCGGCGCTCGTTTCGCGCTGGGCGCGGGGCTGGGACTTGCGGCTCTTAGAGCGACGGCGAGTCACAGCAAAAGCCAGCACCCCGTCGGGAGAAGACGCCGAAGACGCCAAGACGCCTGAGCAGTCGACAGGAATGAGTGGAAAGTCACGTTCTGCCTCCTCCCTCCCTGAAAACCACTCAGGCGTCTTAGCGTCTTGGCGCCTTCTAACAACGGGGTGCTTCTCACGGTGCGTCTTTAGAATACGCTAAACGTGAAGTACTTCCGCGGATTCGCCTGAATATCGGACAGCAATTGCCGGAGCTGAATCATCGTGAGCGTCGTCTCGCGATACAGCGCCGAGTCGGCGACGAGGAGCCCGAGCGTGCCGCTCCGGTTCGAGACGCGCGACAGGATGGTATCGGCGTTTTGCAGGACGCGCACGAGGCTCTCCTGATTCCGGTTTGCTGCCGCCATCAGTTGGCGGAAGTCCTGCGACGCACTGCGGAGATCGGTGCTGGTAGCGGCGGTGTTGTTAAGGATAGTCGCGAGCTGTCCCTGGTTGGTCGCGGTGTCCACCCGACCCAACGTCGTCTTGAGATCGATCGCCGCCCGCGACAGCGCTTCCGACCCATGCTGCAAGTTGGAACCGACGTCGCCGATCACATCCGCCTGCTCGTTCGTCACGCGCGCCAGCCGGTCGGCGACCTGACCGAAGTCGTGGATCGAGCGGCGCAGGTCCATGACCGCCTGCGAGTCGAACGCGCTCTGCACCCGCGCCGCGACCGTTCCAATATCGGTCGCGATGCGACTGGCTTGTGCCGTGAGCTGGCCGATGTCGGGCAACGTCGCGCCGGGCCATTTGCCTTCGCCGACCGCCTCCGCCTCTTCGAGCGCATGCCGAATATTCGGATCGGCGGGCGGTGGGTCTGCGGAAATGAGCGTCGCCGCCCATTCGCCGAACAACGACGCCGAGGCGGCGATGACTGCCGGTCTCGCCGGTGGGGTCACGCCCGAGTAGATCTTGAGATCGGCCTCGACCCAGTTGCCGGGGGCGAGACGGATGGCTTCGATGCGCCCGACCCGGACCCCCCGCAGCACGACCGGACTGCCGGCGCCGAGTCCACCCACGGTCCTGAAGCGCGCCGTGTACACGGCTTCGGTCTTGCCCCAGTGCGCGCCCGAGAGCCACAGCGCGCCGCCGACGACGAGCGCCAGCGCGGCGATGACGACGAGCCCGACGGCGAACTCGTTCTCGCGCTTCACTCGGCGCGTCCTTCGATGAACTGGCGCACGACCGGGTCCTCCGTCTGCTGAATCTCCGCGACGCTGCCGACCTGCCGGACCCGGCCCTCGTAGAGCATCGCGATCCGGTCCCCGACGGTGTACGCACTGCGCATGTCATGCGTCACCACGACGCCCGTCACGCCGAGGTGCTCGCGCGTGCGCACCATGAGCCGATCAATCACCGCGGAAGTGACCGGGTCGAGGCCGGTGGTCGGCTCGTCGTAGAGGATGTAGCGCGGCCGCAGCGCGATCGCCCGGGCGATCCCCACACGCTTGCGCATTCCCCCCGACAACTCGGCCGGCATGCGTTCGCCGGTTCCCGACAGATCCACCAGCGCCAGCGCTTCCTGCACGCGGTCCTCGATTTCCTCTTCGGTGAGCTCACGCCGCCGCAGCCCCAGCGCCAGGTTGTCCGCCACCGTCAGCGAATCGAACAGGGCCGCGAATTGAAAGACGTACCCGATGCCTTGGCGCAGCGCCGTGAGCGCATCGCGATCGAGCGTGCTGACGGCCTGGCCGTCAACAATGACGTCGCCCGCATCCGGGTGCAACAGGCCGACGATGTGCTTGAGCGCGACGCTCTTGCCGGTCCCGGAGTAGCCGATAATCACCACCGTTTCGGCGTCCCGGATTTTCAGCGACAGGCCCTGCAGCACCGCTTTGCCATCGAATCCCTTGTACAGGTCCTGGAATTCGATCACAGCAGCACCACCGCCCAGAAGGCGTCGAGCACGAGAATGAGAATGGCCGAGTAGACGACCGTGCGTGTCGTGCTGCGCCCAACGCCCTCAGCCCCACCCCTGGTCCCGAGTCCTACGATGCACCCGACGAGCGCGATCGTGAAGCCGAAGGTCGCGCTTTTCAGCAATCCGAACCAGACGTCCTTGAACAGATAAAAAAGCTTCAGCCCCTTGATGAAGTCGGGCGTGGAGAGATCGAGCAGCGCGAGGCTCGTCAGCCAGCCGGTGATGATTCCGACGGCGATCGCAAATGCCACGATGACGGGGAACATCAGCGTCGCCGCCATGACGCGCGGGACCACGAGATAGCTCTGCGGATCGTAGGCCAGGGTTTCGAGCGCGTCCACCTGCTCCGTCACCTTCATCGTGCCGAGCTCGGCGGCCATGCTGGCGCCCACGCGGCCGGCGAGCGCCAGGCCGGTCAGGACGGGACCGAGCTCGAGCATCATGGTCTTGCCGACGAGCGTACCGACAAAGTACAACGGCACGGCGCCGGTAAAGGTATACGAGGCCTGGAGGGCGAGGACGACCCCGGTGAAGGCGGCGATGAAGAGCGCCACGGGGAGAGAATCGACCCCGATGCGACGCATCTGGATCACGACCAATCGAGCCCAGATGCCTACGTCGCGCAGGCCGCGCACCATGTCGGCGACGAACTGGCCGACGCGACCGACCGCCTCGATCGCGGAGATAGAGCGGCGGCCTATGGCTTGAATCACGGGGGGAGAAAGTAGACCAAAAACAGGAGGGGCGCAGCATGCTGCGCCCCTACACCTACACTGCCGGCCTGATTACGCTTGGCCGCTGATTATGCCGCGAAGCTGGCGAGCGCCTTGCCGACATCTCCATCGCGCAGCCGCTTCAGCGCGCGATCGCGCAGTTGCCGCACGCGCTCGCGCGTCACGCCCAGCATTCCGCCAATCTCTTCCAGCGTGTGCTCACGTCCGCCATCCAGACCGAAGTACAGCCGCAGCACCTTGGCATCGCGGCGCTGCAGCGTGTTCAGTGCCTGCTCGATCTCGTCGGACAGGAAGCGATCCATCGCCTGGTCTTCCGTGTCCGGCAGATCCTCGGCGATGAAGCGCTCGATGAGCGAGCGATCCCCGTCCGGATCGAGCGGGGCGTCCAGCCGCACGTCGCCGGTATTGAGCGCGGCAAGCGACTGCACGACCTCGAGCGACAGCTTCGTCGCGTCGGCGATCTCTTCCGGCGTCGGCTCGCGGCGCAGCGTCTGCCGCAGATACTCCGCCGTCCGCACGATGCGCGACAGATCGGCAGTCCGGTTCAGCGGCACGCGCACCGTCCGGCCCTGCCGCGCGAGCGCGGCGAGGATCGCCTGGCGAATCCACCACACGGCGTACGAGATGAATTTCACGCCCTGATCGGGATCGAACTTCCGCGCCGCGGTGAGCAGGCCGACGTTGCCCTCGCCGATCAAGTCGGTGAGAGGCAGGCCGCGGTTCTGATACTTCTTGGCAACGGAAATCACGAACCGCAGGTTGCGCTTCACGAGCTCCTGCATCGCCTCTTGATCGCCCGCACGGACCTTCCGGGCGAGCGCGATCTCCTCCTTCTGCGTGAGCAGCGGAGTCTTGGAGACCTCGTGCAGGTACTGATCGAGGATGTCGCGCTCGTGCTCGTGATGCCCCAGACCCGTGAGCAGGCCGCGGCGCCGGGCACGGCGCTTGACGACCCGTCGTTCGGACTGCGCGACGGGCGCCTTCGCCTTGGCCTTCGGAGCCGGTGGAGCCGCTTTTGTCTTCTTACGCGTACGAGGCATCGGTTCGCCCTATTTGGGTGCTCTGTAGTACGCAGTGACAGCAAAAATGTTCATGAAACAAGCGGAAAATCGCTTGACACCGCCTCAACGCCCCGATAAGATGCCGTGTTCCCGGCGGCCGGTTTTGGGCGCGGGAATATAGCGGGGGCGTAGCTCAGTTGGGAGAGCGCGTGAATGGCATTCACGAGGTCAGGGGTTCGATCCCCCTCGCCTCCACTCGGACGGGCGGACGGCCCGACGGCCGGACGGTCTAAAGCGGTGACAGGGTGGTAGATACCGTCCCACTGAGCGGTTAGATTTTGGCGGCACGCGGGAATAGCTCAGTTGGTAGAGCACAACCTTGCCAAGGTTGGGGTCGCGGGTTCGAGTCCCGTTTCCCGCTCTGCAAGACGGGTAACGGATCAACAACTGAAACATCGACGCGGGGTGGAGCAGTCTGGTAGCTCGCCGGGCTCATAACCCGGAGGTCGTGGGTTCAAATCCCACCCCCGCTACTTCTAGACGCCGAGACTCTCCGGGTCTCGGCGTCTGGCGTCTCGGGCGGTTAGCTCAGTTGGTTAGAGCGCCACGTTGACATCGTGGAGGTCACAAGTTCGAGTCTTGTACCGCCCATCCGCGCGCCCATAGCTCAACTGGATAGAGCGCTTGACTACGGATCAAGAGGTTGGGGGTTCAAGTCCTCCTGGGCGCACTCGCATCATTCAAATTCCCGATACGCACCAAACGCGGCTAAGCGATCTTCACCAAGCTCGGTTGGGATCGGCAAACCCGGCTCGTGCAGTTTCGCGCACAGTTCCTTCCACAATGCCGTGCGGGCATACCGCTGATGGACTCGCTGAAACCGCACCGACAACAGCAGCGCTTTAGCCTGTTGCAGCTCACCTTTGTCGATCAGCAGCTGCACGCGCCGTTCAATGACCCGCTCATCCTGCAGTGCGCCGACCTGGCTGAGCCAACGCTCGCGCTCGGCGAGCGCCTCCGGTCCGAAGTGCCGAAGCACTTCATCGCGCTCGACGATAATCTGCGGATGCAGCTGCACCCACTTCTCGCGGATCGATCCCAACGCCCGTGCGGCACCCTCGTAGTCGTCGTCCACTTTTAGCAGCCGCGCGAGCAACGCGCACGCCACTCCGACGGTGCTGGTGGTGAGCACTCGGACCGCTGCGTCTTTCTGTCCCCTGCCGGCAAGCCAGGTGCCATAGTGAAATCGCCAGCGGTCGGCTGGCTCGTCGCGCGTCTTCCCAATGGCGAATTCAAAGGGAGCACCCAAGTCTTCCATGCCGGAAGGAGCCCAGCGGCACTCACGCACCTCTGGGGGCGCGGGTAGTCGCCCTTTGGTTTCGTACGCGATCACAAGATCTTTCCATACCTGGACGTCGCTCTCCCGCGCCCAATCGAAGCGCGGCACGTCGCTGATCGGTCTGAGCGATGCGTCAGGAACGCGCAGCCCGTCGATATCCAGCGCCTTGTCGGAAGGAATCCAGAACTCCACGTGTGATCGGGTCTCGTTGGGCTCGAGCATCGCCTTGGTAGCCTGATCATCGAGCGGCCCGCCCTGGATCTCCACGTAGGGCTCCCGATGCGCCGCACCCAACGTCGCCCACGCACGGTCTTCCCCCGCGCCGTAGCTCCAGAGCTTCATTCCGGGCGCCACCGCGGCGTCGGCAACATGGTAGAGTCCCGACCCCCGCGAAGGCGTAAACGCGCCAAACGCGTTGACCGCCTTTCGCTTCCAGAAGAAGCCGGTCATCTCCGCGATGTCGGATTCACGCCTCGGCCCCCCCCCCGATCGTCTCCAGTCGATGGATTTCAGCGACGACGAGTGGCTCAACACCTCCCCGTCAGGAAAATGGAATTCCGTATCGGGCGCAGCAGGCAATGCGGCATTCGACCAGGACATCCAGGGGTACGCCGCGTGGCCCGGATTGTGAAATACCGCGCGCTGGGTGAGAAAATCATCGCCGGCGCCGAGGGAATACTCGACCGACCAGTGCATCCCGAAACGCAGCTCGCGCTCCCCACACGTCACATACACGCGCGACGGCGTGCGATCGATCCGGGCGAGTACGCGCTCGTTCTGAGTGGGTGAATGGGAAATCGGGAAGCTCACGGCGATACCGCCGGGGACAAACGCGAATCGCGGCAGGATCCGCACCGGCTTGATGACGCCCGGAGTATACAGAACCTCTCTGCCCGAGTCCCTATGAACGATGGAGACGACTCTGCCGCCGAGGTCCGGACACATCACGACCCTGAGTCGATCGTTCTCCAATGCGATGAACCGGTAGCTCTTGAATACCGGTTTCGGGGCGGTCGCGACATAGCTGACGTAGGGATAGACACCATTGGGATCGAACGCGGTCGGGACCGGACCAGCCGGCGTAAGCTCATGCGTGAGGACGTCATCCTGAAATTCCGTACAGACAACGGCCTTATCGCCCAAGTCGGTCGCTCAACGCCTCCAGCATGCGCA
>WNGK01011210.1_pt1 | contig 12934 bp, 7 predicted proteins | sample 5400601 | NCBI WGS metagenome assembly WNGK01 (sample SAMN13153376, study PRJNA577476) | soil metagenome | isolation source: 60 cm soil or saprolite under Garry oak tree replicate 1 | place: USA:California | collected 2016-06-15 | reverse complement strand
TTTGGCGAGATCGTCGGCAGTCGAAAAAAGCCCGGCATGACCCGCGACACCTCCCATGCGGCGCGCCGTTGGATCATGCACGATACCGCGCAGCATCTGTCCATGTTCGTCGTACTCGGTTGGCGCAATGAGGGGTGCCCATTCTGCGGACGGCAGAAACCGTGTATGCCTCATGCGGAGTGGAACAAAGATGTTTTCACCGGCGAATTCATTCAGCGGTTTTCCTGAGACTTTTTCAACCAGATAGCCGAGCACTTCAAAATTTATGTCGCTATAGACGAATCCTGATCCAGGCGGATGCGCAGGCCTCTGCTGCATCGCCATCGAAAAAGCCGCATCACGGCCGTTCCACATAGCGTTCAAGTCCAGGTCCGGCTCCAATCCGGAATAGTGAGTTAACAACTCGCGCACGGTGACGTCCTTCTTGCCATTCTGCGCGAACTCGGGAACATACGCAGACACAGGATCGTTCAGTCTCAAGCGGCCATCCTGCACCAGCTTCATGATCGACGTTGTGGTTGCAACGCATTTGGTGAGCGAGGCCAGATCGAAGATGGTGTCGGCAGTCATAGGCTCGCGGGTCGGCTCCAACGAACGCCATCCAAATGCCTTGCGATAGACAGTTCGCCCGTTGTGTCCCACGAGGAGCACGCCGCCCGGAATCGTTCCATCTTCAACCGCCTTTTCCATGATCGGATCGAGTATCGAATGAATTCCTCTTGGACTGCCGCGCCGAACATGAGAGGAGCCGGCGACAGAACCGGAAGCGGCCGCAATCGACAAACACATCATGAGCAGTGCGCAACAGCCTGGCACGTGCCGATATGGTTCAGTTCCTCTCATGGACCTCCAATAATCTTTTGGTGCGCGGCGCGCTTGCGTCGAATCTACTTTCTTATGAAGCTCTGCTGAACAAGATGCTCGTGTGGCATCAGCCAACTTGCAACATATCCCACCACGAATGTTGCGATGCTTCCAAAAACAACGTACCAAGTAAAAGGCACGCTGGTAAACCGCCACAGGTAAAGGTTCAACGCAAAGCCGACTAACATGCCGGCCATCGCGCCGCGTTCTGAAGCGAACGTAGTCAGTACGCCCAGCAGAAAGACACCGAGCAAAGACCCATAGGCAACCGATGCGATCGATAGTCCCATCTCCAGCACCATGCCGCCGTGCCGAGCGAGCAGGGCCAAAGCAAACAGCACCATTGCCCATCCAAGAGTCGCAACACGTGAAAGTCGTACGCGCCGTTCTTCACTCGATAGCGGTGAAAGCCGCGTATAGAAATCGACGATGGTCGTGGAAGAAAGCGAGTTCAGCGCGGCGCTCAGGTTTGACATCGCCGCCGCAAGAATCGCGGAAATGAGCAGTCCGCTGATGCCGTGCGCCATGTTGTTTGCGATGAAGGTCGGGAAGACCGTGTCCATTCGGGTGAATGGCACGACCGGTACAAATAGTTTGTAAAAGACAAACAGCATCGTCCCGATGATCAGGAAGAGCGAGAACAGAATGAAAACCGCAACGCCGCTTGACACGAGCGCGATCTTGGCGTGACGTTCATCGCGCGCGGAGAGCAGTCGCTGCACGATCAACTGGTCGGTGCCGTGGCTCGCCGTAGTGAGGAACGCGCCTCCAATCACGCCCGACCATAACGTGTAAGTCGACGAGAAACTCCAGCCCAGGTCGAGCATGCGAAACTTGCCGCTCTGGCCGGCAATGCTATACGCCGCGAGCCACCCTCCGGGAACTGCGTGAACGATGGCGAACACTGCTACGATGGCGCCCGTCAAGTACACCGCCAGCTGGACGACATCTGTCCAGATCACGGCGGTCATGCCTCCTTCGAAGGTATAAGCGAGGGTCAACACCGCGACGATTGCAATGGCAGCGACGTCGCGCTGAAAGTCGCTCAATCCTGCGAATGCGCTGCCGAGAGCGATTCTTACCACAATGGCCACCGCAAACACGCGTACACCTTCGGCTCCGGCGCGCGTCACAAGGAAAAGTCCCGCGGTCAGAGATCTCAGCCTTTGACCAAAACGGCGCTCGATGAGTTGATAAGCTGTCACGAGCTCCCCGCGAAAATACTGTGGGATGAAGAGGAAGCTGACGATGATTCGTCCCACCACGTAGCCGATCACCAATTGGAGAAAGCGAAAGTCCTTGTCATAAGCAAGGCCGGGAACGCTGATGATTGTGAGTGTGCTGGTTTCCGCTGCCACGATTGACAGCGAGATGGCCCACCACGGAATCTTGTTGCTCGCCAGAAAGTAGCCGCGCAGCGTCTGTTGCTTGCGCCGAAAGTGCAGCCCAAAAAGCGTGACGGCGGCGAGATACACGATGATCACCGTAAAATCCAACGCGTTCAGCCCCATCGGTTCCTCATCTGCACGTTCAACTTATCAGCTTAATCGGCCCATCCGCGTTCCTGCAGATAGATCCTGAGGAATTGCAGGTTGCGCGCACCGCTTTTGCAGGCGAGAATTCTAAATGGAGATTCGCTTGTGAAACACGTGCTGATGCGCAGGTTGGTTCTCTGTCTCCCGTTGGCCTTTTCGGCATCGTCGTTACCGGCGCTGGCTCAGAATGACAGACGTCAGGCTGCGATGTCGCTCGAACAGCAGGGAAAGACTGCTGAGGCCGAGTTGGAGTGGAAAGCCCTTTCGAAAGAGTTCCCTTCCAATCCCGAACCGTTTGCGCATCTTGGTCTACTCGCGGCCCGCCAGGAACACTTCATTGAAGCCATCAGTCTTTACCGCAAGGCTATGGCGCTAAACCCCACAATGCCTGGGCTTCGTCTTAACCTGGGTCTCGCGCTATTTAAGAACGGCGACTACAGACAGGCGATACAAGATTTCGAACCGCTGCTCAAGGCACATCCTGAAGAGGAGCGCCTGACGGTGTTGATGGGAATGTCGCATTACGGGCTGGGTGAATACGCCGCGGCGACTCTTTATCTTAAGAGGGCAGCTGACCGCGATCCACAGAACCTTACGTTGCTCCTGACCTTGGCGCACAGTTGTCTTTTGTCGCGGCAATATCAGTGCGTGCTCGATGAGTTTCATCGGATCGTGGCCCTCAACGCGGAGTCTGCAGAGGCCGACATGCTGGTTGGTGAAGCGATGGACGAGATGCACGAAACGATCGCTGCCACAAGAGAGTTTCGCGCCGCCGTTGTGGCTAACCCGAAAGAACCGAATGTGCATTTCGGCTTGGGTTACCTGCTGTGGACTCAGTCGCAGTACGCCGAAGCAGCGCAGCAGTTTCAGGCTGAGATCGATAACGATCCTGCCCATCTTCAAGCTATGCGTTATCTCGCCGATTCACGGGTTCGAATGAACCAGTTCGATGATGCACGTCCTTTACTGGAGAAACTGGTGAAGATATCACCGGCGAATTCCATGGAGCATCTCGACTTGGGCATCGTATATACCGAACAAGGCCGCAAGCAGGATGCGCTGGAGGAGTTTCAAGCGGCTGCCAAACTTTCGCCGTCGGATGTGAATGTTCATTGGCGCATGGGCCGTTTATACAGCTCCATGGGTAAGAAGACCGAGGCTAAAGCCGAGTTCGATAAGGCGAACAGCCTCAACAAAGCCGCCGATGAACACTTATTACAGGTGATGTCTAAAATTCCGGGAGAAAAGAAAACGCCGGAATCATCCAACTCACCGCAGAACAAGTAACTTCGCTGACTCATCAAACTAGATCGAGTAGTGACCCCATAAGAAAGGCCGGAGCATGAGCCCCGGCCTTCCGTTAAAGAAATCAGCTTTGACAACCTAGAAGTTAAGCTTTGCGCCAATCTGGATTCTGCGCGGTACGTGTGCTGTTGTTACCTGTCCAAAGTTGGTGTCGTTCAATGACGAATCGACACTATTGAAGTTAGTGTGGTTGAACGCATTGAAATACTCACCGCGCAATTGGAACCGGAGTCGCTCACCCAGATTCAAGTTTTTGATGGACGCCAGATCCCAATTCTGCACACCCGGCCCGAGCAGCGAACCAATGCGCTCGCTTCCGAAGTGGCCCACCGCTGGGGTGAATGACGTGGTTGAGAACCACTGTGTGGCGCTCTTGGTACGGTGAATCGGACCAGTCTGATCGGGGCGCAGGGAAATGTCTCCATCCTGCACCATTCCCAAACCGTTCGGACCGAGCACTGTGAAAGGATCGGTATTTTGTGTGGCTGTGAATGACGATCCGGAGACAAAGGATGAAACGCCGGAGACCTCCCAACCGCCCAGGATGTGCCCGACAAATCCGCGCTGCTGCTTGTGGAACGGCAGAAGGTAAATGTAGTTAACCTCTAGAACCTGCGGCGTGTTGGTTGAAGACAGGCCGTAATCCCGCTTGAAATTGTAGCTGTCGGTCGCAGACGATCCGCGATCGTTGGAGTTGGTGGTGAGGTCCTTCGACCACGTATACGCGGCGCCCAGCGTGAGACCTTTCGAAGAGTGGTGGCTCAGCGAGATCTGCAGCGAGTTGTAGTTATTGGTGAAGAGCGGCGCGCGGGTATGCATGTAACCGTAACCCAGAAAGGGTCGAATCGCGTTGACATCCGCGGTGGGATTGTTGGTTCTGGCGGCGAGCGTCGGCTGATTCATGTCAAACTCGCCAGGCAAGTGCCTCGCCACATTGCCCACATAGGCCACTTCAATCGTGGTCGAGGGAACCAACTGGCGCTGCACAGAGAGGTTGTAGTTCGCGTAATGAGGAACCTTGAAGACAGGCGTACCGGTAACCGTAAGACCATTGGGTCCATACGAGACGGCGTTGGCTCCAGACGGATTGTCAAACGAAGTGTTGTTCACAGTGGTGGTCTGCAGCAGCGGCGGATCGGCGAAGGCATTCTGTTCCCAGATGCCGTTCAAGAGGCGATCGTAGAAGACGCCGAAGCCACCGCGGATGGCCGTCGTGCCGCGGCCGTCCGGATTGTAGGCGAAGCCAAGACGCGGCCCAAAGTTAGTGTTGTTATTCGGGTTGATGTAGCTTCCGTAAGGTGAGCATGTAACCTGCGGCCCGATGGCTTGCGCGGCGCTGCACGCTGCTCCCTTTGGAAAAATGATTCCATTGGTGTAAGTAGCCGGGATCAGCGCCTGCCCCGCGGTGAAGTTGCCGGTTGTGGGGTCGATTGTGGGAGCCTTCGCGGCGCTGTACAACAATGGATCGAAGTTGTTGAGAGTATTCTTCACGTCCGTGGCGGAGGGGAATCTGCTCCAACGAACCCCGAGGTTAATCGTAAGGCGCTTGCTGATCTTCCAGTCGTCCTGCACATAGGCTTCGCTGTTGATGTAGTGAAGATCGGGGGTTATATCGCGGCTCGCCTGAGAATAGGTGCGAACATTACCCAGCAGGAAATCGCCAAAGCTGTCGAAGCTGAAAGACGGTCCGCCGGCGACGGCATTTTCAGTCTTCAACATCTGCTGGAATTGAAAGCCGGTGCGAATGGTGTGCTTTCCGTAAGTTAGCGCCAGGTTATCGAAGTAAGTGCGATCAAGATTGCGCTCCTTCCACGGCGACGATCCGGGCGAAAATCCTTGCAGGCCGGTGATGGTGATTGCGGGAACACGACCGTAGGGATCCTTGAAGGCCCAGTTGTTTGTGAGGGCGCTATTGGCCGCGGACGACGTGGCAAACTGGCCGCTGTCGATGCTCGAGTGATAGGTGCCCTGTGCCCACACAAACTCCACTTCATTCACAATCCTCGGCGAGATGCTCCAGGTCAGGTTGCCCACCACGTTCTTGCCCGGTGAATCCACTGCCGTATTCACGAGGCCGGGATAGTTGTTTCCCGCCCACAGGCCCATCGGTTCATTGACGGGCATATCGTCGTTCATCCCGCGCGCGAAGAAGTGAACCTTCTCGTTGAAGTAATGATCGACCCGAACAATATCTTGGTGAAGATCGTTCTTCGCGGAGTAAGAGAAGCTATAGTTGCCGCCGCTGTTCGCTGGATACTTGTCGTAGACATTGGTCAGATAGACCTGCGAATTCTTGCTGAAACAGCTGGGCGCAATCGTTGTGGTATCGGCGACGGCATCGTAATTAAGGCAGTTTGCGGGTCCATCAACAAATTTGCCCGGCACTACCCCCGAGATCTCAGCGGCGGTCGCCGCTGGAAAACTCGCGTTACCCGGCGTCGTAATCTTGCGCCATTCCTCCGACCAGAAGAAGAAGGTCTTGTTCCGCGCCGTGTTGTAGAACTTGGGAATGAAGACCGGTCCCCCAATGGTAAAGCCGTAGTCATTACGATGATTGACAGGAGCCTTGTTAGGCTCGCCGGCTTTCAGTTGTCCCTGCTTGTTAAAGTAGTCATTCGCGTCAAGAGCCGTATTGCGAACGAACTCATAGACGTTGCCGTGAAATTCGCTGGTGCCGTTCTTGGTGGCCACCAGAACCTGTCCGCCGCCGCTGCGCCCGTACCCCGCGTCATACGAACCTCTCTGCAGCGTGAACTCCTGGATAGCGTCGATGCTGGGCACGTTTGTAACAGTTCCGTTGGAACCGCTGTCATTGATGTCCGCTCCATCCACCGTCCAGTTGTTCGCCGTGGTACGCGCACCGTTCACCGCGATTGCTGAGTTGTTCGCCGCGGCTTCATCACCCAACTGGTTGACGACACCGGGTTGCAAGGTGACGAGCTGCTCAAAGTTGCGGCTGCTCAATTCGAGTTCCCTTACCTGAACTCCAGATATGGTGCCAGCTTGAGCGCTGCTCTCCGTATCCACTGAGACAGGATTGTCTTCCACAACCACTGTCTGGCTTTCAGACCCGGCTCTCAACTGGACATTCACCGTATGCTTTTCGGCAACATTAAGCACGATCTGGTTGGCTTTGAACGTCTCGAACCCGCTCGCTACGACAGACACTGAGTAGGTTCCCGCAGGCAGATTGGTCGCCGTATAGTTTCCTGTGGCATCTGACAGCACCACCCGGGATGTTCCATTCACCCCATTGAGTGCGATCGTGATGGTGGCATGAGGAACCATGGCACCCGATGTGTCTGTCACCGTGCCGCTGAGCGTTGCCGAGAGTTCCTGCCCACGCAAATTCAACGGGATGAACAGGAGCAAAATCGTCAACAGCCCAAGGAGATATCGAGTCCCTCTTGCGGCACTTTGCCGCTTATCATTGCTTTCATCAGCCCCGTCCAAACAAGGGAATGAAAGCCTGGGGTTGGATTTCCGTGTAGTGTGAGTCATGGCCATCGCACCTTTCTCATTGAAATCTTTTTGGTCTCCAAAAGTGAGGCTTTCAAGGGGTGAGTCTGGTGGGGAAGAATCTCACCCCGGTACCCAAAAAGGACAACTGCGGATAGCGATCTGGAGCACCCCAAAACGAAGAGACACTCCACGCATAGGGGTCCTCAAGGGACTCCTTTGTTTCGTCATCACGTTGCTTACAGCCCTCTTTGGGCAGAAAAGCCTAAAGTTTCTTGATCGCCGCAATCGAAGCAGTCGGCAAAGATGTTCGTGCTCGGATCACTGCAGATGGGGGACGTTCGATCCGTTGATAGGTACAATAGGACGAATCCCGAAAGTTTACAAGGAAAAAATGAGCACTTTGGGGCAAAATGATCAAGGTTGAGGAAATTCAGCGGCTTAGGCTCTGAAATTCTCCGCAATTACGGCAAACGAGCCGCGTCGCGCACCGACCTATGCGCGAATGACCCTTATATTCAGCCGTTCAAACGGAGCAAGGGAGTCGGCGTGGGCGCCCGAGTTGGTGATCAGAGTATGAATCTCGCTCGACGGGCATAGAAACGCTGGGCCTACCTTGCCAAGCTTGCTTGAATCCGCGACCACGATCACCTGCTTCGACTGCTTCATCATCTTGCGATACACCGTCGCCTCGTCGGTTTCGAGTGAAGTGGCGCCGCGTTCGGGATCGAGGCCGGTCACACTGAGGAACACCTTGTCCATATAGATATTGTCGAGAAAGCTCAGCGCAGCATCGCCGGTGAGCGAGAAAGACCACGCCCAGGGAACCACGCCGCCCGTCAGATAGGTGCGGATTCCGGGCTGATTGCACAGTTCCATGCCGATGTTCAGGGCATTTGTGATGACCTGGATCTTTTCCCGGTGGCGAAGGCTGCGGCCGATGTAGGTAGTGGTGGTTCCCGCAGACAGGCCGATGGTCTCGTTTTCTTGAACCAACTCCGCGGCGACCAGTCCGATGCGGCGCTTCTCGGCTGCAAACCGTTGTTCACGAGCCAAAAACGAGCTGTCATAGCGGAACGGCTCATAGAGTAGTGGTTCTACCAGCGTCGCCCCGCCGTGTGTGCGGCGGATCAATCCACGGTTTTCCAGCATCGCGAGGTCGCGCCGAATGCTGGGCGCCGAGGAACCCGCGACGGCAAGAATCTCTTCGATGGTTGCAGTTCCGGCCCGGAGCAGGAATTTCACGATTTGGGTTGAGCGGGGACTGAGCGTCTCTGACATGTCGCACCTGATTCTACATGGGTCGTAATGCGAGCTTGCAGCTTGTTTGTTCAGTTTTCCACGAGTTTGAGGGCGATTCAGTAGAAAATTTAGGCAACACTGATCATATTAGCCCTGTATGATCGTCCGTGACATCTTCTTACACGATATTCACACATCAATCCATGGAGAAACTGATGCATTCGAGCGAATCGTCTATCGAGCGTGAGCCTGGCCTTACTTCCGGACTCCGCCGTCGCGGTGGTCTGCTGTCTTTTATTGTTGTCATCGGCTCCTCCGCTTTCTTGGCGGCTCAAGGGGCGGGCAGCGCTTCGGTTGCGCCGCTCAAGCTGATGCCGCTGCCGCGTTCAGTTGAGATGGGAACGGGGCGCCTGGTCGTGGACGCGCACTTCAAGGCCGCCATCGCGGGGGATCATGACGCTCGTCTCAATGCGGCTCTTGATCGCATGATCACGCGGCTCGACCGCCAATGCGGAGAAATCCGCCGCTCGCAATACGGGCCCGGCGTGACCGCGCCTCCAGTTCTGAACCTTAAAGTTGCGGGACCCGGCGGAGCGGTGCAGGGTGTCGATGAGGATGAAAGCTACCAGTTGAAGATCACGCCGGCGCAGGCGACTCTGACTGCGGCCACCGATGTGGGCGCCATGCACGGCATGGAGACATTCCTGCAGTTGGTCTCCATCGCGTCAGTGTTGACGATGCACCGCGCTTCCGCTGGCGTGGATTCATGATCGACGTCAGCCGCCACTTTGAACCGGTCAGCGTCATTGAAAGGACGCTCGACGCCATGGTCGTTGCCAAGCTCAACGTCTTTCACTGGCACTTGAGCGACGACCAGGGATTCCGCGCCGAGAGCAAGAAATTCCCGCGCTTTACCGCGGAGGCTTCAGACGGACTGTTCTATACACAGGATCAGATGCGCGAAGTTGTGGCCTACGCTCGCGCCCGCGGCATCCGCGTCGTTCCGGAATTCGACATGCCTGGCCACACCTCGAGCTGGATCCTTGCCTATCCCGAATACGGAGCGGGCGAGGACATCAAGGAACTGCCCAGAGTCTTTGGCATCCCGCAGGCCGAACTCGATCCCAGCAATGAGAAAACCTACAAGTTCCTCGATGCCTTCATCGGCGAAATGTCCGAAATCTTCCCCGATGCTTACTTCCATATAGGCGGAGATGAAACCAAAGGCAATGGCTGGCTTGAAAATCCGCGCATCGCGGCCTTCATGCAGAAGAAGAGCTTCAAAGCTCCGCCGGACCTGCAGGCCTACTTCAATCAGCGCCTCTTGCCCATACTCACCAAGCACGGCAAAAAGATGGTCGGCTGGGATGAAATCCTCAATCCGGCATTGCCAAAGGACATCATGATCCAGAGCTGGCGCGGCGAGGCATCGCTCTCCCAGGGAGCGGCTCAGGGCTACTCCGGCATTCTGTCCGCGCCGTATTATCTCGACGCGCAAAAGACCTCCGAAATGATGTTTCTCGCGGACCCGGTTCCAGCCGACACTAAGCTGACGGCCGACCAGCAAAAACTGATCATCGGCGGAGAGGTCTGCATGTGGGCCGAGCAACTCAACCCCGAGACGGTTGACTCGCGCGTGTGGCCGCGCACCCTGGCCATTGCCGAGCGCTTCTGGTCCCCCCAGTCCGATCGCGATGTAGCCGATATGTATCGCCGCCTTCGCCTCACTTCATTGGAGTTGGAAGATGTCGGCGTTACCCATATCTCCGGCCCCGAGAAATTGCGCCGCAGCCTCGCCGAAATCAGACATCCCGATCAGCTCGACTTGTTCGCGTCTGTGCTTGAGCCGGTAAGTTTCCACGAGCGTTACCAGGGGCAACACACTGACGCGCTCCGGGCTTTCAGCGAGTCGCGGCAATTGAGCTGCGCAAGCGCTTCACTGAATGGCAACAGGCAGCGCCCGTGCTCCAGACGTGGTCTCAACGTTCGCCGCGTTTGTCCGACACCGAAGCTCGTGCGCGACAGTTCGGCGCTCTCGCTCAGGTGGGTCTCGAGTCCCTCGCGTATCTCGATGCGCACACGCAACCAGCCGCAGGATGGGCCGACGGTCAGATGGCTTTGATCGCCGATGCCGAAAAGCCTTCGGCGCTGGTGCGTTTTGTCTTTCTGCCTGAGCTGCGGAAGCTCGTTGAAGCGGCCGCCAGGGGTTCTGCGGCCAATGAGGCGGCGAAGTAAGCAGCCTCAAGGAACGACAAGGGCTAGGAGGAGCAACGCTGCGGATGGTCTTCAGACGAAGAACTCCAGACTAAGCTCGTTCCTTGCCCTGAGATACCTTGCTGATTCCGGCATCACACCTCGTTTTCATCGGAATCGGGTAAACTTACCCGGTATTCAAAGCCATTCTTTTCCTGTTCGGAGACTCATGAAGACCTATCCACTTGCTCGCCAGCCCCATGTGATTCGGGGTATTCGTCTTGCCGCGGCTGCTGTCGTGGCACTTGCCTTGAGCAGTTCCGCCTTCTGTGGCCCGATTCATGAAGCCGCGCGCAAAGGCGATGTGAACAAGGTAAAGGCACTGCTCCAGGCCGATCCCAAACTTGTATCTGATAAAGATAAGCAAGGTAATTCTCCGTTGCACGTGGCGGCATTCCACAGCCAGATGGCGGTTGCACAGGTGCTGGTCGACGCGGGCGCCAACGTGAACGCCAAAAACAACTACGGCGCTTTCACGCCCAGTGAGCTTGGGGGTGTCTTATGGGCGAGTAATCACCCCGACCCGGTGTCGTTGCTGACGGTACACGGAGTCGACACTCGAGACAATACCAACGGCTACACGCCCCTCGACGTGGCCCTGTTTTCTGCTCGGCATAAAGACATCGTAGCGCTGCTGCTCGCCAAGGGTGCAGATGTAAATGCGATGGCTGCCAGCGGCGCCACGCCGCTGTTCTGGGCCGTAGTGCGGGGTCAAAAAGAAGACGCGCAACTGCTATTGGACAAAGGCGCCAACGTGAATGCGCCGGATGCTTATGGCGACACCATCCTCGATTGCGCTCTGCACCTGCAATACGGCAGCATGATCCAGTTGCTGGTTGAAAAGGGGGCAGACGTGAACGCCAAGGATCAGAGCGAGCATCGCCCTCTGACCTACGCGCTGCAGATGGACGATCACAAATGGGCGGACTATCTGCGCAAGCATGGCGCTCACGAATGAATGAATCCAGCGGACGCCCTTCAACGCCGCACGCATCGAGCTCAAGAGGTTATGCAGCGGAGTTGATTGGACCTGCAGGCGCGCGACCGGCGAAAATCGGGACCTATGCCCGCAGGTCCAGTCGTTTTCGCGGCAATTCTGTTGAGATTGCGTCGTATCGCAATGTGCTCGCCTGAGCATTTGCCTGTTGTGGCAACAGACAGATAAACTTTTTCCCGAACGAAATAGTTCGATGCAGAGCAAACGCAAAATACTTCTCCAGAAGACACACGCAATCGAATCAACAGGCCTGCAAGTGGATAGGGAATAGCTGCATTCCCTACGATGAATGCTCCGCGGCCGACCTGTTACTCACAACCGGCGGGGGAGATCAGTTGCGGCTCTCTTGAAATTGTCATTTTTCGCGGAGCTCGATTGCTCCAAGTTTTATCTTGCACGCGGTGAATCTTGCTGCGCGCATCTCCAAAGAGCTTGCAAAGCAACCGAACAAGTCGAACTAAACGTGAAATGGCGGGTTGATTCCGATGAAGCGTAGAAGCTTTCTCTCGTCGGCGGGAATGTTGCTGGCGACTCAATCTCTGCAAGGGCTTCTGCCCGCACAAACAAAGGCGCAGACAAAGCAAGCGCCGGCGCGAACTGCAGCCAAGGCTGACCACAATCTACGCATCGAGCCCATCACTCTCGAGATCGGCCCTGGCGTAAGCATCAAGACACTGGCTTTCAACGGCCAGGTCCCCGGCCCGCTGTTACGGCTGCGTGAGGGAGTTCCAGTTACCATCGACGTGACCAACGCCGGTCCAGACCCCGACCTTACCCATTGGCATGGACTCGCCATCGATTCGCTCAACGACGGGGCGATGGAAGAGGGATCGCCGATGATCGCGCCCGGCAAGACACAGCGCTACACGTTCACTCCCAAGCCATCGGGCACGCGCTGGTATCACACCCACGCTGCCGCGTACGGAAATCTGTCGGCCGGCACGTACAGCGGGCAGTTTGGTTTTCTCCTGATCGAGGGCAAAGATCAACCTGCGCCCTACGACGAGGAGGTCAACCTCGCTATCCATCACTGGGAGCCCTCCTTTGTCCCTATGGTGGAGACGATGCGCGAGCAGTCGTCGAATATGCCGCTGACCACCGGCTCCGATGTGGGCTACAAATACGCGACCATCAACGGCCACATGCTGGCGGCGGGCGAGCCGATTCGCGTAAAGCAGGGACAGCGCGTGCTGATGCGCCTGCTCAATGCCAGCGCCACAGAAAACGTCGTCTTGGCTCTGCCCGGTCATCGCTTCAAGATCATCGCTATGGATGGCAA
>WNGK01011013.1_pt2 | contig 12934 bp, 13 predicted proteins | sample 5400601 | NCBI WGS metagenome assembly WNGK01 (sample SAMN13153376, study PRJNA577476) | soil metagenome | isolation source: 60 cm soil or saprolite under Garry oak tree replicate 1 | place: USA:California | collected 2016-06-15 | reverse complement strand
CGAAGTACGGGATGTGGCAGGCCCGGCGTCAGGGAACAGGCGAGCGCCTGGAGCGGCTGGCCGCCGCGAACACTCCCGCCGGCGCTGGCGACGGCTCATCATCGGCGCCCGGATAGCCGCCCGGCCGTGCTATCGCCGGCATAACACTCATGCGTGGCCGACAGCCAGGCCGACCAGCCTGCATTCACGATCTCACGGCGGGGTGATGATGATGTTGAATAAGTTCACCACTGAACTAGCCCAGACCTGGGGCTGCCGGGCGAACCTGGCAGGTAGGCCCGGCCGGGAGAACACCGAGGACGACGGTTATCTCGTCGCGAGCAGGTCGTCGATGGCAGCGACCGCCACGACGTCCCGAGCTGTGTCTGCGAGCCTTGGGTCCACCGTGACCAAGGCGTCAGCCTGCAGCCGGGTGACCGCGAGGTACTCGGCGTCCCTGAGCGTGTCCCAGTCGTTCTGACGTGCGACCTGCCACGCGGTGCGGCGCGACACCCGATCACCGAGCAGCCGCATCTTCATCTCGGTCATCCGCTCATGTGCTTCCAGCGCTGCCGCCTCGGTGCGCTTACCTGCACGGACGTCCCGCAACAACAGCTCAAGCGCCTCCGAGCGGATCGAGTTCGGCGCGACCAGCTGGTGGCCCGGATCCACGTGAAGCTCGGCGTCCACAAGGTGGAGCAAGGTCGGTGCGTCGATCACATAGCGAGCCATGGACTCAGCTTAGCCAGGCCGATTAGTGCGCAGTTTCCGGCCGTCGGAGGTGTAAACCCCGAGGTCAGCGCCCTGTGGGTGGAGCGCCAGGCCCTGGACAACCTGCAGGCTGCGCGGGCCGGGCTGCGGGCCCGGGACGCCCCCGGTAGCTGATCCGGTGCGCGCAACCAGGGTCTTCGGCGCTGCGAACAGCGGGCCGGGGTAACAGTTCTTTAGTCCAGGCGTCGGCAAGGCGATGCTTGAAATAAAGCATCAACTCTATGGCCGCTTAGCCTTGGAGGCCGCCGTGCGTCGCTCTGGCTAACTCGCCTCCTCGAAGCGGGCCTGTCGCGCCGCTCGCGGCCGGCGTGCAGTTCGGCGTCGCCGCTGTGCGCGGGCAGTGGCATTGTCAGTATCAACGCTGCTGCGCATGACTGATCTCGAGATGTCGCCCGAGGCTGGCGGCACGGCTCGCCGAGCATTCGGCGTGGCTGACGAGCTTCGCAACGTGCGCTGCGCAATGTTCAACGTTGGGCGGCTGGCGTCGGGTTGACTGCCCGGCGGTGCCCGGCCGGACTGTCCGGCGTAACCAGCAGGTTAGGGATGCGGGCACGCCAGGTGACCCGGCTTTCCGGATCGCCGGGGCAGGTTCGTCATCCGTGCGGTGCCGCTTCCCCGCCCGGGCGGTCCGCTGGTGCTGCTCCGGCCTCGGCGAGGTCCTTGATCCGGTTCAGGGTCGTGCGCATCGCTCCTTCGCGGCGCCGGTCCCGGTCGCGCATGAGCAGGTCCTCGGCGAGCCGGGCGTTGAAGGGCAGCCAGATGACCTGGAATGACTCGACGACGTCGGTGCCGTCGCCGGCCGGTTCGAGACGGTATCGCCAGCGGACCAGTTCCCGTTCTCGCTGGATGGTGGAAAAGGCTAGCTCCCGGCCGGGCTCGGCGGTTGTGACCTGGCATGTCATGGACCACCGCATCCAGCCGAACCGGTTCCAGCCCTGGAAGCGGGCGCCGGGTGTGGCGGGGGAGCTGGCCCCGTTGAGCCATTGGACCCGGTAGCACTCGGTGCTCCACTTTCCCATCTGCTCGAGGTCTGCCAGGAGCGCCCACACCTTCTGCGGTGTTGCGTCGATGTAGGCCCGGACCTGTCCGCTGCGTGCACTGCGCATGTCTCCTCCTGGGCTCGGCGGATCTGGTCGGCGATTCGGCCGGCGGCCGCCTGTTTCCGGCGCCGGCGCGCGGCTGCATGGTGTGATGCCGATCACTGCGCTTGGCACGCCGGATTCTCGGACCGGAGGACCAGGGGTCGGCATGGTGATCACCGTGGTGTCAGTACGGCGACTCGGGCGCCGGCGGCCCAGGCGAGGTGAATGTCATCGGGGCCGGGGTCGCCGCGCTGGTCGAGCCCGATCTGGTTGAACTTGGCGAACTGGTGGTTGTCACGGGCCATCATCGCCAGGTGCTCGACGACGCCGGTCTGGTCGGTCAGGACCTGAACATCTGCGGGCCGCCGCTTGCCGCTGAGACGGATCTGCACTGGTTCGCCCGTGCGCAGGTTGCGTGCCCAGGCGAACTGCGTGCCTATGAGCAGGGTTCGGTTGTGGCGGGTGTACGCGACCGGGATGGCGTACTGCCGCCCGGACTTGCGGCCGACCACGTACACGGTGATCAGGCGCTTGCCCACCAGGCGGCACAGCAGCGGTGCGCGCAGCAGCCCGCGGATCACCCGGTTCACCAGCCGTTGCAGGGGCAGGGTCTGCGCCCTGACGGCTGGTGCCCGCTCGCCGGCAGGCGGCGGATTCGGCCTGCTCATCACGGCTCCCTTCCAGATGGCCCAGGACTCGCCCGGGTGCTCTGTCCCCAATCCGGCTGCGGAAACCTGAGCTGGTTCTGGGCGGCGTCCAGGGCATGGGGACAGCCGCCGGGCGGAGGCGACCGGGGCATCAAGGCTGCCGGTGACGGCGGTCAGCGCGGCCGCGGGTGCGGGCCGCTTTGTCAGCGAACGTGAGCGGGCCCGCATGCGGGTTCACGACCGCGAGCGGCTCCATCAGCCGCTGCGCGTCCTGGTGCAGCCTCCTGACCTCCTCGGCGTCGGTTCCCGCGAGCAGCCCGTCGAGGGTCTGCGCCCGCCGCCGCTGGTGGATCGCGCGGGTCTGCCCCGGTCCTCATCGGCGGCTAGCAGCGGAACATCCATGTTATCGCCGCTGGGGAGCAACCCAACGCCCTGAGGCTGCTGCATGGCATGGCGCCTGGGGCCGCCACGGCCGCTCTTCCCGTTACCTTCAAGGTCGGGCCGCTCTACGGAGAGGCGGCCAATGTCGCCGTCGAACGAGCGGCGCCGCACCGTAGCTCACGTTCGCTGTGAACCGCAAGATCCCCGGCGGGCGTCCCGGCCGTCCTTCTGCCAGGCGACAACGCCAGGCTGGCTGCGGCCGCCATATCTGAACTCCCGCAGCGTCCCGCGAAAGCCGAGCCGGCGCAGCCCGAGCCCGATGGCGCCGCGCATCATCTGGCCGTGGGCCTGGGCCAGCCGCACGGGCATGCCTCGGCGCGCGTCCAATCCGCACCGCGCCGCGCGGCCGGGCAGGGATGTTTAGCTCCCAGCCTGCCTCGGTAGCTGGACTCCTCTGTGCGGGGATTGCGCAATGCAGCCAGGGCGCTTGCCTCGCTCAGAAGTTCGCGGGCGCTGGGAAGCCAATTGCTGGGGAGGCTGGCATGTCATCATCTGCCGTTCCTAGCCACCGAGAAGGAGGACATCATGCCGATTCCGCGGAGAATCAGGCGGTGGAACAAGGTGGGGCTGAACCGCGCCACCGTCCGCCTCGCCCCCAGGCTGCCGGGGCTTGGCGTGGTCGTGCACCGTGGCAGACGCTCCGGCCGGGTCTATCAGACACCGGTCAACGTGTTTCCCGCCCAGGATGGCTATGTACTCGCCCTGACCTACGGCGCGGACACCGACTGGGTGAAGAACGTTCTGGCCGCGGGCGGTTGCGAGCTGCGGACGCGGGGACGGCTGATGAGGCTGACCTCGCCGCGCCTGTTCCACGACGAGCAGCGGGTCGGCATCCGTCCGCTCGAACGGCAGATACTGCGGGCCATCGGCGTGGCCGACTTCCTGTCGCTCAAGATCGCATCGGCTGACGCAGCGATGTCCGGCGACGCAACCGAGTCCGCTGGCTAGCCCGGCCAGGGCCCGGCACAGGGCCATCGTCACAGGCGCAGCTTGGCGGTGGGCCGTCCGCGCGGGTCTCTCGCCCCCGGTCCGGGCCGTCCGCGTCTCCTGGCGTTCTTCGCCACCGGCTCACCATGACATCTGACGTCACGGAACGGTAACGTTTGCGGCTGGGCCCGGCCGTGACCATGGTCGCGTCCGTGCTCGGGGTAGTTAGCTGGCCGCGCCCGCAAGCTGGCGGGCGCCCGAGGAAAGGTGCACAGCGTGAGAATGCGTACGCTCGCGAAGCTCGGCACTGTGGTTGGTTCGGCCGCCGCGATGGCCGTTGTCGTGGCACCGGCAAGCGCAGCCCCGCCTCCGCCTCCGGGGCACGGCTTCGTCCAGACGAACCTGGTATCGGATCGGACTGACCAGGGGGCGCAGATCGTGGACGCGAACCTGCTTAACCCGTGGGGCCTGGCCTTCGGCCCGACGACGCCGCTATGGGCGGCAGACAACAACGCCGGGGTCGCGACGGTCTACGGGGTCAGCCCGGGCGGTCTCAAGGTGACCAAGCTGGACCTCACGGTCAGGCTCAAGGGAGCCAGGAAGGCGACCGGGGACGGGCCGAGCCCGGACGGCCAGGTGTTCAACCCGACCAGCGGCTTCGTCGTCCACTCCAAGAAGGGCAGCGGCCCTGCCCTGTTCATCTTCGACTCGGAGTCGGGCCGGATCAGCGCGTGGAGCCCGAAGGCCGACCCGATCTCGGCGGGCCTGTCGACCGGGCAGGTGGAGTTCAGGTCGCCGACGGCGGTGTACAAGGGACTCGCGATCGCCGCGGTTCACGGACGTGCGTTCTTGTATGCCACCAACTTCCATTCCGGCAGGATCGACGTATTCAACAGCCACTTCCGCAAGGTCCATCTCGCCGGCCGGTTCCGCGACCCGCGCATTCCCGCGGGCTATGCGCCGTTCGGGATCCAGCGCATCGCCGGCCGGCTGTTCGTGACCTTCGCCAAGCAGGACGCGACGAAGCACGACGATGTGTCAGGTCCCGGTCACGGATTCATCGACGTCTTCACCACCACCGGCAATCTGGTCAGGCGCCTGGCCTCCCGCGGGACGCTCAATTCGCCATGGGGGCTGGCCCTGGCCCCAGCCGGGTTCGGCCGCTTCTCGCACAAACTGCTCGTCGGCAACTTCGGCGACGGCCGGATCAACGGGTTCGACCCGGTGTCCGGGCGCTTCGCCGGCCGGCTAAGCGACACCAAGCACAAGGTCATCAGCATCGACGACCTGTGGGCGCTGCGCTTCGGCACCGCCACGACCGGCGGCACTCACACGCTGCTGTTCAGCGCGGGCATCAACGACGAGAAAGACGGCCTTCTCGGCTCGATCAACGCCGCGCACTAGCCGAAGCTGCGCAGCGCGGCTGTGCCGTTCCCCGCGTTGCAGCAGCCAGGTGGCCGGGTGACGCAAGGCAGCCTCTTGCGTGACCCGGCCACGCGGCGCAGCGGGAGGGCGAAGTGGCCGTGCGGAGCCAGGCATGACGCGGCCGTGTTATAGGTCGTGCGGCTGATAGAGCTCCGCGTCGACGTGCGCGCAGGTGGATAAACGTGCCGCGGCTTTCCGAGAATCCCGCGATCGGTTACCGGACGTTGGCCCGGGCCCGACCTTGTGATCCAGGATCCTCCCAGCGCGGCCTTCGCAAGGCACGCCCGGCTATCGTTATGCCAGGTCCACAGCTTGCGTTGCTCTGGGCGTCGTAGTCCACGTTGGCTGAGGGCCGGTTCCGAGCGTGCACGGTGCGGGTGCTTGGCGGCGCGGGCGGGTTTGTGGCGCCGGGCCGGGTGCTGGCCTGTGCCCGGCCACAGTAGCTTCACGAGGGCATGAATCGCTGCCCCGAGCTAGCACGAGCGCACAACCCGCATTGGCAGCCGGGGAGATGCTCATCCGTGATGTCACGTCAGAGGCTGCTTTCTTGTCTTCCCTCAGGAGACAGCGTCTACAGGAGGTACGTCATGGCCCGCATCTCACTCGACCCGCCTCGCACTCTGCTCTACCGCGTCATCGAGCGGTACTCGGTGCGAACCTACGGCGAAGTCCTCGAGCCCGGCAGGGCTCTCTCGCACAACTCCCGCGTGATCTGGGCGGACCTGCGGTTCGAGCGAGCCGTCGCCAAGTTCAACAAGCTTGACCCCGTGCTCAAGGAGCTCGCGGTGATGGCCGCCGCGGCGCGCATCGGCTGCTCCTGGTGCATGGACTTCGGCTACTGGGAGGCCCACCGGCTCGGAATCGCCCAGGAGAAGCTGCGCGCCGTTCCCGCCTGGCGTGAGCACCGGGAGCTCTTCACCGGGCCGGAGATCGCCATCATGGAATACGCCGAGGCCATGTGCGAGTCTGAGCCGGCCGTCACTGACGACATGTCCGGTCACCTGCTCGAGCTGCTCGGCGAGGCCGCCTTCGTCGAGCTCACGTTCATGGTCGGCTTGGAGAACCTGCGCAGCCGGGTCAACTCGGCGCTCGGTCTGCGCAGCCAGGGGTTCGCCGACCGGTGCGCCATTCCTGCGGTACCGTCCCGACCGTGACCGATTCCGCTCTCGCGATATTCGAAGAGCACCGCTCCCAGCTCTTCGGTATCGCCTACCGGATGCTCGGCAGCGTTGCGGACGCCGAGGACCTCATCCAGGACGCCTGGCTGAAGTGGAGTTCCGTCGATACGGACCAGGTGGATCAGGCCCGCGCCTACCTCGCCCGGACCATCGCCAACCTGTCACTAAACAGGCTCAAGTCGGCGGCGGCGCGGCGGGAGACCTACGTCGGCCCCTGGCTGCCTGAGCCTTTGGTGACCGAGGAGGATGCGGCGTACGAGGTCGAGCAGGCCGAGGCAGTGTCCCTGGCCATGCTCGTGGTGCTGGAAACCTTGTCGCCGCTGGAGCGGGCGGTTTTCGTGCTGAAGGAGGTCTTCGGCTTCTCCTTCGGCGAGATCGCCGGGATGCTCGACCGGAGCGAGACCTCCGTCCGCCAGGTCGGCACCCGGGCCCGTTCCCACGTCCAGGCCCGGCGGCCGCGCTATGACGCCCCGGCGGATACCCGCCGCCGGGTCACAGACGAGTTCCTGGCCGCCTGCCTCGGCGGTGACCTCAACCAGGTGATGGAGCTGCTGGCCCCGGACGTCACGGCCTGGACCGACGGCGGCGGCAAGATCCGCGCCGCCCTGCGCCCGCTGCACGGCAGGGACAAGATCGCCCGCTGGATACTCGGCGTCCTGGCCGGCCAGCTTCCCGATCTGGGCATCCACCCGGTGCTGGTGAACGGCGAGCCCGGCCTGCTCGCCACCTCGGCAGGCGTCCCGGACAACGTCGTCGCGCTCGACCTGAACTCAGACAACCGGATCGAGGCGATCCGTCTCATCCGCAACCCGGACAAGCTCCGGCACATCACAGCGCGCTGATCCCGCCCCGCACATGACGAAATGGCGGCCAGCTTCATGTCGTCGTAGTGGTCGGCGATGGCGTCTCAGATCTTGGCGGGTGCCCTGATCTGGATGCTCACCGCGATGCCTGCAGCCACCGGGATGCCGCCGGCCGGGCCGGGCCGCGGCGCGATGGCGTCCATATCCCGAGCCGCCACGCCCGCCTCGGCGGTTGTCGTCAGTATCCTGCTCGCGGTGTCCTGCGTGGTCGCGTCGATCCCGTCGCTGGCGCGCGCTATCGGCCCCGGACCTGGGGTCAAGGACCCGCTCGCGGCCAGCCAGGCTGCGATGAGCGCCGGGATGGCGGCGATACTGTTCGCGACGCTATGACACCCAGCAAGCAGCGAACGGGCTTGCCGAGGTGTCCCGCCGGGCGACAAGAATGGGCCGGAGCCGATTGACTATCTGCCCTTCAGCTCGGCGATCAGCTGTCGTGACGCCACGAGGCGATAGGCCTCTTCGAGGATCGCGGCGATCTCGTTCCAGTCGACGCTGTTCTCACCCGGCAGGTCAAGGACGACCCCAGCGACAAAGAAGCACGCGGCGCCGTGACTCAGCCGTTCGCTCACCCGGGCAAGGCCAGGGCAATCTCGCGGACCCGGTCGAGTTCACGCGCTCCCACGCAGGCAAGTCTCTCGGGGCAGACAGGCATAGGCCAACAGCAGGGGCGCCGGCCGCGTCGGCCCAGACCTGGCCCGGCCCGGCGCCCTGGGACCCAGGCCGCTTTGGCCAGGGGTCAGCGGGAAGCTGGCGGAAGCCCAGCAGCGGATCGCCGAGTTTGAGATCCGGCTGAAGCAGACGCCGCGGAACTCCTCCAGGCCGTCGTCCAGCGAGGACTGGGCAAGCCGCCGCCGGGGCCGCGGTCGCTTCCCGAAGAACAGCGGTGGCGGGCCCGCACCGGGCAGATGCGTGTCGCCGATGATCGGGCCGAGCTGAGTGTCACCTTGTCCGTCCGCCTGGCGCTCGCCCGCATCGAGGCCCGGTGACCCGGCGCTGCAGCAGATCGCCAGGCACAACTCCGCGGCGCTGGCGCGGGCACGCCAGAACCAAGAGGCCGGCTCGTGAGCGAGCGCATGGCGGGCATGGTCTATTTACTCCACTTTGACCGCCCGTGCCGGGGCTATGGCAGCTGTTTACGCATCAGTATGCATACCGTTTCGTAACGGACGAGGGATCCGTCCGGTGCCCCCTCGTCCCACGAGTCGGGTTCGCGGCCGTAGGCGAGGTAGCCAAGTCGCTCATACAACGCGCGGGCTCGCGGGTTGCACTCCTCCACGCTCAGTTGAGCCCGATGCAGGCCGCGGGCACGGATCCGCTGCTCGGCGGCCTGGATGAGGATCGTGCCTATCCCGCAGGACTGCAGCGCCTCGTGAACGGCGAGCTGCCACAGGGTTCCCGAACCCGGGGTCTTCGCGTAGTCGACCCCGCCGATCGCCACTGGCACCCTGGACGGCGGGCAGACCGCGAGATAGTCGACCTCGCCGAGCCGGGCGCGTTCCAGTGTCCTGGCGACGCCCTGGAGATGAGTGGCCGACCCCGACCAGGTGCACGTCGGCAGATCTTCGACGGTCAGCTCACGGACCGTCAACGGCAGCATTACTTCGGGCATGAGGCATCACCTCTTGTCAGGCCGGGTTCACGCTATCGCTACCCGTCTTGGCGTTGGTCACGGTGATCTGGTCCAGTTTGGTGCAGTAGCGGATGGCGTGGGGTCGCTGAATCCGACCTACGCTGCGCGCGGAGCGTTGCGTCCAGCGCGTCCATGTCCGAGCCGAGCTCGCGCGCCGCTGCCTCGCGCGTGAGCCGCGCGCCGAGGTGCCGGGGGATGTCCCCGGCCTGCCCAGTCGCGCAGTCCGGCAGGTCAGTGACCGGTTGTGCCTATGCGGTGCCTGGCAGGCGGCTGGCCAGTTCGTAGAGATTGCCGTCCGGGGCACGGAAGTGGATCCACTCCCACTGGCTGTCACGCCTGGTAGCTCCGATCACCTCGACCCCGGCCTCTTCAAGCTCACGGCGAGCGAGGTGAACATCACCCACCTCGAACAGGGGAACGGGACCCGACGCGTTCTGGGTGAAGAAATCGTAGTAAGGGTCCCCGGGGGCCATGACCTGGAACTGGTCGCCTTCCGAGGTTGAGAACTCCACCGTGGTGGGCTCCTGGAAATTGACGCGAAGCCCCAGCACCTGCCGCATGAAGGTGACCATGGCCTCGTAATTCGTCGCCGGGACCCCGACCCAGCGAATGTTGCGCACCTCCATCGCGTGCCTCCAAGGCTGGTCGTCTGCACGGTAACCCACGCTGCCACCAGGTACCGACAGCCGACGATTGATCACCGCTTGCAAGCACCTGCTTGGCGTTGATGGACGCTCCCGGCGGGCGCGGTCAGGAGCGCTTCTTGCTTTGGTGCTGCCTGTTCTTGTGCTGCCGTCTGACGGTGACATTCCAGGCAGGGTGGATCTCCGCCCAGTTCTTCACCTGCTCGCCGGGGAAGATGAGGTCGTGCAGGGAGTTGGTGTCCAGCACGTATGGTCCCGTCACGGTGATGTGGTCGCCCACTCTCGCCGCGCGCGGCGTGACGAACCCGGCGCGGTCCGCGCTGTTGTCCGGGAAGGGCAGCCCGCCGTGCTGCGGGATGATCTCCACGACGAGATGGGGGCCGTGACCGGCCTTGCCCTTCCGCCCGGCGCACACCTGCGCCGCGTTCGCGGGCCGCAGGAACCGCCGGTACCGCCGGGCGAGCCGCAGGCGGATGTGAACGTCGCCGTCCGGCTCGTGCTGGACGCAGTCGACGATGCCGCTGACCGTCAGGCAGTCCTTCACGACACGGAGCCTGGACGGCAGGTAGACGCCGTCCAAGGGCTTTCCCGGCTTGCACTGACCGGACTTGAAATGGCGCAGGTCACCGTGGGGCGCCGCGCAGCTGCCGAGCGCCAGCATCAGCATGCAGCCGAGCGCGGCCATTACGCCCCGCCGCGCCGCGCCTTTCCCGCTTGCCAGGCCCGTGCTGTTCACCCCGCCCAGCTACCCATCAGCGCCCAAGTATGCGCCCGATCGCACGATCCGCTCCAGCACCGACATCATCGCGTCGCCGTGGCCCTGCCGGCGGCGGTCCGCGCGGACCGCGACGCCCTCGATGTAGCCGGCCCGCAGCGCCCGGCCGCAATGCAGCAGCCGCCGCTGGACAACGCTGGCATGACCGATCAGCTCCGCATCGTCCGTAACGAGGGCGTGGATGCCGCCGAGCACGTTCTCGAAGGTGTCGTCGCTCACGCGGTCAAAGGCGGCGTCCATCAGGGCGCGAATCGCGGACCTGGTCGCAGCGTCGAGGTCCGCGGTGTGAGCAGTGCGGAGTTCGATCACGCTTACCCAGCGTAAGGCCGCCTTCATGATCACGGTAATCTGTCGGCGGTCGCGGTAGAAAGGCTTCCGTGATCATGAAACTGCGGGGTGGCTAGCCCTTGTGGCTAGCCCTTGTACGCCCACAAGCCGTGGTTCTGCGTCGGGACAAGCAGCATGTTGTCGGCGAAAACCGGCTGGCCGAAGTCGGGGCCGACCGAGACAGTCCTGATCACGGCTCCGGTCGCCGCGTTGAGTAGGACCAGCAGCCCGGTCTTGCTGTAGGCGGTCACGGCCAGTACTCCGGCGCCGTCGAGGGTGGGCGAGCCGATGGGCGGTCCGGCCAGGCCGCGCTGCCACAGGTAGGCGCCGGTCGCGGGTTTGATCATCCGGATCGAGCCCGGGTATGTGACGCCATTGATCGTGGTCTTGTTCCCGGCCACGAACAGGTGCTTGCCGTCCCAGATCGCCGCCGCATCGCATTGCGGACCCGAGGTGTACGGTGCCCCGACCGTACGCTGCCAGGCCGGTCCCGCGTGCAGGTTGCCCTGCCGCCACGAGTAGTAGATGCCGTCCTTATTGCACGCTCCGACCATGGCGGTGGATTTCCCGCCGAGGGTGGCGGAGAACAGGGTCGGCGATCCGCCGAAGTCCGAATCGGAGCCGTGCTGGCTGGCCGGGACCTGCCAGGCATCCTGCCTGGCCAGGCCGTCCGCGCTTAGCCGCACCACCGATACCGAGTCACCGCCCGGTCCGTTCCCCGTGGTCACGAACACGGTCCGCGCGCTGGATTTGACCGCGGCGCTACTCCAGATGCTCGGGGCGACGCTGTGTCCCGGATAGGTCTGGTAGGCAGCCAGCAGACTTCCTGATGCCTGGTCGTACTCCTTCAGCCCGCCGGCCACCAGCGGGCTGTCGCAGTTCGATGACACACCTACATAGATTCGCTTGCTGACCACCGTCGGCGATGACCAGTCGTAGTAATCACTGACGGTCGTCGATGGAATGGCGATCACGGAACGCCATTCGGTCTGCCCGGTTGCGGCGCTCAGCGCATACAGGTAGCCGTCGCCGCCGGCCACGTAAACCGTGAGCGCACCAGTGACCGGATCGGGGGCCACGGTCGCGGTGGCGACGATTCCAAGCGAGCCACAGGTGAGGGTGGGTACGAAGCCCAGGAAATGGTGCCAGATGACATGGCCGGTGGCCTCGTCGAGAGCGTAGAAGACGCCGGTGTCGGCGCCGATGTAGATCCGCCCGTTAACGACTGTGGGGCTGGCCAGCAGGCCCCACGGCTGGCCAGCCATCGTCGCCTTGGCCGGCTCCCAGGTCCACGCCCTGGTCACGGTGGCGGCCGTGGCCGGGGAGATGGTTTGCGCGGCGGTGTTGTCCGATGAATGGGCCGGTCCGTGCAGGTAGGCAGGCCAGTTGATGAATGCCTGATGCGCGACGGACGCGGCCGGAGCGGCGGCCCGCGCGCCCGCCAGGAAAGCCATCGCGGTCACGCCCAGGGCAATGGACGTGAACAGGCGCGCTGTGCGGAGCATGGGATCTCCTGATCACCTCGGAATGGGACCGAAGCGCCGGGCATGACGGCCAGAGCAGCATATATTGCCGGGCGTGCGGCGTGCGGCGTGCGGCGTGCGGCGTGCGACGTGCGCGAGGCGGGTGATGCGCGCCATCGGGCTGCTCAAGCCGTGGTTCGGGCGATAACCAGGAACTCGCCGTCCGGGGCGCCGATGGGCTCGCGGTTCCAGCCGCCGTAGATCTGCTCGACGCTGAATCCCGCTGCCGCCAGCGAGGACCGCAGCTGCTCCTCGGTCCGGAACCGCAGGCTGCCCGTACTCACGAGTTCCTCGCCGTCAGAGAACGCATAGCTGATCGAGTAGTCGACGACATCGGCGGTCACCGCGTGCACCCGCGTGGTGGCCGTGACCGTGCGGCCGTCGGGCAGCGTGACGTCGCGGCGCGAGTTGGCCGGGTTCCAGCGCTCCCAGGCGCGCGCCAGCGGGTCCCGGCTGTCGAAGGTCAGCCTGCCGCCCGGGACCAGGGCCCGGCTGAGGTCGGCGAGGGTCGCCTCCCATTCCGCATCCGATGCGAAGAACTGCGCCACATGGCTGGTCATGACCGCGACGTCGAACGACGTATCGGGCAGGACCGGGGATGTGCCCTCGATCCAGGTGACGCGGCCGGCACCGGGCTTGGCGCGGGCCGCGTCGAGCGACGCCCTGGCCGGGTCCACGCCGGTGACCGCATGCCCGGCTGCCGACATGGCCAGCGCCAGCCG
>WNGK01005895.1_pt1 | contig 12934 bp, 10 predicted proteins | sample 5400601 | NCBI WGS metagenome assembly WNGK01 (sample SAMN13153376, study PRJNA577476) | soil metagenome | isolation source: 60 cm soil or saprolite under Garry oak tree replicate 1 | place: USA:California | collected 2016-06-15 | reverse complement strand
ATCCGGTGCTGGCGAAACGTTTGCAAGACGTGGGCACCGCCACAGTGATGCCACTGGGCTCGCCAATCGGCAGTAATCGTGGGATTGAAACCCGGCCACAAATCGAAATCATCATTGAGCAGGCGACGGTACCGGTCGTCGTCGACGCGGGTTTAGGAGCGCCAAGTCAGGCCGCTGAAGCTATGGAAATCGGCGCAGACGCAGTTTTGGTGAATACTGCCATCGCCATCGCGTCTGATCCCATCCGCATGGCGCAAGCATTCAAAAAGGCGATCGAGGCCGGCCGTGAAGCGCACGAAATCGGTTTGGGCGAAAAGCAGTGGACGGCTTCGCCGACGAGTCCCCTGACTGCATTTTTCTCAAGTCAGGCGCAGTCTGGCTGAAAAAACTTGCGCGCAACAATTCCATTTGCGCTGTGTTCAAACGTGGAGATAATCACGTCCCCAACAGCCCCCCGCGGCATTGAACTAGCTGTTTTCTTTCCATCAACCCCCATGTTCTTATCCGAGCTAAGCCGGATTCGGCGCAGTCTGCGTATTCGCTAATCTAGAACCAGATCACAGTGTGGAAACATCCTCATTCCCAATCCGGGCGTTCTAGTCCACGCATTTTCGCAGCCATCAGCCTTTGTTTAGTTGGCGCAGGGCTGGCGATGTTAAGTTTGGCGGCACCGACATCTGGGGTTTCGTCCAGCGCGGCTAATTTTAGCAGGGGCGAATCCGTAGTTCCGTCTGAATTTCGCGGCGATGTAAGAAACTTGCCCCAGACCATAACTCCAGAGCAAAGAAAGCGCTTCATCCGGCCGCTGGAACTTGACTACCCCGTGCCTGCGATCAAGCAGGTCCTGCCCGGAGGCTCTCTTGAAGCTCAAACGTTAGCGCCGACCTCAGTTGGGACCGCCGCTCCGTTGACACCGATGCCGGGTCCCGCCAGTTCGTTCGATGGCATGAACTTCAATGCCAATGGCGCCGGCCATCCACCGGATACAGTCGGAGACGTTGGCCCGAATCATTTCGTCCAAGCTGTTAACACGTCCGTAGGAATTTTTGATAAAGCAACCGGCGCAGCGCTCGCAACGTTCACCTTCGATGATCTTTGGGCCAACGCTGGAACAGGGACCTCTTGCGATACCTTTCATGGGGGCGACCCCACTGTGATCTACATCCCGCAGTACGACAGGTTTATCGTCGCGGATTTTTCCTGGAGCAACAATCAGACCGGTCCCTATTACGAGTGCGTTGCTGTTTCAAAGAGCAGTAATCCGGTCAGCGGCGGTTGGTGGTTTTATGCGATTCGGGCTGACGACGCTGCCCATCCATGGTTTCCCGATTATCCGAAGATGGGCATCTGGCCGGACGGGCTATACATGACCGCCAATATGTTCGACTGCCTGGATAGCTCCTGTAATAACGCCAATTATCGAGAGGCACGAGCCTATGCCTTCAACATCGCTGACCTGGTCAATGGCGCGATCTTGAGAAGTGTAGTAGTCGACACCAATTCCAATCATTTTAGCCTGTTGCCCAGTAATTATCGTGGGACAGCTCCGCCCGCAGGATCGCCCAATTACATGGTCGCCGAATCCGTTACTTTGTTTGCTTGGGAAGTCTACAAGTTCCATCCGGATTATGCTGTCCCGGCCAACTCGACATTCGTTGGTCCGACCAACGTATCGCAAGCCGCTTACGTCGGCGCGGCCGACCCAGTGCCAGAGCCTTTTGGTAACGATACAGACACCCTCGCTGATAGGGCGATGATGCAGAATCAGTATCGAAACATCGGGGGTGTCGAATCGCTTTGGGTCAATCACACGACCGGAACGCCGAGCGGATCAACTCCGACGGGGATACAATGGGCCCAGATCAATGTTACTGGCGGCACGATTAACACCACGCCGGTCCAACAACAGATATTTAATAACGGCCCAGACGGTCTTAACCGCTTTATGGGATCGCTGGCCGTTGATCATGTCGGGAACATGGCTGTCGGCTACACCGCTTCGAGTGCGACCATCGCACCGGACATTCGATACGCGGGCCGACTATCCACGGATCCGGCCAACACCTTGCCCCAAACCGAGGTAACAATGCTGCCATCGATCACCCGCAGCGTGCAGTTCGGGATCTGCGGCAGTTCCACCTGCACCAGATGGGGCGACTACAGCGCGATGAGTGTTGATCCGGTAGACGACTGCACTTTTTGGTACACAAACATGTACTTTCCGGTTAAGGGTTTAAATTGGGTAACCCGCATCGGCTCATTCAGGTTTTCGACGTGCTCCGCCGGTCCGACTCCGACTCCTGGCGGAACTCCGACACCAACGCCAACTCCGACGCCGCCGCCGACCGGACCAGCAGTGATGCTGAGCCCGCCACCGGGATCGACCTTTAGTTCGTCCAGCGTGACCTTCAACTGGAGCGCCGGCAGCGCCACCGCCTATTTCCTTTTCGTGGGCAGTTCGCTACACGGGGCCGATATCTACAACTCTGGAGCAGTGACGGTGCACTCGAAAACTGTAAATAACATCCCCACTGACGGGCGCACTATCTACGTGACCCTCGGCTCGCAAGTTAACGGTTCTTGGACCGCGAATAACTACACTTACAAGGCCTTTAATTCGTCGGCTACACCAGCTCCGACACCGACGCCAACGCCAACTGCTACGCCTACGCCAACTCCAACTGCCACACCGACACCGACTCCAACGCCTACGCCCACGCCCACGCCCACGCCCACAGCCACTCCGACTCCAGGGCCGACCGTTGCTACGCCGTTTATCTTACCGAAGGGCGGTACGTTTTCGCAAAAAGTTACGGTGCACGTTTTCTGCAGCACTTCTGGAGCAACAATTCACTACACGACAAACGGAAGCACCCCCACCACCAGTTCGTCTGTTTATCCAAGCGAAGGCATCCTTCTGTCAGGCGCGGGGACTAAGACGGTCAAAGCAATCGGAGTAAAGATCGGCTTGAGTAATAGCGCGGTCGCGACGGCGACCTTCAACATTACGCCTTAGTCGAGTCGGCGCGCGTACTTGCGTCGTTGTAGAATTCAATCTGCCGCCCGCCGAGCCGACGGACGACACGCCAGCCGTTCTCCGCGGCAAACGCGCGAAGATCCTGATCGGATAGTGATCGCAAAATTCGAAGCTCCGCAGGATGGATGATAAAAATCTCCGGCTTAGTCGCGAGCCTGGTGGCGATTTTGTTGGTTAAGCCCGCGAGACCTTCAATCTTTCCCATAAACGGATCTGGGGTCTTTGCTGCGATTTTTTCCGCGCCCGGCACGAGTAGGCCACGCCGGAGCCGGCTTCGATTTCCGATTTAATTTTTCACGCAATACCAGATGCGCTTTTCGGCCTGGTGAGGCGCCGCGCACATTCGGTTTTTTCATATCGACCCCAATTAATTGTCGATCGAGCTCTACGTTGACGCAATTGGCGCGGGGAAGCTTCATCGGCTAAATTTTGTCGATGTTTTCCGAAACGATCGAGCTACGCGGCCATATCATCGATTCGCTCACCTTGCCAAAGGTGTTGGATCAGATCGTGACCCGGGGCGCTACTTTCAACATTGTCGAATTTAAGATTGGCCAAAAACGAGTTGATCCGAGTCTGGCTCGAATCGAAATCACGGCTCCGAGCCGGCCCGAGTTGGACGAGCTGATTCAGCGTTTGCGAGAGCAGGGCGCGGAAGTAAACCGCCCTCAGCTCGGCGATAAGTAGGTCTCGACCTTATGCGCGAGCTCCTGCTTTGCCCGCCGGATTACTACGGCATCGAGTACGAGATCAATCCTTGGATGAGCCGGGCGCGCGGCGCTGAAGCGGCGCTGGCGCAAAAGCAGTGGCACGGTTTGAAGAGAACGTTGTCCAAACTCGATTGCAGAGTTGAGCTCGTCCCGCCGCAGCCGAAACTGCCGGACATGGTTTTTACCGCTAATGCCGGGCTTGCCGTCGGCAAACAATTTATCCCAAGCAACTTTCGGCACAAGGAGCGCGCCGGCGAAGCACCGCATTTCGCCAGCTGGATGGAAAAACACGGCTTCCAAGTTTCCTGGTTGCCCAATGATTACTATTTCGAGGGCGAAGGCGACGCACTTTTCGGAGGCGATGCACTTTTTTGCGGTTACAAATTCCGCTCCGACATCAAATCTCACCGCGCGGTCGCCGAGATGCTCGGATGTCTCGCTGTCTCAGTGGAACTTGTCGATCCACGCTTTTACCATCTCGATACTTGTTTTTGTCCGCTCCCCGACGGCGCGGCGATTTGGTTTCCAGCAGCGTTCGACGAATACGGACAGCACGCCATTCGCGAACACGTTTCTGATCTGATCGACGTCGTACCGGACGAGGCAATGCACTTTTGTTGCAACGCAGTCGTAATTGAACGCGACATTGTTTTACCCGAAGGCGCACCCAAGCTCGTCGCTGGTCTACGAGATCGCGGCTACCGCTGTCATCAGCTCCAGATGACCGAATTCCTCAAGGCCGGCGGCGCCTGCAAATGTCTGACTCTGTTTTTGCCGCAGCGAGCTTCGATTTAGTGATAAAGTGAATAGCGATCCGTGAACGGTAATTGACAAACCCTCTATTCACCAGTCACTGATCACTATTCACCTCTTTTCCCGCTTCGCCCGCAACGCCACCTCGATTTTGCCGAGCGGCAAACAATTCATTACGTCGGCTTTCGTCAGCCAGCCTTTGCGCGCGATGCCGACGCCGAACCATAAGTCCTGCAGTCGCTCCGCACGATGTGCGTCCGGATTGATCACGCATTTGACGCCTTTCTGTTTCGCCAACGGCCACCATCGCCAATCGAGATCAAGGCGTTTTGGCGCCGCGTTTAGTTCGATCCAAGTTCCAGTCGCGGCCGCGGCCTCGAGCACGGCCGGAACATCGATAAGATAGGGATCGCGTTTCAACAGCAATCGTCCGGTCGGATGCGCCAGAATGGTGATCAACGAATTCTCCATCGCGCGGATGATTCGCTTGGTCATTTCCACTTCTGACAAATTGAAAACCGAATGGATTGACGCGACCGCGAAATCCAGTTCCGACAAAATCTCGTCGTCGAAATCAAGCTTGCCGTCGCGGAGAATGTCGCACTCGACGCCGGCAAACAGCCGAAAGCCGTCGAGTTTCTTGTTTAACTTGCGAATGGCGGCGATTTGAGACCGCAGCTTTGCCGCGTCGATGCCGTGCGCCTGGATCGAGCTTTTACTGTGCTCTGCGATCCCGAGGTATTCCAAGCCGAGTTCCTGCGCCGCGGCCGCCATTTCCTCGAGCGTGTTATGGCCGTCGCTCGCGACCGTGTGACAATGAAACGTGCCGTGCAAATTGTCCTGCTCCAGTAACCGCGGCAGCGAATGTTTTTCCGCTGCTTCGAATTCGCCGCAGTTCTCGCGCAATTCAGGCGGGATAAAATCAAGCCCCAATGCGTGATACAAATCGGCTTCGTCGCGAATCGTCGGAATCCTGGTTGCCGGCTTTCTACCTCCCCGTCCGGCTCGGACCTTTTTCGCCTTGGGATCTGGGGGCAAACGCGCCAGCCGGTATTCGTTCAAGGTCCAACCCCGCTGCAACGCGCGACTGCGCATCTCGATGTTATGTTCTTTGCTCCCGGTAAAATAATTGAGCGCGAACGGATATTCAGCCGAGCTGACAACCCGGAGATCGCATTGGATGCCCGAACGCAATCGCACACTCGTTTTCGTCGGACCTTGGGCAATGATCGATTCCGCCAGCGTATGTTTAACCAGGAATTCCGTGATCGTGGCGGGTTCCTTCGTCGCGACCACAAGATCGACATCGCGCACAATTTCCCTGCGGCGCCGGTAACTTCCGGCGACATCGACCTGGAGCGCATCGGGATGCGCCGCTAAATCTCTGCGAAGCGATTCCGTCTCGGCGGCAATCTGGCCAAACTGAAAATATCCGGAATGCTTCGCGCGTTGTTCGATTGCCGTGCAAATCTTTGTCTGCGTGGTTTCGCCAAAGCCGGGCAATTGCGCGACCCGCCCGCACTCGCACGCCTCGCGCAGTTGCTCGACCGAACTGATGTGCAGTTGTTCATAGAGCGCTTTGATTTTCTTAGCGCCGAGTCCGGAAATTGAAAACAGCTGAAGGATCGCCGCCGGAAATTCGGCCCGCAACTCCTCGAGATATTTGAGTTTTCCAGTGCCGGCCAATTCTTTGACCTTGGCCGCAATCGCTTTGCCGATGCCGGGAATTTTCGCGAGCGCTTCCTCGTCCTGAAGATCGGCCAGATTTCCGCCAAAGGTTTCCAGCGACCGCGCGGCGTTGGCGTAAGCTCGAATCTTGAACGGGTTCTCGCCTTTCAATTCGAGCAACGTCGCAATTTCCTCCAAAACCTGGGCGATTTGCGATTTCGTCATTCCCTTGAACCGTTACCGAAGATTTTGAACATGGCGAACCAGCCGCTTAAATTGATCGAGTGTCCGCGCGACGCCTGGCAGGGCCTGCCGCGCCAGATCCCGACCGAGGTAAAGGTCCAATATCTCCGTGCGCTCATCAGCGCCGGCTTCAAGCACATCGACGCCGTGAGTTTTGTTTCGCCGAAAGCCGTACCGCAAATGTCAGATAGCGAAAAAGTCCTCGAACAACTCGCAGCGCCGAATGACGTCGAGATCATCGGCATTGTGGTCAACGAAAAGGGCGCCGAGCGCGCATTTGCAACCAAGGGCATGACGACGCTCGGCTATCCTTGCTCGATTTCGCCCACGTTTCTGCGACGGAACCAAAACCAATCACCGGACGAAAACTTCCAGACGTTAAGGGCGATTAAAAAGCGTGCCGAACGGGCAGGTGTCGATCTTGTCGTTTATGTCTCGATGGCATTTGGGAATCCGTACGGTGACTCGTGGAACGAAGACGAGCTTCGCGCGACAATGGAGCGCATCGCCGAGCTTGGCATTCGATCAATCTCACTCGCCGACACGGTCGGAATGGCAGACGCGAAACTGACTCAGCAAGTCGTCACGACCGCAATGGACTCGAGCGATACTTGCGAGATCGGCGTCCATTTGCACAGCATACCGGCCGAGGCGATCGGGAAAATTCTCGCCGCTTACGACGCCGGCTGTCAACGATTTGATTCCGCGATTGGGGGACTCGGCGGCTGCCCGTTCGCGCAAAACGCGCTCGTTGGAAATATCCCAACCGAAAGCGTGATCGCGGCGTTGAAGCAACGCGATGTCGACCTACCACTCAACATCGACAACGTCGTCGCATTGAACGCCGAGATTGGACGCGAGTTCGCATAGGCAAACGCCGCCTCACATTCGACCGCGCCGTTTATAAAAGGCGTTGCGATCGAGAATTGATTGGACGTATTTGCGTGTCGCTGGAAAATCAATGTTGCCCAAAAATTCGCTCGTCGTAATTCCACCGGCTCCAACCCAGCGCTGAACGCGACTCGCGCCGGCGTTGTATTCGGCCAGCGCAAACGGCAATGGTTCAGATTCGTTCTGCCAATGGTCCAGGGCACGGCGCAAATACCACGAGCCGGCTTCGAGATTTGTTCTGGGATCGAAGAGTTGTTCGAAATTGAAATTCTCGATCTTGTGCTCGTGCGCCCATTCATTGGCGGCTCTCTCGCTTACTTGCATCAAGCCGCGCTCGCCTGCAGTTCCGTATTTTTGACGGTCGAACCGGCTCTCGCGCCAAACCACGGCTTTGACCAGCATCGGATCGAGTTGATGTTCCGCCGCGACAGAGACAATGAGTTTGTCGTATTGTTGAAAACGCGCCGGGCTAATCCATTCGTAAAAACTGTAAAGCGCATCGCCCGATCGCAGCGCGAGGTAACCGAATCCCGCCGTCAAAGCGACCAGCAGACATAGAATCAATTTTAAGGCGAATCGGGCCATCTTATTTCAGGACCTCATGCTCGTGATCGACCTAAACTTCAATTAAATTGTCAGCCAGCAAGATGATGAGGCCCAACTACGTTCGCGTGATCATCGACCGCGCCATCCAACGCGAGCTCGATTATTCGGTGCCGGAGACATTGGCCGATCGAATCGGCATCGGCTCGCGGGTGCGAGTTCCATTTCGCGATAAATCGGCGCTCGCCACTGTTCTGGCGACCCTGGAGCAAAGTGACGCCAAGGGCATTCGGCCAATTGAAGCGTTGGTCGGCGAAGCTCCGGCAATCAGTGGATCCCTTCTCGAACTGGCGAGGTGGATGAGCGCCTATTATTGCTGCCCGCTCGAAACGGTCATGCGCAGTTTGTTGCCGCAAGTGATCCGGCGCGCGGAGATTGGTTGGAAAAAACAACTTTTCGTTCAGCCGCTGACAAAGATCGATCCCGATAAGATCGACAACTTGCGCAGGCGCGCGCCGCGTCAGGCCGAACTGCTCGGCGCGATTGCCAAACTGGAGAAGCCGACGCCGGCCGCGCAATTGCTGCGCAAAACGTCGTTCGATAATCAAACGCTCCGCGCTCTCGCGAAGCGCGGCTTGATCGAGCTGCGCGAAGAAGCGGTCGAGCGCGATCCACACGCGGACGAACAATTCATCGCAACGACAAATCTTGAGTTGAATGCGGAACAAGCTCTCGCGCTGACAAGAATCACAGACGCCCTGGCGGCACCCGAGAGGGCCAAACCGATTTTGCTCCATGGCGTGACGGGCAGCGGCAAAACCGAAATTTACCTGCAAGCGATTCGCGCGGCGCTCGAGCGCGGCCGCAGCGCGATCGTGCTCGTACCGGAAATTTCGCTCACGCCCCAAACGGTCGAGCGTTTCAAGAGTCGCTTCGCCGAACTGCACGAAGCGGTTGCCGTTCTGCACAGCCATTTATCCCAAGGCGAGCGCCACGATGAATGGCACAAGATCCATTCCGGTCGCGCGCGGATCGTGATCGGCGCGCGCAGCGCAGTCTTCGCGCCGCTGAAGGATCTCGGACTTATCATCGTCGATGAAGAACACGAGACGACTTACAAGCAGGAAGAAGCCCCGCGCTATCATGCGCGCGACGTCGCAGTCGTCCGCGCCAAGATCGAGAAATGCGGAGTGGTGCTCGGCAGCGCGACGCCGTCGCTCGAGAGTTATCACAACGCGACCACCGGCAAATACGAACTCCTTACGCTGACCCAGCGCGTCGACGATCAGCGGATGCCGTTGATGCGGATTGTCGATCTTCGCCAGGAGCGACGAAAAGAAAAAATCGCTCCGATTCTTTCCGAGAAACTGTCCCAGGCGATCTCGGATCGGCTCGAAAAACGCGAGCAGACGATTCTGTTTTTGAACCGGCGCGGATTTTCCACGTCGCTCCTTTGCAGCAATTGCGGCGAAGCGCGGGATTGTCCGAACTGCAGCGTCGCTTTGACATTCCATCGTCACATGGCGCGACTGAGTTGCCATCTTTGTGGACACACCGCTGCCGTGCCGAAGAGATGTCCCGAGTGCGGAAAAGATGCGTTAATCTACGCGGGATTCGGGACGGAGAAGGTTGAGTCGAACGTTTCCCACCTTTTTCCAAAAGCGAATGTGCGGCGGATGGACGCGGATTCGATGACGCGCAAAGAGGCTTATCGCGAGACTTTAAGAAATTTCCGTACCGGCAAGATCGACATCCTGGTTGGAACACAAATGATCGCCAAAGGTCTGCATTTTCCAAACGTGACATTGGTCGGGATCATCAACGCCGATTTGGCGTTACATCTTCCTGATTTCCGCGCGGGCGAACGGACTTTTCAGTTGCTCACCCAAGTGGCGGGTCGGGCCGGCCGAGGCGAGACGTCAGGCGAAGTTTTCGTGCAAACCTACACCCCGTTTAGTCCGTCTATCCAATTTGCGCGGCACCACGATTTCGCCGGCTACTTTCAGCAAGAACTGGAATTTCGGGAACGCTGCGACTTTCCGCCGTTCAAGCACGCCATCTTGATCACGGCCCGATCCGCGCATGAAGGCCGGGCGAAATTGTCTGCGGAAACGTTGGTGCGCCGTCTAAGAGAATCGCTCGGCTCAGAATTCATACTCGGGGACGCCACACCGGCACCGTTGGAGAAGCTGCAGGGGCAATTCCGGTTTCACATTTTGCTCCGCGGCGAAGCAATCATGCGCCTGAGCCGGCTCGTGCGCGAGACGCTCGAAAAATTGCCGCTGCCCGAGGACGTGATTGCCGCCGTGGATGTCGATCCTTACCAGCTGCTCTAGACATCCGAATTGCATCGGCGTTCCGAATTGGACTAAGAAAAGTCATGAAAAAGTTCCTCCTCGTATTTGCGGTTGCTGCAATTGTTTGCTTCTCAACGCTGATCAGCCGCGCTGCCGGACCTGCGCCCGCTGCGCTGAAAACGTTTTTGGAAGGTGAAGGTTTCGGTGGTTCTCTTTTGCAGCGGCGATTGGGAAACCATTTGTTCGTTACAACGATAATGAATGGGCGACGCACCGCGCTGATGATTGATACAGGTTCTCCGCGAACACTGATCGATCGCGGGACGATTCATTCCCTCGGCCTGGCAGTTCAAGGCACTAAAATACCTATCGGCGGCGTTTGGGGATGGAAGCCAGAACATTACGGCGTCAGCAAGCTCACGACCCTAATGATGGGCAATTGCACTTTCACAAACGTGCCGATCACAGTCGCCGACGAAAGCCATATTAATAAAGTTCGTGGACCGCACTTGGATGGCTTGTTCGGAGCGCATGAGATGTCGAAGTTTGGAATGGTCATCGATTGCACGCGGCAGATGATCTACGTCAATCCAAAAGGACCGTCTCCCGCGGCAACGCAAAAACTCGCTGAATTTCTTGACGGCAGGGGCTTCACCCGAGTTCCAATGCGTTTCGATGAACAGCACCATTTAGCAATCGATGCCGGACTGAACGGTCACCCGACGTCCTTGATTGTTGATACCGGCGCCAGTACAACTCTTCTGGCGAGTTCCGTCGCGCATGCCTGCGCAATATCGTTATCTCCTCTAAATATCACGATTCGTGATACAACAGCCGGCGTTGTCCCGATTAACATCGGTCACGTGCAACAATTGACACTCGGCAACTTGCAGATTCCGAACGCCGAGGTCGTAGTCGCTAACATCGCGAAGAAGGTCGGGGCCGGTCTTCTTGGAGAAGAATATCTGTCGTGGAATTTCGGAGTCGTGGACGTTGGCGGCATGAATCTTTTTCTTCGCCCGCCCGAATCGACGCCGAGAAAGAATCGTTGACGCGATTCGCCGCTCCAGAATACTTCCGCTGCCTTTATGTCGATGCGGAAGGTCTTGATTCTAATCGCGGTCGCATGGTTGATCGCGATCACACTCGTTCATGCGTGGCTGAATCTGCACCTGTTTGATTTCAAACGCGGAGTGGGCGTTACAGATCACAAAAAATTCCGGATCGGATTTCTACCGGTGACGTGTCATCTGACCTGCCCGGTCACTGATTTCATCAACAAGCAAATGACCGGCGACAGCTTTTTCGAGCCGGTGCGATTTAACGGCTGGCCGGAATTAAAGGAAGCGTATCTTTCCGGTTACACGCCGGCCACGTTCATTCTCGCGCCGATGGCGATGGCGCTGCGCGAGCAAGGCGTGCCAATTAAAATTGTTTATCTGGGCCATCGCGACGGCTCGGCAGTGATGGTGCACAAGGATTCGCAGATTTATCGGATGGAAGATTTGCGCGGCAAAAAAATCGCGGTCCCAAATCGTTTTTCAAATCAACGGCTCTTAATTTTTCGCGCGCTGAAGAATGCCGGCATGATGCCGCAAGATGTCGACCTTGTCGAAATGCCCCCGCCGGACATGCCGGCCGCGCTGTATGCCAAAGCGGTGGACGCGATCTCGAGCGGCGAACCGTTCATGGGTCAAACCGAGCTCGACGGTTACGGCCGCGTGCTTTGGCTGACGAAGGATGTCTGGCCAAATTTCATCTCCTGCGTGCTCGCGGTGCACGAAGATATGATCAAGAACGATCGCGACACGGTGCAGCGCCTGGTCGATGGGATCGCCAAGAGCGGCAAATGGATTGACAAAAATATGGAGCACCGAATGGAGACGGCGCAGTTTGTGAGCAAGTTCTATTACAATCAAAATCCGCGCTTACTCACATTTGTACTGAGCAAACCGCCTGATCGGGTGAAATATACTAATCTCGCGTTGCGAAAGCCGGACTTTCAGGAAATCGAGGCCCTCGGTCGAGAAGCCGGAATCCTGAACGGCAGCGCCCATTTCGAAGATTACACAGATCCGTCATTCGTTACCGATGACACCAAGGTCCAGCCGTATGCTTGGGAGCCCAGTGAAGATAAAGAGCACGGCCGCTGACATTACGACCGGCCAAAGATCGACATCGAACGTCGATTCGGCGCGGCGGCGCGAAAGAGCTCCGGTCGGCGATGCCGATTCATTGTTCTGGCGAATTGTACGCCCGGTCGGAATGGCCGCGCTCTTTTTGACGCTGTGGGGTCTGGCTGTCCGCTGGTCCCACAGCGATTTGTTTCCGACACCGGGCAACGTCACCCGCGGCATCGTCGAGCTGATCCAAAAAGGTTTGCTCGTTAAGTACATTGTTGCGTCCGTGTTCCGCGTTTCCTGGGGATTTGCACTCGCCGTGGTCATTGGTGTCCCATTGGGACTTGTTCTCGGCTGGTACTCTCGCGCTTTCCAAGCGTTCAATCCTTTCATTCAAATTCTGCGCCCAATCTCACCGATCGCGTGGATTCCGGTCGCCATTCTCTGGTTCGGCGTGAGCGATGCCGCGCCCATCTTTTTGATTTTCCTGGCCAGCGTTTTCCCGATCACCGTTGCAACAATCGCCGCCGTCCAAAACATGCAGCTTGTTTATCTGCGCGCCGCGCAAAACTTCGGTCTCAGCACGAATGAACTTTTTCGACAAGTCATCTTGCGCGCGTGTTTGCCGCAGATCATTACCGGCATTCGAATCGCTCTTGGCGTAGCCTGGCT
>WNGK01032887.1_pt1 | contig 12935 bp, 12 predicted proteins | sample 5400601 | NCBI WGS metagenome assembly WNGK01 (sample SAMN13153376, study PRJNA577476) | soil metagenome | isolation source: 60 cm soil or saprolite under Garry oak tree replicate 1 | place: USA:California | collected 2016-06-15 | reverse complement strand
TTCGTCTGAGGCCGATTCTGATGACGTCTTTTGCGTTCGTATTTGGCTGCGTGCCGCTTTGGATCGCGACCGGGGCCGGCGCGGTGGCACGCCGCGTTCTTGGCACCGTCGTCATCGGCGGCATGCTGGCCGCCACTTGTCTGGCCGTTTTCCTCATTCCCGTGACGTTTTACGTGGTCGAAAAGCTGGCGAGCCACGGAAAAAAAGCGGAGCGGCCTGGCGCGGCCTAGCCGGCCTCCGCAGACTCAACTCACAGTGAATCGCGACCGTTTTGAAACAAACCGCCGATTGTCTAATGCGAGTGTGGTACCGAACCCGCATGTTGCCAGGCATGAACGACTACCTCGACAATGGCGTCAACTCCTGCGCCATTCTTGATTTGGGCAAATACAAAGGGGCCGCGGCCTCGCATGGCATGGGCATCGCGTTCCATCACGCCAAGGTCGGCTCCTACAGCCTGGGCAAGATCGGTTTTGTTGATGACCAGCAGGTCGGCTTGGGTGATGCCCGGGCCGCCTTTGCGTGGAATTTTGTCACCACCAGCGACATCAATGACATAGATGCTAAAGTCGGCCAACTCGCGGCTGAAATGGGCTGCGAGATTATCTCCCCCCGACTCGATCAACAATAGTTCGGTGTGAAAGAGGGCGTGGAGTTCCTCCAAGGCCAGCAGGTTGGCGGAAATGTCCTCGCGTATCGCCGCGTGCGGGCAGCCGCCGGTCTCAATAGCACGGATGCGCCCGGCTTCCAAGGCCTGATGGCGGACGAGAAATTCTCCATCTTCCCGGGTGAAAATGTCGTTGGTCACGGCGGCGATGCTCAGCTTGTCGCGCAGCTTCCGGCACAGGGCCAGCACGAGCGCAGTTTTGCCGCTGCCGACCGGCCCGCCGATACCGACGGTGAAGGCCCGCCGGGTATAGTCGCGCAAGAGCGGCTGCGCGCGGTCATGAAAGCTTCCGGGATGGCTGAGGTGCTCGTGAGTGTGGTCCCGCCCAGGCGGGACTGCGTGTTCGTGGTAGTGTCGTAGGTTCATATACAGAGCGCTGGTAATTCGTTACGGCGCGTGGGCCACCCTCCTACGCCGAGCCTATGGAGGGCAGGAAGGGATGCGCCCTCCGAAGGCTCTGCGAAGGAGGGCGCGGCCTGGAACGTTCTGCAAGTCCGCAAGCCCACACACAGCGTGAGTTTTGTCGTCATGGAGCGTATCGTGGAAATGTGGCGTCTGCCTCTCAGCTTTGAAATAGTCGCGAGTAAAGCCTGTCGTGTGTGCCTTGCCAGAGCTCGAGCAGGGGGGAGGTGTGAGCAATTTCATCAGGCGAGAGGTCCAGGCAGCCATGGAGCATCTCCTCAGCGCGCGGTCCAAGGCCGTGCTGCAAAGCCTGTCCTTCCAGCGGCCCAACGATGCCCAGGCGCACGGCACTGGCCATCACTCCGCGCAGGTGCAGAAAAAGAAACAGCCGGCAGGCCACCATGAACTCTATGTCGAGGGCGCGCGCAGTGAATCCGAAAGCAGGAGCCAAATGGCAATATGGGGGTTGAGGCGCGCCGGCGCGGCTGCGCGCCTGCAGTTGGGGCAAGGCGAAAATACGTTCGGCGGAAGCGAGAAGAGCTCGTCCTTGAGAACGGCTGGCGCGTTTGGCGACATGATTGAGCAGGAAGCTCTCGCACAACAGATCCAACTCGAGCAGCCTGGCAGGCTGGCGGTGAGCCGCGGTCATGAAAGGGAGCGATCCCCGACAGAATTGGCGCAGACTTGCTTCAACAAAGGAGTCCAGTTCAACGCGATTTCTCACTTCACCATGATGCCAGGCAGCTTCAAGACCAGCCGAATGGGCAAAGCCACCGGCGGGAAAAGCTGAGTCTGCAAGTTGCCATACCAGCCAATCGGGCTGGGAGGCGGAGGTCTGAGGGCGGAGATCGGAGGTCGGCGGTCTGCTCTGACCTCCGGCCTCTGACCTCCGGCTTGGAGCGCGATTTGCGAAGCGGTCTGCAAGGGCAGGTTCTGCGGGCACAAGCATAGACTTGTTTCAAAGTGCAATCAAGGTCAGAACAGGAAGTAACGCTGCGCTAACGCCAGGACCTCGGCCGGCTCGCAAACCAGCAATTCGGCGTCTGCCCGCACTTCGTAAGTCTCAGGATCGACACTAATGCGCGGGGTGGCGTCGTTCCAGTTCATGTCCTTTTTGCCAATCTTGCGGCAGCGGCGCACGGCTTCGATGCGCTTAGACAGGCCATACCCGGCAGCGACGCCTTGCTCCTTACAAGCGCCGCTGACGAAAGCGATAGAACTGGGACCGGGCGCAGAACCGAAGGCGCCAAACATGGGGCGCATAACCACCGGTTGCGGTGTGGGAATGGACGCGTTGGGATCGCCCATCTGAGACCAGGCGATGATGCCGCCTTTGAGCACCATTTCCGGTTTTGCGCCAAAGAACGCCGGCTTCCACAGCACCAGATCGGCCAACTTTCCTGCTTCGATGGAGCCAATCAGATGCGCCAGACCGTGGGAAATCGCCGGGTTGATCGTGTATTTGGAGATATAGCGTTTGATGCGAAGGTTGTCGTTGTCTCCTTTCTCGCTGGGCAATCGTCCTCGCTGGCGGCGCATTTTGTCGGCCGTTTGCCAGGTGCGTGTGACAACTTCGCCGATACGCCCCATCGCCTGCGAGTCGGAACTCATCATGCTGATCGCGCCCAGATCATGAAGAATGTCCTCCGCTGCTATGGTTTCGCCTCGAATACGGCTTTCGGCGAAGGCCACGTCCTCAGGCAGGTTCGGGTCGAGGTGATGACAGACCATGAGCATGTCGAGATGCTCGTCGAGCGTGTTGACGGTGTACGGGCGAGTTGGATTAGTGGAGCTGGGCAAGACATTGGGCTCGCCACAAACGCGGATGATGTCCGGAGCGTGGCCGCCGCCCGCCCCTTCCGAATGGTAAGTGTGAATCGTGCGGCCTTTAATGGCCGCGAGCGTAGCCTCCAGGAAACCAGATTCGTTGAGCGTGTCAGTGTGAATGGTCACTTGCACGTCGTGTTCATCGGCGACACGCAAACAGCAATCAATGGCTGCCGGCGTCGTCCCCCAGTCTTCATGGAGTTTGAGGCCGATGGCGCCGCCCAGAATTTGCTCGGGCAATCCGGCAGGCAAAGCGGTATTTCCTTTGCCCGTAAAACCGAAGTTTAGCGGCAGGCTGTCGGTCGCCTGAAGCATCATGCGGATATGATTGGCGCCGGGCGTGCAGGTCGTGGCGCAGGTGCCGGTTGCCGGACCGGTTCCGCCGCCGATCATGGTAGTGAGGCCAGCGGCTATTGCCTCGTGGACCTGCTGCGGGCAGATGAAATGAATGTGGGTGTCAATGCCGCCCGCAGTCAGGATCAAGCCCTCGCCGGCGATGACTTCAGTGGTTACGCCAAAGATCATTCCCGGCGAGACCCCGGCCATCACATCGGGATTGCCCGCTTTGCCGATGCCCGCGATCAAACCATTCTTGATGCCGACATCGGCCTTGTAAATGCCAGTGTAGTCCACGACCAGCGCGTTGGTGATCAAGCAGTCAAGGGCCTCGGCCTGGCCGACCCCGGCGGCTTGCCCTGCGCCTTCGCGGAGCACTTTGCCGCCGCCAAATTTGCACTCGTCCCCATAAACAGTGTGGTCGCGCTCAACTTCTAGCAGCAGCATGGTGTCGCCCAGGCGGACTTTGTCGCCCGTGGTCGGGCCGAACATCTCGGCGTAATGCGAGCGTTTCATCCGGTGCGCCATGGTTAGTCCTCCTGGTGGGCGAAGCCCGCAGCCTTCACGCGGGCCATGGCAGCTTTCTGATTCTCGGCAGAGACAGGCCCATCGGCCAGATTGTTTCCTCCCCGGATGACCCTGTGACCGGCAATATCCACCAGCCGCACGGTCCTGGTTTCACCCGGTTCGAAGCGGACGGCGGCGCCTGCGGGAATATCGAGGTGCTTGCCGTAGGCCTTGAGGCGGTCGAACCGCAATTGTTGATTTGTCTCGATGAAGTGGTAATGGCTGCCTACCTGCACGGGGCGATCACCGAGGTTGGTAACCGGGATCGCGATTGTGGCACGGCCTGCATTTAATTCCAGTTCACCTTCCTGGATTTGGTAAGCGCCGGGTTCCCCACTTTCCTCTCCGGAAGCCGGTTTGAATACCGAAAGACCCGGCACGGGCAGGAAACTGCCATGAAGAGCCAGCGCGAGATTCCCGTTCTTTGAAGCAATCGGATGATGGACCGTGACGAGCTTGGTGCCATCTGGAAATGTGCCTTCGACTTGCACCTCGCTGATCATGGCCGGGACGCCCGGCATGACCTGGTCGCGACCGAGTAATTGGCAGCCGAGGTTCATCAGTTCGGCGACGGTTTTGCCTTCGCGTATGAATTCAAGCAGTTGCGTGGCGATTAATGCAACGGCTTCGGGGTGATTCAGGCGGAGTCCGCGCGCCAGACGCTTTTGGGCCACGAAGCCCGCGTTGTGGAGCAGGAGCTTATCTATTTCTTGAGGAGACAGGTGCATAGGTAATTGGCGGTCTGGCCGCGAGTTTGCGCGTCACCATTTTCGTGCCCAGGGGTCGTCGCCCAACAGGTCCGGAATGAAAGCGAGGCACCTGTGCATTTCCCGGGCAACGTCCTCCACGCGCTCGCCAGCCAGACGCACCAATACGCCACTTTGGACAGAACTCGCGCTGCTGACCAGCGAAGCCCGAGGCACTATCGGCTGGGCGGTGTTTGCCTCAAGGACGCGAGCCGCGGCCTCTCGCATAGGCTCGCCGACAATCAGGAGCAGCGCCAGGCAATTGAACCGGCCCAGGCGATGCGCGCCATGGAGCGGACCATCAAACGGGTCCAGCAACAGGGAATCCAGCAGCAGGCGCTCTGAACCGATGGAAACTTCGTTGCGACTCTCAAAACGGGTGAAGGCCCAGCGCTCCCCGCGCGCCAGGCGGCCGCAGCAAAAGCAGTCCACCAGGACAAGGCCACTGTCGGGTTCCAAACGGAACTTTTGTGACTGCCTGTAGCTGGCGCCGGCAAAGGCCTGCACCGGATCGGGCGCCAGCACAAGCCTCGACCAGCGATGCTTCGAGCACGTGGCCACAGGGCCGGCCGCCGGGGTTTCGATAAACCTTGGTGGAAGCCTGTGTGGTGATGAAGCAGCGCGCGTGTTCCCCAATATCAACGGCCAACTGCGTTTCATCGCCAGCCACAAGCCCACCCCCAAAGTTGCTCAGGTAGGCCCAGACGCTCGGTCCTCGCGGACGGGGAGTGAGGAGCCTGAGGGGACTCCTGGCGAAGACCGAAGTCACCGTGCTATGACCGGAGACCAATTTAACTTCGAGATGACCCGCCCCCGCTCGGGTGGAGCGCAATGTCTCCCCGTTTAGCGCCGGCAAACTCATAGTCGCAGCCTTCTTGGGTCTGGAAAAGAGGCCACCAAGACGCTGGTTGCAAGCGGCGAAGGAATCATACCGTCAGGTACCGCTTCACGATTTCCTGGTTCAAGTTGGCGATGAGACCGCCAGCGACGATGCTGCCACGATCCATCACGTAAAACGTGTCCGCTACATTGACACAGAAGTCAAGATACTGCTCGACGAGCAGGATGCTGACGCGGCCCTCGCGCTTAAGCTTCAACAAAGTCTCGCCGATTTGATCGATGATATTCGGCTGAATCCCTTCTGTCGGTTCATCGAGGATTAGCAGCTTCGGCTCTGTGAGCAAGGCTCGGGCGATGGCAAGTTGTTGTTGCTGGCCGCCGCTCAACACTCCGCCCTTCCGGGCCAGCATCCCCTTGAGAACCGGAAAAAGTTCCAGGACGCGGTCCACTGTGCCGTTGGGTTTGCGCCGCTGGACGACAAGGCCAATTCGCAGGTTCTCCCAAACGGTGAGGTTGTGAAAAATCTCGCGACCCTGGGGCACATAACCGATGCCCAGGCGGGCGCGATCCTCAGGCCGAAGCCCGGTGAGAGAAGTACGCCCCAGGTGGACATCCCCATTCATGGGCTTGAGCAGGCCGACGATACACTTGAGGGTTGTGGTTTTGCCGACGCCGTTGCGGCCCATGACACAAACCACTCGCCCCTCCGGCACGGTGAGGGAAACGTTCCTGAGAATCTGCGAGCCCTCGTAAGACGCATTGAGCCGGGAAATTGAAAGGATGTTCGGCGTGTCAGTCATAAGTGCCGCTTCGGGTCATGTTTGCGGCCAAGATAAACCTCAATGACTTTCTGGTCGTTTTGCACCTCGTCCACGGAGCCTTCGCACAGGATCGTTCCCTGGTGCAGGACCGTGACCTTGCGGGCGATTTGGCGTACGAATGTCATGTCGTGCTCGATAACAACAACGCTGTGCTTGCCTTCGAAGCTGAGCAACAGTTGGCCTGTCTTGTAGGTTTCTTCATCAGTCATGCCTGCGGCCGGTTCGTCCACCAGCAGCAGCTTGGGCTCCTGCGCGATCAACATGCCGATTTCCAGCCACTGCTTCTGGCCGTGGCTAAGCGCGCCCGCCTTCCACTCGGCCCGGTCCGACAACCCAACCAGCGCCAGGACCTCGTCAATTCGATGCCGTTGCAGCGCGCTGGTGCGATGGAACAGCGAGGACAATACACTGCGCGGCCCTCTTAGAGAGAGCAGCAAGTTTTCAAAGACAGTATGGCTGGTATAGACTGACGGCGTTTGAAACTTGCGGCCGACGCCCAACCGGTTGATTTGATATTCATTGAGACGCGTCAGGTCAGTGTCTCTTCCAAACTCGATTTTACCGGAGTCTGGCCGCGTGCGGCCGGTGATCAAATCCAGCATGGTGCTCTTGCCCGCGCCGTTAGGCCCGATGATCACACGAAGCTCCCCTTGATCCATATAAAAATTCAACGCCGAAATGGCTTTGAAGCCCTCGAATGTCTTGTTCACGCCCTCGAGCGTCAGAATAAATTCTTTTCGCGCCATGCTTCCTTGGTGTTGGCCAGTGTTTGATTCGATTTGGGTTGGGACAGCGGCGCCGCAGGCGAAGGCTTGGCGCCCGATCGGCGCCGGAGCCAACGCAATTGTTCGGGCAAACCGACGATTCCTTTAGGCATAAAAACCGTTATCAGAACAAACAGGCTGCCCAGGATAAGCAGCCAAAGATCGGGAAAGGCGCGCGTAGTCCAGCTTTTGAGCGCGTTGACGCCGATGGCGCCAAGAATGGGTCCGAGCAAGGTGCCGCGCCCGCCCACAGCAACCCAGACCACCGCTTCGAGCGACTTCTCCGGCGCCATCTCGCTGGGATTGATAATCCCGACCTGTGGCACGTAGAGCGCGCCGCCGATTGCCGCGATCAGCGCGCAGAACACGAAGACAAACAACTTATAGTTGCCGGCGGCGTAACCGCTGAAGAGGACGCGATTTTCGCCGTCTCGAATCGCCTGTTGGACCAGGCCAAATTTGGTTCGACTCAACCACCGGCAGCCGGCATAAACCAGCACCAGGACCACGGCGGTCACCAAGTACAGCTTTCGTTGAGTCGCCGGCGCGCGAAGGTCATAACCGAGGAGGAATTTAAAATCGGTGAACCCGTTATTTCCACCCATCAACAGATTGTTACGGAAGAACAGCAAACAAGCGGCGTAGGTAAGAGCCTGGGTCAGGATGGAAAAGTACACGCCTCGAATCCGAGACCGAAATGCCAAATAGCCGAAAGCCAATGCCACCAGACCTGGAATCACCAACGCCATCAAGAGGGCGAACGGAAATGATGCGAATGGACGCCAGAACGCAGGCAGACTGTGCCAGCCGAGAAAAACCAGAAAGTCAGGAATCGGCTGATGGTATTGTCCCAGATCGCCAATCATACGCATCAGGTGCATCCCCATCATGTAACCACCCAGGCTGAAGAAAAGCGCCTGGCCGAGACTTAGGAGCCCGGTGTAGCCCCACAACATATCCACGCTGACGGCCAAAATCGCATAGGAAAGATACTTGCCGTAAAGGTTAATGCTGAAGTTGCTTACGTGAAAAAAACCGGCCGGGGTGAAACCGTTGAGGCATGGAATCACTACCACCAACACGACGGCAACGCTAACCAGGCCCCATTTTTCCGACTTCGTCGCAGTGCCTTGCATGGGATCAATCCAGACTCCGGCCGCGGGTGCTGAACAAACCGCCCGGCTTCCACTGCAAAAACGCGATGATCGCCACCAGCACTACTATCTTGCCGGTGACAGGCGAGCCGGTGGTTTGTTGCAGGACTTGGTCGGCGGTGCCGATGCCCAAAGCCGAGCCAACGGTCCCGACGATACTGCCGACGCCCCCGAGCACTACGGTCATGAAACTGTCCACGATGTAAGTTTGGCCGAGGCTGGGACCAACATTGCCAATCTGCGAAAGGAAGGCGCCCGCCAAACCAGCCAGGCCCGAACCAAAGGCGAAGGTCAGCATGTTGATACGGCTAGTGCGCACACCCAGGCATGCCGCCATGCCGCGATTTTGCATCACGCCATGCGAAAACACTGCTGCATAACCAGCGAAATACCCCAAGTGGCCAATAACGATTCCAAAGGGCGCCGGTAAAGAAAACGGATCACCGTCCGTTCGATGAACAAGCCCGCCAGCGCAGCCGTGAGAAAGCTCAATGGCAGCGCCACCAGGAAATAACTTTCGTAAAACGCGCCGGACGCGCTGAGGCCCGGCAGGTGAAGCCCGAAACTGAACGCTCTGCCGCCAAAGCTCAACGGCAGCGTGATGGAGAATCCGAACCCAGTGCCATAGAGGTTTTGGACGACATAGCAGGCATAAGCGCCCACGGCGATCATCTCGCCGTGCGCCATGTTGATGATCCCCATCAAACCAAAGGTGATCGCAAGTCCAAGGGCGACTACCAGCAGAATCGATCCCAGGCTGAAGCCGTGAAATATAGTGCCGAAGAAGTTCACCCACCACAGATGCTCTTGGATTGAGTTAATGGCTTTCCGGGCGGCTCGGGCAACTTCAGGCGGGCAGTTTGTCCTGGCGACAAGGCTTTTGAGACTATCCAAAGAGCCGAGGGACCGCAGCCGGGCTAATTGCTCGACGGCCGAGACTTGCATTGTGACATCAGAGGAGCCGAGTTGGAGCAACGCCACTGCCTCACCAATGGCTCTCCTGACCGTTGCATCAGTTTCATGGGTGAGTCTGCCTTGCAATATCCCGATGTATTTCTGCTTTTGAGAATTACCCAGCTTCAACACGGCCGACCGCCGGGCGCCAGCATTTGGGTCCGAAAGAGCCAGAGTGTCCAGCGTTTGCTGCAGGTTGATCCGCAGGCGCATGTCAGTATCCGCAGAACTCAATTCGCTGGAACCGAAGCGCAGCTCCGCGCCCTGCGGATCTTTGAGATATTTGCCATCATCAACCCGGACCGCGCGCGCTTTCCCTTCCGCCTCCTGTCCTTCTTCCAGCATGACCGGCACTTTGGAGCCATCGGTTGCGTTGTAGAGATAAACGCCGTCGCGAGACCAGGCGTTAATTACCTCGGCCGCTATTTTTGAGCCTGAATCGCCCAATTCAGCGAGGAGTCTTTGCTGTTCCTGCCCTTCGCTCAAGATCGCCTGCGCTAATTTCTGGCGCACGGAGGCAGCGTCCGGCGCGCCAGCGATGGATCGGCAAACGCAACCAAGCGACGCCCAAACCAACAAGATCAAACCAACCCTCATAAACACATCAGGGGCGGAGCTTCTCGCTCCGCCCCTTTGCTTTCCACACTCCAGGACGACCCCCGGCCTGAAGCAGTAAATCATTTGGTCATTGACGCAAGTTTCTCATCGAGCCCCTTGAGGAGGAACGGCTCACCGAAGACCTGATCGAACGCCTTGAGGATCTTGAATTGGCCATTGGCGCGGGTTTCTCCAATATAAACGTTCTTGGTCGCATGGTGATTCTTATTCATCGTAATCTTTCCACCCGGCCCGTCAAAACTGATGTCGGCCCCTTCAAGCGTCGCGCGGACCTTGTCCACGTCAAAGCTGCCCGCTTTTTCCACGGCGGCTTTCCATAAGTAAGCGCCATCATAGGAAAGCACCATCGGGCTGTCCACCGCGCGTTTTTCTTTCACCACGCCCGGATGATTCTCCATCTTGAGCCAGGAATTCCAGCGGTCGAGGAACTTTTTGTTCTCGGGGGTGGTCAGTGACATGAAATAAGTCCAGCATCCCAGTTCGCCGACCAAATCTTTAGTTGGCAAAGCCCGCAATTCATCTTCCGCAAGGCTGAATGAAACCACCGGACAATCCGCCGGCGTGAGGCCCGCGGCGGCAACCTCTTTGAAGAAAGGCACGTTCGAATCGCCGTTTATGGTGTTGACGACGCAAGCGTCGCCACTGGCCGCAAATTGTTTTATCTCCGCGACGATCTGCTGGTAGTCGGTATGGCCGAAGGGAGTGTATTTGCCCGCCGAAATCACCTTGCCCGAATCGTCTTTGCGCAAACCGCCGCCGATGTCGCCCAGCGCAATGCCGTGCAGCAGCAGATACTTATAAAGAATCAGATTGGTGGTCTGCGGATAGACATAATCGGTCCCGATCAGGTAGAATTTTTTCTTGCCCTGGGCCAGCAGGAAATCAACCGCCGGAGTCGCTTGCTGATTGACTGCTTCTGCAGTGTAGAAAATATTTTTGGATAATTCTTCTCCTTCGTACTGCACAGGATAAAAGAGCAGGCCATTATCCTTTTCGAAGACCGGAAGCACCGATTTGCGGCTGACCGAAGTCCAGCAGCCGAACACCACAGCCACCTTGTCCTCTTCCAAGAGCTGCTTGGCCTTCTCCGCGAACAACGGCCAGTTCGACGCTCCATCGACGATCACCGGCTCGATCATGTAGCTTTTGTCGCCGATTTTGACGCCGCCGGCTTTGTTGATCTCATCGAAGGCGAAAAGCAAAGTGTCGCGTAAAGAGGTTTCGCTGATGGCCATCGTGCCGCTCAAGGAGTGAAGCACGCCTACCTTGATGGTCTCCGCTGCGCCGCACACAGGGCTCGCGCAAAGGGCTAACAGGCTCGCAGTGAGGCGAATTATATACTTTTTCATGGTTGCTGTTCAGTTTGGCAGTGTTGTTCGGTTCGGTTTCAGCCAGGCAGATTTGGTTAAAAGAGATAAGAAACCCCGGCGCCGTAGAAGAAACGATTCTCTTTGCCATTAACGAAGCCGCCCGACCAGGAGGTGTGATCGTAGCGGATTTCAGGCTGAATCTTGATGGTCGGAATCGGCTTGTAGTTGAGTGTGAGCGCGACGCTGGTCAGGTCTTGCCCCGTGCCATTGAGATTTAGAAATCCAAGCGGGGCTCCTACTCCGTTACCCGTAGCGTCCACCCCATCTTTATCACTGAGGAATTCCGCGCGCACGGCCAGCCCAACCTTCTTGGTGAAGTCGTAAGTCGTCCACAGACCCGCCGACCACACCGGCGAGTCGCCTGGGGGCGTAAAACCGGCAGGGTTGTGGAAATTGAAGTAGTCCAGCTCCGTACCGAAACCCAACTGATCCGTCGCCTGCCAACCCCCGAGCAGGGACGCGCCCCATAGTGATTGAAGGAAGCCGGCATCCTCGCGCCCCCCAAACCCAAGCAGACTAAACCAAAGCGTCTTCATTGGGTTGATATCTATGGATCCCATGAAGGTCTTGGCGGCGTGGTTGGCTACTTCCCCCGCATACATTCCGTTCTGCACGCGGAACCGCACCCCGAGCCAGTCGGTAATGTTGTAGCCAAGCTGAATCCCAGCCGCCGGCGGGTTCCCGGTGAAATACCACTGATAGCCCTGCGAGAAGTTTGCGTTCGCGGCCCCGCCGTCCCCTGATTCATAGTTCAAAAGGGAAATCAACTCGCCGATCCGCACATCCAGACCGGTTCCAATTGGGATATTCAGTTCGACGAAGGCTTCCCGGACTAAATCAAAGCCGGTCTTCGAGCTGCTGGTGTTGACGAATGGTGCATCCTGGCCTGCGATGAGCGATGCACGAAACCCGGCATCGAATTTGTCGCCACTGTTTTGCACGGGCGGGCTGGCCAGGACTATCTTAACCTTGTTCAGCGAATCGTGAAAGTAAGACGCAGTGACGAAACCACTGAGGGTGATCTCGCTCATGGCAGAAACTGGTGGATCGGCCTTGCCGCTTGGCATCAGCCCCTCCTTTTTCGCCATCTCCTCCAACGCGTCGAGGCGCTGGCGCAGGTCCTGGTTCTCTTTTTCGAGTTTCTCCAGCTTGTTGGTGCTCGCATCGGACGATACTCCTCGCTCCGGATGCAACAGTGCAATGCTGCCAACTACAACCCCAAGGCAGGCGCCGGCCATTCGTAGATGTTTAATCCCTCCGGGATGTCGCTTCATAGCTTTGGTTAGGTTTCAGCCCACTCGGCGGTCACGGTTTGAGCCACCCCGCAAACCATCCGCAAGCCAGCCACTCACGCTCAGATCGAAGGCGGCCTTGGGTAAGCCAATTAGTCCGTCGCAAGCTTCGATTGGATTTTGAGCACACAGGATGCCAAGTCACACCGGGCGCCTCCGTCGGTCAGAGGCTCGAGCCTCATTTTGAAGAGCACCGCCATGCCCCTCCGTATTGGAACGCCTTCGCGAGCAGCCTTTTGTGGGCTTATCGAGAACGCAGGGTTTATCGAAAGCGGAAGCCGAGTCGTCATCACACAATCTCTCGTTGGCCTTGCAGAGCAGCGAGAACATCGCGGTTGACCTGTCCCTTTTTATCCAGAAAAGAAAAAACGGTGCACCTCCCTGTAGTAGCGGTTCGAAGGCGCTCGCTTCTTTTGGGATGGGCGCGTCTCATCTTGCGTCGGCACCCCGGCCGGGCTGCAGACCTTTATGGGCGGCTCGTTCATCTATTATTTCAACCGCTTTGGACGCCAGTGGCAGGTCTATGTGCAGGCCGAGGGCCAGTATCGGACGCGCGCCGAGAATCTTGGCCTGTTCT
>WNGK01008327.1_pt1 | contig 12936 bp, 14 predicted proteins | sample 5400601 | NCBI WGS metagenome assembly WNGK01 (sample SAMN13153376, study PRJNA577476) | soil metagenome | isolation source: 60 cm soil or saprolite under Garry oak tree replicate 1 | place: USA:California | collected 2016-06-15 | reverse complement strand
CCGGCGCCTGGCCGGCTCCGCCTGCAGCACCTGGCCCATGATCACGTACTCGACCTCGTTCGGGTCGAGTCCGATCCGCTCCAACGCCGCCTTGATCGCGTGCGCGCCGAGCGCCGTCGCCTCGTAGTCCTTGAGCCCGCCGCCGAGCCTCCCGAAGGGCGTTCGGACGGCGGAAACGATCACCGAACGTGTCATTCGGGTCAGCGTAACAACGGGAATGCGGCAGGCCGCCGCCTCGCAAAAACCAGTCTCAGCTCCTCTGCGTACGACAAACGGGGACCGATTCGACAATCGGAAGGGAGCTAGACATGCAAAGACCTTCTCTCGGCCGCCGCTTTCGCAGAACGGCAGCGCTCTGCGTCCTCGCTGCGGTCGGCTTGCTCTTGACGGCGGCGTCTTCGCCCGGCGGGACGGCCGTCGGCCACGAGACATACACCGTCACCAACCTCGTCTCCGACGGAACGATTTCGGCGGCCCACACCGACGCGAACCTCGTCAACGCCTGGGGGCTGACGGCGACCGCGTCGTCGCCGTGGTGGGTCGCGAACAACGGCACCGGCACGTCGACCCTCTACAACGGCGAGGGCGTGGCGCAGTTTGGGACAACGCCGCTCGTCGTCAGCGTCCCGGATGCGCCGACCGGCGCGGTTGCCAACACGACGAACGACTTCGTTGTCACGAGCGACACGACCGGCAGAAGCGGGCCGGCCCGGTTCATCTTCGCCACCGAGGACGGAACGATCCGCGGCTGGAATCCTGGCGTCCCACTGCCGTCGCCGCCGCTTTCGACCCAGACGGAGGTCGCAGTCGACAATTCATCCGCGGGAGCCGTCTACAAGGGCCTCGCGATCGGCTCGGTCGGCACGAGCAACTTCCTCTACGCGAACGACTTCGTCAACGGGAAGATCGACGTCTTCGACGGGAGCTTCAAATCCGTCGTCATGCCGTTCGTCGACCCGGGCCTCCCCGCGGGGTATGGGCCGTTCGGGATCCAGAACATCGGCGGCCATCTCTTCGTCACCTTTGCGAAGCAGAGCGGTGGCAATGACGAGGTGGCCGGGCAGGGTCTCGGCTTTGTGGACGAGTTCGCGACGGACGGGACATTCATCGCCCGTGTCGCAACGCGCGGTCAGCTGAACGCACCGTGGGGGCTCGCGATGGCGCCGTCGAACTTCGGACGCTTCAGCGGTGACCTCCTCATCGGCAACTTCGGCGACGGGACGATCAACGCCTACGCGCCGCAGGCAGACGGGACGTGGGCGCACCGCGGGCAGTTGCGGACGGCCGACCACAAGCCCGTGACGATCGACGGCCTCTGGGGCCTCGGCTTCGGCAACGGCGCAGGTTCTGGCGCGACGAACGCGCTCTACTTCACGGCCGGACCGGACGACGAGTCACACGGCCTCTTCGGAAGGATCCAGGCCCAGTAACTGCTGTTTTGTTTCGGCCCGGCGGCGCCTGCGCCGCCGGGCCGACTTCTACCCGTCGACCACGAGCCCCTGCAGTGGGCCGAACAGCCGCCTCGAGCGGCGTGACGCGCCGGGGAGTCTGACGAGCCGGTGAGTGAGCGGCTCGTCCCGATTTCGGCGATCGAGCTGCTCCTCGGCGATCGGAAACCAGCGCTCGTCGACGAGCACGGCCGGCTCGCTTCCACGTACCTCGTCGAGCGGGAGCTCGAGGTGCTCGGCCCAGAGGCGCTCACGGGTCGCGCGAGCCAGCTCGGGCTCGCAGCTGACGAGGTTGACCTCGCTGTCGTTGAAGAGCGAGTGCTCGTTCAGGTTCGCCGAGCCGACCGTCAGCCAGCGGTCGTCGACGATCCCGATCTTGGCGTGGACGTAGATCGGCTCCCTCGACGCGCCGTTCCGCGCGTAGAGCGCGCACGCGAGGAAGCGCCCGGCGCCTGCGTCGGCGTCGGCGAGCACGCCCACCTGTCCGCGGCTGTCGTCGTTGCCGCTGTCGGCACGCGCCGGGAGGACGGCGACGATGCGGAAGTCGTCCCGCGGCGGCTCCCTCAGCTTCCCGACCAGGATCTCGACCAGCTCGGGAGACCAGAGGAACTGGCTCTCGAGATAGATCAGCCGCTCAGCGGAGGAGAGTGCGCGGACATAGGTCTCGAGAATCCGGAACGCCCCGCGCGGCCGGGCCCGATAGACCTTTTCCGGAATCGTCGTCGTGCCAGCCGAGCGCGGGACGCCACGGATGCGCGCTCGAGTCGTAGCGGTCGCCGTTGAAGCTCGTCAGGTCGATCCCACCGACGCTCGCGACGCGGTCGTCGACGACGACGAGCTTCTCGTGGTGGCAGTGGAGGGGCCGCTCCTTCGCGTCGAGCGCCAAGTGCACCCCGGCACCGTGAAGGCGCTTCGCGACATCGCGAACCTGCGCGCGAGAGGGCCTGAAGAGCGGCAGGGGAGCTCCCGCCCAGAGCAGCACGCGCACCTCGACTTTTCGCGCAAGCTCCTCGAGCAGGTCGAGCAGGAGGAGGCGCTCCTTTTCACGCACGAGCGCCAGCTCCGTCGACAGGTACCAGCCGGCGATGTGGACGTGCGACTCGGCGCCCGCGAGCTCCTCGGCGAGCCGCGGCAGGAAGCTCGCACCGTCGATCAGGATCTCGAGGTCGTTGCCGTGCCGGGGCGGCGGGTCGCCTTCGGCCCAAAGCCTTGCCGAGGGCTCGAATGCTCTCCCCCAGCCTGCGCGCGCAAGCCTGCGCCGGTGGTGCGACCGAACGAGGGCCTCGATCCGATCGCCGACGATCGCGTCGGCGCGCGCGACCAGGTTCGAATCCATGCCAGCTTCGTTACCGAATCGCGGCGATCCCTAATCACGGAGTTGACGGCCGCGCCGTCGCACGCGTACGCTCAGAGGGATGTCTCCTGCCACGCAGACCTGGGCCTGGACCTGGCGCAACGAGCGTGGCGGGAGCGTCGCCTGACCTGACCTAGGCACACCACCCGTTTCGCTCGCGAGACCTTCCAGCCGGAGGGTCTTTTTGTTTGCCCTGACATGAACGCAACCACCGTCGTCTCCACCGATCTCCTCACCCCTCTCGGGGCGTATCTGCGGCTGCGCCGTAACCAGGCCGAAGCCAGTGGCTCGTTCTTGCTCGAATCCGTCGAGCACGGCCGGCTCGGGCGGCATTCGTTCGTCGGCGCCGGCTCGCGGCTGGTCGGCCTGGCGGAGGCCGAGGCCCTCGAAGTACCCCTCGTCGGCTACCTCGGCTACGACCACGCGGCCGTGCTGGAGCCGACGGTTCTTCTCCCTGGGGCGGGCCGCGATCTGCCCGAGAGCAGCTTCGTCGTCGCCGACACGCTTGTCCGCTTCGACCACGCGCTTGGAATGGCCGAGGTGCTCTGCGGCGATCCGGCCGTCGTCACGGAACTGCTCAACGGTCCGCAGCCCGACGCGGCCGCCGGTGCGCGAGGGCGGGCCGGCTCGACGCGGCGACTGCCGTCGCGCCACGACTACGAGCGCGGCGTCGTCACGGCGAAGGAGCACATCCGGGCCGGCGACGCCTTCCAGATCGTGCTCTCACAGCGTGCCGAGCGACCGACCTCCGCGACCGCGCTCGAGCTCTATCGCTCGCTGCGGCGGGTCAACCCCTCGCCCTACCTCTTCCTCCTCGAGCTCGACGGCCTCGCGCTGGTCGGCTCCTCGCCGGAGACGCTCGTCAAGCTCGAGGGCCGGCGCGCCAGTCTGAACCCGATCGCCGGCACGACCGCGCCAGGCGCGGGCGACGCCGAGCGCCTGCTCTCGTCCGAGAAGGACCGAGCCGAGCACGTGATGCTCGTCGACCTCGGCCGCAACGACCTCTCGCGCGTCTGTGTGCCCGGGACCGTCCACGTCGAGCGCTTCCTCGAGCCGGAGCGGTTCTCGCACGTCACCCATCTCGTCTCCGAGGTCGCCGGAGAGCTCCAGGACGGGCTCTCGTCCTTCGATCTGCTCCGCGCCTGCTTCCCCGCGGGCACCGTCTCCGGCGCGCCGAAGGTGCGCGCGATGCAAATCATCTCCGAGCTCGAAGGCCACCGGCGCGGTCCTTACGCGGGCGCCGTGGGCTATGCGCTTCCGGACGGAACCCTCGACACCTGCATCGCGATCCGCACGATCGTCCTGCACGACGGGATGGCGTTGCTGCAGGCCGGCGCGGGAATCGTCGCCGACTCCGACCCGCCCGCCGAGCACGAGGAGTGCCTGCGGAAGCTGGCCGCCCTGGAGCTGGCGATCGAGTTGGCCGAGGCTCGACGATGATCCTCCTGATCGACAACTACGACTCGTTCACGTACAACCTGGCCCATCTGTTCGGGGCGCTTGGCTGCGAGGTGAAGGTCGTGAGGAACGATGCGATCGATGCGGACATGGCGGCGGACCTGGTCCCGAGCCATGTCGTTATCTCGCCCGGGCCCGGGCGGCCGCGTAACGCGGGAGCGAGCGTCGAGATCGTCAGGCGGCTGGCGCCGAACGTGCCGACGCTCGGCGTCTGCCTCGGACATCAGGCCGTCATCGAGGCCTTCGGCGGCGAGGTCGGCCCGGCCAAGCGGCTCGTCCACGGCAAGGCGAGCCCGGTGCGCCACGACGGCCGCGGCATCTTCGCCGGCCTGCCCGAGGAGTTCGAGGCCGGCCGCTACCACTCGCTCGCGGCAGTCTCCGTCCCTGATGAGCTCGAGATCTCGGCGACATGCCTCGAGGACGAGGTGATGGCGGTGCGCCATCGCTCGCTCCCGGTCGACGGCGTTCAGTTCCATCCGGAATCCGTGCTGACTCCGGTCGGCCCCGCGCTCGCACGGAATTTCCTGGAGGCGAACGCATGATTCAGCGGGCACTGGCGAGGCTGCTCGACGGCCACGATCTCTCGCGTGAGGAGGCGCACGAGGTGATGGGCTCGATCATGAGCGGCGAGGCCACGCCCGCCCAGATCGCGGGGTTCCTGATCGCGCTCCGCGCAAAGGGCGAGACCGCGGACGAGATCGCCGGCTGCGCCGAGGCGATGCGGGAGCATGCGCTGCCGGTGCGGCCGCAGCGAGACGACCTGGTCGACACCGCGGGCACCGGCGGCGACGGCGCCAGGACGATCAACATCTCGACGGCCGCGGCGCTTGTCGCAGCGGCGGCTGGAGCCGGCGTTGCGAAGCACGGCAACCGTGCAGTCTCGTCGGCCTGCGGATCGGCCGACGTGCTCGAGGCCCTGGGCTTCGAGCTCGACCTGTCGACCGAGCGAGTCGCTCGCTCGATCGACGAGCTCGGCTTCGGCTTCCTCTTCGCGCCGACGCACCATCCCGCGATGCGCCACGCCGCGCCGGTACGGAGCGAGCTCGCCGCGCGTACCGTCTTCAACGTGCTTGGCCCGCTCACGAACCCGGCGGGTGCGCGCGCTCAGGTGGTCGGCGTCTACGCGCCCGAGCTCGTGCGGACGATCGCCGAGGTACTGGCGCAGCTCGGTGCGACCCGAGCCTTCGTCGTCCACGGCGCCGGCGGGATCGACGAGCTCTCGCCTGCCGGGCCGAACTTCGTCTGCGAGGTCGTGAACGGCGACGTGCGCGCCCGCAACATCGACCCGCTCGAATTCGGACTTCCGCGATGCGACCCGAGCGACCTGCGGGGAGGCTCACCCGACGACAACGCCGCCGCGATCCGCGCCGTCTTCGCGGGCGAGGACGGCGGCCGGCGCAGCGCGATCCTGCTGAACGCCGCCGGCGCGATCGCGGCAGGCGGGCACGCAGACGACCTGCGCGAGGGGCTCGAGCTCGCGCAGGAGGCGGTCGACTCGGGCGCGGCGGCGGCGCGGCTCGACGAGTTGATCCTGTTCTCCCAGGGCGAAGAGGGGGCCGCGTAGCTTGGCTCGTTTCCGGGACGCGCTTCGCGGATCAGGCCTCGGCGCGATCGCCGAGGTGAAGCGCCGCTCGCCATCGGCGGGGGACCTGCGCCCCGATGCCGATCCCGCTCAGCTTGCGGCCGGATTCGTGGGCGCCGGCGCGGCAGCGGTCTCGATCCTCGTCGACGAACGCTTCGGCGGCTCGGTCGGCGACGTGCGTGCCGCCCGCTCGGTGACCTCCGCGCCGCTGTTGGCGAAGGGCTTCTTCCGCGAAAAAGCCGAGCTGGACGAGCTGAAGCAGGCGGGAGCCGACGCCGTGCTGCTGCTCCTGCGCGATCTCGACGACCGGCGCGCGGCGGCGATGCTCTCGCGCGCGACGGAGCTGGGGCTGGACGCGCTCGTCGAGGCGCACGACGCCGACGAGCTGACGCGCGCGGTCGGGCTCGGCGCGGAGGTGATCGGCGTCAACGCCCGCGACCTGGACACGTTCGCGATCGACCGCGGAGCCGCGCTCGAGCTCGTAGCTTCGGTCCCGCGCGACCGCGTCGTCGTCGCCGAGAGCGGCGTCACGGCGCGCGCCCATGGCGCGGCCGCGGAGCTTGCCGGCGCGGACGCGATCCTCGTCGGCTCGGCGCTGATGCGCGCGTCCGATCCCTTCGCGAAGCTGCGCGAGCTGTTCGCGCGGCCACTCGTCAAGGTCTGCGGCCTCACGCGCGAGCAGGACGTTGCGGTCGCCGCCGAGGCGGGCGCCGACCTCGCCGGCTTCATCCTCGCCCGCGAGACCCCCCGCCGCGCTCCCGCGGTTCTGCCCGTGCCCGAAACGATGCTCTCGGTGGCCGTTTACGTCGGCGAGCGCGGAGACGCACCCAGCGACCTCGCGCAGCTATATGCGCGCGAGGACGGACATCGGGCGCGTGACGGCGTCCTGCTTCGCGGCGAGGAGCAAGTCGCGCGGGTGGTCGATCGCGCGTGGCGGCAGGAGGATCCGGAGCACATCGAGCGTGCCCGCGCAGCAGGGGGCAGGATCGTTCTGGCGGGCGGGCTCACGCCCGACAACGTCGGCGAGGCGATCGAGGCTGTCCGGCCGTGGGCCGTCGACGCCAGCTCGAGCCTCGAGACCGAACCCGGGATCAAGGATCACGACCGCGTGCGCGCCTTCGTCGCGGCGGCTCGATGAGCACGAGCCTGACCTACGGCGAGTACGGCGGCCGCTATGTGCCCGAGACGCTGATCCCGGCGCTCGACGAGCTTCAGCGTGGCTGGTCCGAGGCAGTCGCCGACTCCCGGTTCCGAGCGGAGCTCGACGAGCTCGGCCGCTCCTACGGCGGTCGTCCGACGCCGCTCACGCTGGCAAAGCGGTTCGCGCCTGGCAAGCGCCTCTACCTGAAGCGGGAGGACCTGCTCCACACAGGCGCACACAAGCTCAACAACGCGCTCGGCCAGGCCGTGCTCGCGCGGCGGCTCGGGAAGCGCCGGATCGTCGCCGAGACGGGCGCCGGACAGCACGGCGTCGCGACCGCGACCGTCTGCGCGCGGTTCGGGTTCGACTGCGTCGTCTACATGGGCGCCGAAGACATGCGCAGGCAGGCGCCGAACGTCGAGCGGATGGGCCTGCTCGGCGCCCAGGTGCGGCCGGTCGAGTTCGGGACGAAGACGCTCAAGGAGGCGACGAGCGAGGCGATCCGCGACTGGATCACGAACGTCGAGACGACTCACTACCTGATCGGGTCATGCGTCGGTCCGGTCCCGTACCCCGAGATCGTGGCCGAGTTGCAGGCCGTGATCGGGCGCGAGGCGCGGGAGCAGATCCTCGCCGCCGAGGGCCGTTTGCCCGAGGTCGCGGTCGCGTGCGTCGGCGGGGGCTCGAACGCGATCGGCCTCTTTGCGGGTTTCCTGGACGATCCCGGTGTCCGTCTGATCGGCGTCGAGGCCGCCGGCGCGGCGAGCCTCGGCGCGGGCCGCACGGGTGTACTCCACGGCTCGCGTTCCTCGCTGCTCGCCGACGAGGACGGCCAGGTGCTGGACGCCCATTCAATCTCCGCCGGCCTGGACTATCCGGGCGTCGGCCCCGAGCACGCCTTCCTCCGCGACACGGGCCGCGCCGAGTACGTGGCCGCCGGCGACGAGGAGGCGCTCGCGGCGTTCCGCCGCTTGGCCCAGACCGAGGGGATCATTCCCGCGCTCGAGCCGGCGCACGCGCTCGCGAAAGCGCTCGAGTTGGATCAAGAGCTGATCCTCGTCTGCCTCTCCGGCCGCGGCGACAAGGACCTGGCCGAGGTCCTCTCCCGGTGAGCGCGGCGCCGGGCGCAGCCCGCACCCCCACCCTCATCTGGGTGGGGCCGCTCCCTCCGCCCTCGGCGGATGACGCTATCGAAGAATCTGCGCCGTGTATCGCGCGCAAAGGCGCCGATAGTGCGCCGGTTCAGGCGTGAAGACCCTCGCGATCTATCTGATGTGCGCCCCGGAGACGCCCGAGCTCGCCGAGGCTGCGATCGAAGGCGGCGCCGACATCGTCGAGCTCGGCTTCCCGTTCTCGGACCCGCTCGCGGACGGCCCCGTGATTCGGCGGGCGGGTGAACGGGCGCTCGCCCAGGGAATGCGGACTGCCGCCTGCCTCGAATGCCTGGCTACGACCCGGCGGCGCGTCGACGTGCCGCTGATCCCCATGACCTACGCCTCGCTGCTCGAGGCCTACGGGTACGAGCGCTTCGCAGCCGCGGCGAGGGATGCGGGCGCGACCAGCCTGATCGTCGCCGACCTGCCCGTCGACGCAGAGCCGGCGCTTCGCCGCGTCCAGCTGGTCGCGCCGACCTCGACCGACGAGCGGATCGCCCTCGCAGCCGAGCGGACGGACGACTGGCTCTACCTGGTCACCGTCACCGGCACGACCGGCGGCCGCGAGGGGGTCTCCCCCGCTCTCCGGGGGCTGGTCGAACGGGCCCGCCGCCTGACCGACCTGCCGCTTTACGCCGGTTTCGGCATCTCGACGCCCGAGGATGCAGCCGTCGCGGCGGAGGTCGCCGACGGGATCGTTGTCGGCTCGCGCGCCGTCGAGGTTGCAACCGACGGGCCGGCGGCGCTCCGCGATTACGTCTCCTCGCTGCGCGAGGCCGTTGACTCGGCGTCACCGGTCAGCTCGTAGAGCCATCCCTCCTGCCATTCGAAGGGCGCTCCAACGAGCACCTCGAGCGGCACGCCGTTCAATAAGTGGTCGAGCGCCCAACGCGTCGCCGAGTGGCCGATCACCACGATGCGGCCTGACCCCTGCTCGACGGCGACGTCGCCGAGAAAGGAGCGCATCCGCTCGACCGCCTGCCGGTAGCTCTCACCGCCGGGAAACGGCTCGTCGATCCGCCTGGTTCGCTCTCGCTCGACCTCGAAGACCGGGCAACCGTTCAACGACCCGTAATTGCACTCGCGCAGGCGGGCGTCCTGGCGGATCGGAATGCCGCTGTCGCCGAAGGCGAGCTCGGCCGTCTCGACCGCGCGGCCGAGATCGGAGGTGTAAACGGCGTCAATCCGCTCGCCCCGCCGGCGCTCGCCGAGGCGCCGCGCAAGCCGCCGCCCTTCCTCCGAGAGCTGACCCTCGAGCCACCCGGTCGCGATCCCGGCCTCGTTGTCGGTACTGATCGCGTGCGTCTCGAAGACGATCTCGGTTGTCACTCGCCGGCCACGTCGAGCACCGCGGAGCCCCGGAGTCGGCCGCTCCGCATGCTCTCGAGCGCGTCGTTCGCCTGCTCGAGCGCGAACGCTTCGACCACCGTTCGCACGGGCACTTGCGGCGCCAGCGCCAGAAACTCCTCGCCGTCCCGACGCGTCAGATTGGCGACCGAGCGCAGCACGCGCTCCTCCCAGAGCAGCTCGTATGGGAAGGCCGGAATGTCCGTCATGTGGATGCCGGCGCAGACGACGCTGCCGCCCTTCGCGAGCGCGCGCAGCGCCAGCGGAACGAGCGCACCAACGGGAGCGAAGATGATGGCGGCGTCGAGCTCCTCCGGCGGTCGCTCGTCCGAGCCGCCGGCCCAGACTGCGCCCAGCTCTCGCGCGAACGCCTGCCCCTCTTCGTCGCCCGGACGCGTGAAGGCGAAAACGCGGCGTCCCTCGTGTCTCGCGACCTGCGCGATGATGTGCGCGGAGGCGCCGAAGCCGTAGAGCCCGACCCGCTCACTGTCGCCCGTGAGCCGAAGCGAGCGATAGCCGATCAGGCCGGCGCACAGGAGGGGAGCTGCCTCGAGACCGGAATAGCGCTCGGGAAGTGCCAAGCAAAAACGTTCATCGACGACCGTGTACTCGGCGTAGCCGCCGTCCAGGTCGTAGCCGGTGAACCGGGCGTTGTCACAGAGGTTCTCGCGGCCTGAACGGCAGAACCGGCACTCACCGTCCGTCCAGCCGAGCCAGGGAATCCCGACGCGACGATTCTCGCCGACGACAGTTCCGACGATCTGGTGGCCGAGCACGAGCGGCAGCTTCGGGTGCGTCAGCTCGCCGTCGAAGACGTGGAGGTCGGTCCGGCAGACGCCGCAGGTCTGCACCCTGACGAGCAGCTGCCCCGGCCCCGGCGTGGGTTCCGGCAGCTCCGCTTCCCGTAGTGGAGAGCCCGGCCGGTCTAGCACCATGGCACGCATGTCTCTATCGTGCCGGTGGATGCGCGCCCTCGCATTCATGGTCGCGATCGCGCTCGTCGGGGCGCCTGCGGCGGCGGCGGACATTCTCGGCACGGCACAGGTACGCACGGGGGACGGGAAGCTGCTCGCGGCTGCCGGTAACGGCTCCTTCACCTATCCGCGGGACGGCTCGGTGCTCTCGATCGGCAAGGTTCTCGCGACTGAGACGCGCGTCGAGCTCGACGACGTCTCCATGCTCGGCGGACGCGTCCACGCCGACCGCGTGACGATCAGGCACGGACGCCGCGCGGCGATCTCCGGGCTCGTCGTCCAAGGCCTGCTGCGGGATGCGAGCTCGAATGCGCTCTTCCAGCTCGACACCGGCAGTTACCTGGTCGTCAGCCAGAAGGCCGTGATCGGCAAGAAGACGGGTTATGTGGGCCTGCGTCTGAGCGTCGAGACGGGCTATCCGGGTGTCCCCAGCGGCGCCCAGGTACTCGTCGGCCTGCGGGAACGGGGCAATGTCAGCACCAACCAGCTCGCGAGCCGCGTCGTCACCGCGGCCGGGCCGTGGGCGTCACTCGGCTTTGGCGCGGCGCCGACCATCGCGGGACTGCCCGTCGTCACCGAGCCGCTGCTCGCCGGCGCGCTGCCGGCCGCCAACGGGATCGGCGGCCGTGCGGTCGCAATTGCCGCGCAGTACCTCGGCGTTCCCTACCGCTGGGGCGGCGAGAGCCCACTGACCGGGTTCGACTGCTCCGGGCTGACGATGTACGTCTACGGACAGCTCGGGGTTCCGCTGACCCATTACACCGGTGCCCAGCTCCACGAGGGTAAGCCCGTGCCGCCGGAGGCGCTGCAGCCCGGCGACCTCGTCTTCTTCGACCCCGGCGCCTTCGGGATCCCCGGCCACGAAGGCATGTACATCGGCGGCGGCCTCTTCATCCACGCGCCGCATACCGGCGACGTCGTCAAGATCTCGAGCCTCAATCAGTACGCGCGCCGCTACGTCGGCGCGGTTCGGCCCTACGCCTAGTGAAGCTCTAGCGCCCGCGGCGCTGTTTTTGGAGCTTCTCCATCGCACGCCGCTGCTGGCGGTTCTGCGGCTCAGGTAGCGCGCCTTCCTGGCCGGCCGCCTCGAGATAGGCGCGCCGCTCCGAGGCGCTGAGCCGCGAGAGGGCGGCCTGCGCCCGCTGCGGATCGTTCGCGACCCCGGCCCGCTCGAGCTTCTCGAGCGCGCTCGCGGCCTCGGGGTTCTGCTTCGCCAGCGCCGCGCGCGAGGCCTTCATCATCAGACCTCGAACGCCGGGGATCTTTGCGATCCCTTGCATGATCGGCCGCGCGTACTTGCCCCCCCTGACCCGCGCCAACAGGGTGAACAACGCGAGCATGAAGATGATCGCGCCGGCGATGTAGAGCGGAATGAAGTAGAGCCACACGGCCGCGGAATCGTAGCGCGACGGGATCGGCTAGCGAGACGTCCAGTCCCGGAAGGCCGAGAGCAGAGCCGCCTCGGCTTCGGGGCTGATGTCGGCCGGCGCCAGAGTGCCGGTGAGCTCGATCGTCTCCCGCATTTGCCGGACATACTCGTGGCAGCCCTTGCACCCCTCGATGTGGTGCTCGAAGCTGTCGCGCTCGCGCTCCGGCAGCGCGCCTTCGAGGTAGTCCGTCACCAGCTCGACGAGCTCCTGGCAACTCAGCTGTTCGATGCTTGCGCTCACTTGGCCTCCGTGAGGTAGTCCTCCAGCGCCTGCCGGACCTTCGAGCGCGCGCGGTGGAGAAGTACTCGTTGATTTGTCTCGCTGATCCCCAGAGCGTTACGCGCCTCCTCCGAGCTCCAGCCCTCGATGTCCCGGAGGCTGATCACCGCTCGCTGTGCCGGCGGCAGCTCGTCGATCGCGCGCTCGACGACCGCGCGCGTCTCGGCGGCAAGCAAGCGCTCCTCCGGCCAGGGCTCGGGCCTCGACGCCCAGTGACCCGGCCAGCGCTCGTGATCGGGCGGCAGGAACCTGTCGGCGTCGACCGCCGCCTCGGGGACGGCGTCGGGCCGCTCGAGCGCGGAGAACGGCACCGTCCGTCGCTCGCGCTGCCCTCGCGTCTTGGCGATGTTCGTCAGGATCCGGAAGATCCAGGTCTTCAGCGACGAGCGGCCCTCGAAGCGGTCGATCCCGTTGAGAACGCCGATCCACGTCTCCTGGACGACGTCCTCGGCGACCGCCCGAGTGGCGACGTAGATCAGCGCGACCCGCAGAAGGGAAGCGTTGTACATCCGCATCAGCTCCGCGAAGACCCTCTCGTCTCGCGCGCGGAGGGCTGCGATCACGGCAGCGTCGTCCACGCGCCGACTGTAACGCGGGTGCCCTGCGCGTCGGCGTCGACGGTCTGGCGCTTTGAGCCATTGTCCGGGGTCAGACCCCGGACAATGGCCGGACCGGACAAAGGTGGCAACACCGCTTGTAACAGCGCGCGCCGGCGTGCGACTGTGCCACGAGAAAAGGAGGATCCGATGAAGAGCGAGCACTACGACCT
>WNGK01005893.1_pt1 | contig 12938 bp, 9 predicted proteins | sample 5400601 | NCBI WGS metagenome assembly WNGK01 (sample SAMN13153376, study PRJNA577476) | soil metagenome | isolation source: 60 cm soil or saprolite under Garry oak tree replicate 1 | place: USA:California | collected 2016-06-15 | reverse complement strand
GTCGGTGACCAGCAGGTGAATCGGCCCGGCGTGGCGCTCGGCGAGCTGCAGTGCCTCCGCGCCGCCGCCGGCCAGCAACACCGTGTACCCCGCCTGCTCCAGGACCTTGCGGATCAACACGCGCACGATCTGCTCGTCCTCGGCCACGAGGACCGTCTCGGTCCCCGCGGCGGGCGCCGTCACCGGGGGTGCCGCACGCGCGGCCTCCACCGGGGCATCGACGCGCGGCAAGTGGATCCGGAACGTGGTCCCGGCCCCCGGCGCGCTGCTTACCGCGATCTGCCCACCGCTCTGGCGCACGATCCCGTACGCCGTGGCGAGTCCGAGGCCGGTGCCCTTGCCGCGCTCCTTGGTGGTAAAGAACGGCTCGAACACGCGGCCCAACGTGGCGGCATCCATCCCAGTCCCGGTATCCGCGACGTCGATCCGCACGTAGCGCCCGTCCCGTAGGTCGCCCGATTCCTCCATCTCGACGTTTGCGGTGCGAATCGTGAGCTGTCCGCCATCGGGCATCGCGTCGCGCGCGTTGACGGCCAAGTTCATCAGGACCTGCTCGACCTGGCCCGGATCCACGCGCACGGCGCCCAGGTCGTCGGCGAGCTCCGTCGTGAGCGCGAGGTCTTCGCCGATCAAGCGCCGCAGCATCCGAGTGAGGTTCTTGATCAGGTCGTTCAAGTCGGTCACGGCCGGCTGCAGCACCTGGCGCGCGCTGAAGGCGAGGAGCTGGCGGATCAGCTCCTGGGCGCGCTGGGCCGCGTCACGGATGATTTCGACTTCCTCGCGCGCGTCCGTCCCGCGCGGCGTGTCGAGCAGCAACAGCTCGGCGGAGCCGAGGATGGCCGTGAGCACGTTGTTGAAGTCGTGCGCCACGCCCCCTGCGAGCCGGCCGATCGCCTCGAGTTTCTGGGCCTGGGCGAGATGGTGATGCAGTTGGACGCGTTCGCGCCGCACCGCCACGTCGGCGAGCGCGCGCGCGACGGCGGGCGGCAGGCGCTGCAGTCGGTCCTTCATGATGTAATCCGTCGCCCCGGCCCGCATCGCGGCGACCGCGGTATCCTCGCCGACGCTGCCCGACACGACGATGAACGGCAGGTCGCTGCCCGAGGCTTGCAGCACGGCCAGCGCTCCCGGAGCATCGAATTCCGGCAGGTAGTAGTCGCTGAGTACGACATCCCACGGCTGACGTCCCAGCGCGGCGCGCAGCGCCTCGGCCGTCTCGACACGCTCGTGGGTGGGAGCAAAGCCCCCGCGCCGCAGCTCGCGCAGCATCATTTCCGCGTCCGTGGCTCGATCCTCGACGACGAGCACACGGATCGGAGTCGGTGTGAGGGGCTCGGAATCGGGCACGATCTACTATACGGAGCGGCGCGCCCTTGCTTCAAGGCCGCGGCGCGCCAACTTATGTGCCCATGCGCCGCCTCCCGCTCTTGGTCGCCGTGGTCATCGTCTCTGCCTGCAGTGGCTGGGGGTGGCTGCCCGGGTCCTCGCCTCAACCCAAGCCCGTGCGCGACACGGCGCCGGCGCGCCGCCCGCCGCCCGCCGCAGCGGTCCGCGACACGCAACTCGAACAACGCGTAGGCCGGCTCGAGCTGCGCCTCCTCGAGAAGGAGGCGCAGGTCGAGGAGCTACAGGCGCGGCTCGACGATGCGCGTCGCGAGGTGGTGCGCGCGATGGCCAAGCTGCAATCGCTTGCGACACGCGCCGAAGCGGCGTCAGGCATGGCGGAAGCGGAGATTGCGCTGCAGGCGCTGCGCACCAGCGGCAATCCGCAGGGGGTGCCGGAGCTGGGGCAGGCCGCCCAGCTGCTGCAGTTGGCGACCGCCGAGTTCGACAAACAGAACTACGGCGGGGCGCTGTACCTGGCGAATCAAGCGAAGGAGGCCGCCGCCGCGGGGCAGGGTCGGGTCGCGAGCGTGGAGCGGGGCGCGCTGCGCCAGGGCGAAGTGCCGTTCGCACTGCCGTTGCGGCTGCAGACCGACGGGCGGGCGAACGTGCGCTCGGGGCCGGGCAGCGGCTTCGACGTCGCCTTCACCCTCGACGCCGGCGCGTCGCTCACCGGCTACTCGTACGTGGATCAATGGGTGCGCGTCACCGACGACGCGGGCCGGGCGGGCTGGGTGCATCAGAGCCTCATCGGCCGGCGGCAGTAGCGCGCTAGGACTCGGGCTCGGAGGACACCGAGCGGGACTTGCGACGGCGACGCTCCGCCGCCCCGGGCGCGACCACGACGCGGTCGCGCCCTTCGCGTTTCGCCTGGTAGAGTGCCGCGTCGGCGATCGCGATCAAGGTTTCCCCGATGTCGCCGTGGGCCGGGAATTCGGCGACGCCGAAACTCAACGTGATGGCCCCGCCCGGCAGCTTCTCGGCCGCCAACCGGTCGCGGACGCGGTCGGCCACGTCGGCGGCGCCCGAGCCCTCGGTCTCCGGCAACAACACGAAGAACTCTTCGCCGCCGTAGCGCGCAGCCACGTCCACGTCGCGCGTGGACTCGCGCAGGATGGTGGCCACCTGCTTGAGTACCGCGTCGCCCGCGGGATGGCCGTTCGCGTCGTTGTAGCGCTTGAAGTGATCGACATCGGCCATCAGCACGGCGAACGTGTGCTTGAGGCGCCGCGAGCGGCGTACCTCGTGATCCAAGGCCTCCATCATCCGGCGCCGGTTGAACAGTCCGGTGAGCGGATCGGTCGCGGAGAGCCGCTCCAGCTCCTGATGGCTCTCCCGCAGCCGCGCGACCATGTTGTTGAAGACTTGGGTGAGATATCCGACCTCGCCGCCCGTGACGACCGGGAGGTCCACCTCCAGGTCGCCGGCGGCGACCTTAGCGGCGCCCTGCGTGAGGCGGTCGAGGGGCCGGACGATCAGCAGACCGAGGAAGTAGCCCAGGGCGCCGACCGCCGCGAACAGCGACGCCACGATGATGGCCGTCACGTTGCGGAGTCGCGCCACCTGCCGGAACGCCTGCGTCGTCGGAATCTCGGTGACGACGATCCAGTTGAGCCCGGGGACGCGTCGCACGCTGCCGACGACGCGCTCACCGCTGACGCTCCCGAATTGGACCGCGCGCCCCTCGCGGGCCAGGAGCCAACGGGTGTCGTCCGAGGTGTAACCCAGCTTCATCGCGGCGGCGGTGGCACCTCGCGACGTGACGATGAGGTGGCCGTCCTGGCTCATCACGTACACCTGGCCGGCGTCGCCCGGTGAGAACCGCTTGAGCGTGTCGCCGACACCGCTGAGATTGACCTTGGCGGTGATCGCGCCGAGCAGGCGCCCGCTGGCGGGCCGGATCGGCACGGCGATCACCATCTCTGGCCGCGCTTTCGTGGAGTCCCAATACGGTGCGCCCAGCACGAGGTTCTCGCCGCGCATCTGACTTTGCCAGTCGGGCGGCAGCACGAGCGCGCGGGGCTCCTTCCCGCTCGACGCGACAATGTGTCCGTGCGGGTCCAAGACCAGCAGCTCATCGTAATCGACGAACTTCTCGCGTACGGAATTCAGGTAGTCGGTCAGGCGCTGGTAGGCTTTCCCCGACCGCACCGCTTCACCGTTGACGCGCGGAATCTTTTCGACGTTCTCGGTGACCTCGTACGAGCTCGAGAACACGCGCAGGTCGTAGCGGCGCTCCTTGGTCCATAAGTCCAGCTCGCGGGCCGCCTGGGTGCTGAGCCCCAACAGCTCTTCGGAGGCCTTGGCGCTGAGGGCGCGCTTGTTCTCCACGTAGGAGATCCACGCGGTGGTGAGCGAAGGCAGCAGCGTCGCCAGGACCGCGAACATCAGGATCTTGCTCCTGATGCTGTCGAGCCGCAGGGCGCTGAGACCCCGTGAAATGGCTTGTTCCCAGGAACGCAAGGGCGCTTCCCCTCTCGGGTACAACAAGATCGGCGTCGGCCAGACTACCGCAAGTCGCGGCCCGAGACTATGCGGAGAATCACGTGGTGGCCTGGCGCGCCATCACGGCTCGGCGCAAACTAGGCGCTCCGGAGCCACCTCTCACCTGCGAGATCCCGATGCGCCGCTCGGATACCTTGGACCGTCGTTCGTTTCTGCAATACGCCGCCGGCGCCGCTGCCGCCGCCGCGGTACCGCCCATCCCGAGCGCTCCCCGCCACCCGGTGCAAAGCGCGTCCCAGGCATTCGAGCTCGAAGAGGCGACGATCGCCTCGCTGCAGGAAGGACTGCGCGCCGGAAGATACACGACGCGCGCGCTGTGCGAAGCCTACCTCGCGCGCATCGAGGCGCTCGACCGCTCCGGGCCGACGCTCAGGTCGGTGCTCGAGACGAATCCCGATGCCCTCGCCATCGCCGATCGTCTGGACGGCGAACGCAAGGCGCGCCGCGTGCGCGGCCCGCTGCACGGCATCCCGGTGCTCATCAAGGACAACATCGCGACCGCGGACCGGATGATGACGGCGGCGGGGTCGCTCGCGCTCGTCGCTGCCGCGCCGCCCCGCGATGCGGTCGTCGTCGAGCGGCTGCGCGCGGCGGGCGCGGTGATCCTCGGCAAGACCAACCTAAGCGAATGGGCCAACTTCCGCGGCACCCAGTCGTCGAGCGGCTGGAGCGGCCGCGGCGGGCAGTGCCAAAACCCGTATGCGCTGGACCGCAACCCGTGCGGCTCGAGCTCCGGCACCGGCGCCGCCATCGCCGCGAACTTCGCCGCGGTGGGCGTCGGCACCGAAACCGACGGCTCCATCGTCTGCCCCGCTTCGGCGTGCTCGCTCGTCGGCGTCAAGCCGACGCTGGGCTTGATCGGCGGGGGCGGCATCATCCCGATCGCCCACAGTCAGGACACGGCGGGCCCCATGTGCCGCACGGTGACCGACGCCGCCATCCTGCTCGGCGTGCTGGCGGGGAAGGACTACAGCGCGAGCCTCGACCCCAACGGACTCAAAGGCGCCCGCATCGGTGTCGCGCGCAAGAAGTGTTTCGGCTACAGTCCCGAGGCCGACGCGCTCGTCGAGGCAGCAATCGACGTGCTGCGACGTCAGGGAGCGACGATCGTCGATCCGGCCGACATCCCGCACATGGGCGAATACGACGACTCCGAGTTCATCGTACTGCTCTATGAGTTCAAGGCGGACGTGAACGCCTACCTCACGGAATGGGCGCCGCATGGGCCGATGCGCACTCTCGCCGACCTCATCGCCTTCAACGAAGCCAACAAGAGCCTCGAGCTGAAGTACTTCGGGCAGGAGACTTTCATCCAGGCGCAGGAGAAGGGCCCGCTCACCGACCAAGCGTACCTCGACGCGCTCGAGAAGGATCGCCGGCTGTCACGCACGGAAGGGCTCGACGTGGCGCTCGCGCAGAACAACCTCGATGCGATCGTCGCGCCGACGGGGAGCCCCCCGTGGCCGACCGATCTCGTGAACGGCGACCACTTCCTCGGCGCCAGCTCGACCCCGGCCGCGGTCGCGGGCTACCCCAGCGTCAGCGTGCCGGTGGGCTACTCATTCGGTCTGCCCGTGGGGATGTCCTTCATCGGGCGCGCGTCGAGCGAGCCGACGCTCCTGAAGCTCGCCTTCGCGTACGAGCAGGCGGCCAAGCCGCGCCGCCCGCCGCGCTTCTTGCCGACCGCCGATCTGTCCTAGCGGAGCGGCGCCCCCGCCGCGATCCAGCGCGCGAGCAGGGCACGCTCGTCGGGCGTCATGCCGGTCTTGTTGGCGAGCGGCATCGTCTGCGTCTCCACCGCCCGGACGCGAATCCGCTCGGCGAGACGCGCGATGTTCTCCGGTGTGTCGAACGTGACACCGGCCGGTGCGGCCCCGAACGTGGGATCGCTCGGGAATCGCGAGTGGCAGGGCAGACAGCGTTGCACCATGACCGCGCGAACCGCCACAAATGGCGGGGGAGACGCCGGGCCCGTGGCGTTCGCCGGGCCCGCGGTACCCTTGGGACTCGAGAACAGCACCGCCCCCGCGAGTGCCGCCGCGGCCGGCACGAGTGCCCAGCGAGCCGACGCTCCCCGGCCGATCATCGCGTGCCGCACCGCGGCCCCCGCGACGAAGAGAAGGAAGAGCACCAGCCAGTTGACCGGGCTCGCGTAGGTCCGTGGGTAATGGTTGCTCAACATGATGAAGAGCAACGGGAACGTCATGTAGCTGTTGTGCACCGAGCGTCGCTTGGCCCGCTCGCCCAGGGTAAAGTCGGGTTGCCGCCCCGCCTTGGTCGCATCGATCATCGCCTGCTGCGCCGGCAGGATGCGCATCCACACGTTCGCCACCATCAGCGTGCCCAGCAGTGCCCCGACGTGCATGTAGGCCGCCCGGCCGGAGAGCAGCCGGCACGCGGCGATCGTGGCGGTGGCGAGCAGGACGAGCGAGATCCCCGCGGCGATCCGTCCGTCAGCGGCGTCGCCAAGGGGCGAGCGCCACAGCAGATCGTACACGACCCACCCCACCACCAGCAGCGCGATGCCGAGCGCGGTGGCCGTCCCACGGCCGATGCTCGACACCGCCGGATCGAGCAGGTAGGCTGCGCTCAGGTAATAGACGAGCACCAGCAGGGCGATCCCGGTGATCCAGGTGAACAGGGCTTCCCATTTGAACCAATGCAGGACGTCGGGCATCTCACCAGGACCGGGGCGGCGCTTCTCCGTTTGATAAAAGCCGCCGCTGTGCACCATCCACAGCTCCCCCTCCACGCCCGGACGGGCTTGTCTTGGAGCGCTGAGGGCGCGGTCCAACCAAATGAAGTAGAAGGAGCTGCCGATCCAGGCGATGCCGGCGACGAAATGCGTCCACCGTAGCACCAGATTGGCCCAGTCGCCGAGCGCGCCGCTCATGGCGCACTAATCTCACTGGCAAACCGCACCGGGCCAGCCCCCAGCCCGCAGCCCGCACCCCCGGTGGGCGCAGCGGGATTGCCAAACGCCGCGTACTATTTCTACCATGCGCGCACTCGCACTGGCGGTATTGCTCGCCGTTCCCGGGGCCGCCGCCGCCCAGACGGCCGACACGCTGACGGGCCGCGTCACCGACTCAGCCGGTCAGCCCCTTCCCCTCGCGACGGTCGAAATCTCGGAGCTGGGCTGGAGCACCACGACCGCGCCTGACGGCACCTTCCGTCTGGCGTTGCCGGCGGGCCGATACACCGTGGTGATCCGACGGGCGGGGTTCGCGCCGGTCGTCCGCGGCGTGTCGCTGCTCGGAACGGTGGCCGTCGACGTCGCGCTGAGCCCCAGCCCGTTCCGGCTCGAGCCGGTGACGGTGACGGCGACGCGATCTCCGGTCGCGGCGGACGCTTCGCCGCTGCCGTTCGCGGCGCTCGCCAGCGAGCAGCTGCGTCAGGCGCAAAGCGTATCGCTGGCGCACGTGCTCGAAGCGCTGCCCGGCTTGCGCACGCTCAGCACGGGCGCGCAGATCGGCAAGCCGGTCATCCGGGGACTCGCGGGGCCCCGCGTGTTGGTGCTCGAGAACGGCAGCCGGCTCGAGGACTACTCGTGGAGCGACGAGGACGGTCCGTCGGTCGAGACGGGCTTCGTGCGGCGGATCGAGGTGATCCGCGGGCCCGCGAGCGTACTGTACGGCTCGGACGCCTTGGGCGGCGTCATCAACGTGATCTCCGAGCAGCTGCCGGACGCGGCGGCCGGCGCGAAGCTCGTGCGCACGGGATTCACGCTGTCGGGCGCGACGAACAACGCGGAGATCGGCGTCGCGGGTCGCGCGGAGGGGGCGCGCGGCACGTTCGGGTGGCGAGTGGCCGGCGTCGGCCGCTTTGCGGGCGCATTGCACACGCCCGCGGGGGAGCTCGACAACACCGGGTTCGGCTCCGCGAATGCGGAAGCTCTTGCGGGGTGGCGCGGCGCGCGGGGCGGGCTCTCGTTCCGCGTCGCGCACTACGGCGGGGAGTTCAAGCTGCTCGAGGCGAACGGTCCCGACACCGCGAGCGCCGAGCAGGGCGGCCCCGAGCGCAAACTGGCCGATGAGCGCGTGCAGGTGAAGGGGGAGCGGGTGGCGGGCGCATGGCGCCTCGTAGCCCAGGGCCAATTCCAGCGGCACTCGCTGATCGAGGTGTCGGCCTTCAACCTCCTGCTCCAGACCGCGTCGCTCGACCTGCTCGCGCACCATGGCGCGAGCGCGTTGCAGGGCACGCTCGGCGTGTCGGCGGTCGGCCAGTGGAACGACGCCAGCGGGCGGATTCCGTTGGTGCCCGATGCCCGGCTCGCCTCCGCCGCGGCATTCGCGTTCGAGCAGCTGCCGCTCGCGGGCGGACGATGGAGTCTGCTCGCGGGTGCCCGGGTGGACGCCCGGCGCTTGAGCGCCGACGCCGACACGTCGCTGGGGATGGGGGCGCAGACGCGGAACGCGACGGCGTGGTCCGGGGACCTGGGGGTCGTGTGGCGGCCCGTGACGGCCGTGGCCGTGAGCGCGAACTTAGGGCGCGCGTGGCGTGCGCCGACGTTGTTCGAGTTGTTCGCGAACGGGCCGCACTTGGGGGAGGCGCGCTACGAGCGCGGCGATCCGGCGCTGGTCCCGGAGGCAGGTCGCAGCGTGGACGTCGGCGTGCGATGGGGCGGCCGGCGCGTGCGCGCCGAGCTCGCCGGGTATCACCACCGGATCTCACACTACATCTATATCCGGCCCGATACCGTGTTCATCGACTCGCTGCGCGTGTACCAGTACGCGCAAGCCGGTGCCGAGCTACTCGGCGCCGAGGCGTCGCTCGAGGCGGAAGTCGTGCCGGGATTCACCGCGCGTGCGCGCCTCGACGGCGTGCGCGGCACGAACCTCACGGCCCACGAACCGCTGCCGCTCGTGCCGCCGCTCCGCCGCGGCGTGACGCTGGCGTGGCGCGACGCGCTGGAGCTCGACGTGGATGCATACGCGCGGCAGGATCGGCCCAATCCGCTCGACGTCCAGACGGCGGGATACACGCTGGTGCACGTCAGCGCTGGCCGCGAGATCACCCTGTTCGGCCGCGCCATGCGGCTCGACGTCGCGGTGCGCAACCTCTTCAACGCCAGCTATCGCAGTTTCTTGAGCCGGTACAAGGAGTTCGCCCTCGATCCCGGCCGCAACATCATCGTGCGGCTGTCCTCGGGGGACGTGGACTAGCCGGCCGCCTCGTCGAGAATCGCCCAGATCCGATCGGCCCATTCGCGGTGCTCGGGCTTCATCAGCACTGAACGCAGGCACGTGAGCGTCGGCCGGTCCCGGTCCATCCGGCCTAGATCGAAGAACTCGACGGGCAGCTCGGCGAGCGCGAGATGGAGGTGGCGCCGCGCCGCCTCCTCGAACAGCCGCCGTGCCCGCGCCGACGCTTCGCTCACCCGCGCCGCTCGAGGGGCCCAGACGAGAATGTCCAGCTCCGGCGGCGCGGCGGTCACGAAACGCCGGTCCCCTTTCAGGCGCTCGTAGAGCGTCAGCGCCGCCTTGCGGCCGGCCGCGAGGCCGCGGGCGAACTCGCCGTCTGTCACGAGTGGGAGCAGTCGTTGTGTAGCCCACAGCGCCACCGCGGCGGCTCCCGGCCGCGAACACTCCAGACTGATCTCCCCCAGATGCAGATCGCCGGACGTGAAATACGTGTAAGGGGAGTCATGCTTGTAGAAGCGCCCCACGTCGGGATCGCGGAACATGATACAGCCGCAGCCGTAGGGCTGCAGTCCATGTTTGTGCGGGTCGATGACGATCGAATCGACGTCGCGGAGACGCTCGTACGTCCTTCGCGTCTCCGCTGAGAGGTTCGCCGCCAGACCGAAGTACCCCCCGTAAGCCGCATCCGCGTGCAGGCGGAACTTGAAGCGCTCGCGCAGCTCGAGAATTGCCGGGAGTGGATCCACCGAGCCCGTCGCGGTCGTGCCGATCGTGGCCACGACCGTCCCCACCCCGCCGGCCGCCAACCGCCGCTCGAGCGCTGCGGGGTCGATGCGCCCGCGCCAATCGCAGGACACGGCTTCGAACTTGAGGCCCAGGACGCCGCTGATGCGCTGGTGCGTGTAATGCGCCTGCGTCGAGGCGACGATCGTGGCGTCCGGGGCGCTGAGCCGCCCCGCGACCCACAGGGCCTCGAGGTTCGCGACGGTCCCCCCGCTCACGAGGTGGCCCAGATGCGTTTCCCATCCGAACATCCGCGCGATCTCGGCCACGGCTTCTTTCTCCATCGCCGAGCTGGCCCGGCCGCCGTCGAGCGCGTGGTTGTTGGGGTTGATCCATTGGGCGAGGGCATACGCGAGCCGCGCAACCGGGTGGGGCGGCTTCATCATTTGGCCGGCGTACAGCGGATGGAAGTAGGGGTAGTTGTCGCGCAGGCGGTCTGCGACCTCGGCTAGGATCTCGCTCACCCCCTGGCCCCCGCTCCCCGTCGGGGAGAGGGGGAACGTCTCATCGAGATCAGGGAGGTCCGCGAAGCCGGCGCGCAGGCGCTCGAGGGCGGCGTCTAACGGGTGCACGGAGCCTTCCGCATTCGGTGGTGCGGTGATAAATCCGATCTCGTACCGGAAAACCTGGAGGGTGTCATGACAGGAAAGCGCGTAGTCTTGTACGCCGCCGCAGCGCTGCTCGCGGGCTGCGCGGCCGAGCAGCCCATGCCGGCGGGATTGGAATTCACCGCGCCGCTCTTCGCCGCTGGGGGTAATGCGGACTTCAACCTCGGCACCCACTTACAGGGGGGCGAGGAAGTGTTCACGCCGGCAACGCCGGACGCGCTGACGCCGGCCGATTCACGGGGGCAGGGGCAGGCGATTTTTCGCGTCAGCGCCGACGGCAACACCGTCGATTTCCAGTTGATCGCGTCGAACATCGACAACGTGATCATGGCGCACATCCACTGCGGCCGCCCCGGCGCCAACGGACCGATTCGCATGTGGCTGTCTCCCGTGATCGGACCGACGGGCGCGCCGGGACCCAGCGGATCAGGGCCGCACGACGGCGTGCTTGCGGCCGGTACATTCTCCCCGACCGGCGTCGTCTGCCCGGCAAGCGCGGTCGGCCAGGACATGCCGCTGCTCGACGCCATGCGGGCGGGGCTCACGTACGTCAACGTCCACACCAACGACGGCGTCGCCCCGGTCAACACGGGACCGGGGGATTTCCCCGGCGGCGAGATCCGCGGGCAGCTCGATCATCCGAGCGTGAAGGACTGACGGCGCAACCGGCACACCTTACCGTGACTCCGGCGGCCCGTCACCGAGCGCGGAGAGGTAGGTGCGATCCCACGCCGCCGGGATGCTCTCGCGCGGGGAATAGGGACCAGGCACATACGCGCGCGAGCTGACACCGAGCTGGCTGCGCTCGCAGATGTTCCAATCCTGGCGGTTGGTGCGGTCCCAGAACTCCTCGGCGTCCTGGATGTTGTAACCGGGTGCGGCCGGGGCGTCGGGGTGCACCATCCATTCGCACACCACGCGCGACGCGAGCGGCGCCTGCGGCCACACCGTGTAGAAGACGGCGTAGTCGGGATGCAGGCTCAGCATCATGGTGGGAAACAGCGCGTAGTAGAACGCCCGATGCTGGTCCTCGGGACGCAGGTCACCGAGGGGCAGGGCACAGCTCCGCCCCGTGATCGTGGCGCTCTCGTGCGGCGCCTTGATCTCCATGTAGCCGCCCAAGAACGGGCCTTCCACGAGATCGTTCGCGCCGCTGGTGTACGGGAGCTTGGTCGAGAGCTCCGGATGAATCGTGGGGCAGTGCAAGCATTCGTTGTAATTCTGAAGGATCAACTTCCAGTTGGCCCGCACGTCGTACTCGATGCGCCGCACCGTGCGGAGCGTCGGCAGGTTGTAGCGCGCGAACCGCCCCGCGAGGGGCGCGAAGGTCCGGGCGAGCGACTCGGCAGCCGGGTCCAGATTCACGAACAGAAACCCTTCCCACTCCGCGAGCGCCACGCCGTGCAGCGGATACGCTTTCTTGTCGAACCCTTCGACTTCGTGCATGTGCGGCGCGCCGATCAACCGTCCATCCAGGGCGTACGTCCAGGCGTGGTAAGGGCACTGGATCGTCTCCGACAGGCGGCCGCGCTCGGCTTCGCACAGCCGCGTCCCGCGGTGCCGGCACACATTGTAGAATGCGCGTCGCTCGCCCGACTGGTCGCGCAGCACGATGATGCTCTCGCCCGCGATCTCCACGAGCGTGTAGTCGCCGGGCGCGGCCAGCGCGTTCTCGCGGCCCACACAGATCCAGCGCCGGCGGAAGATCTGCTCGTGCTCGTCGGCGAAGATCTCGGGGGCCGTGTAGTAGCGCCCGGGCAGCGTGCGCGCGCCCTGGCGATAGCTGTCGGTCGTCTTGAGGAAGCTCGACATGGTCATGTTTCCTTGAGGATGACCCGCGCCGCGTTGCGGCCCGCCGCTCCCGCAATTGCGCCGCCCGGATGCGTCCCCGGACCGCAGAGATACAGCCCCGCGATCGGCGTGCGGTAGCGGCTCCAACCCGGCACCGGCCGCATGAACAGAATCTGGTCGAGGGTGAGCTCTCCGTGGTAGAGGTGGCCCCCCGGCGGCTCGAGGCTCACTTGATCGGCGAGCACGCCCAGGGCGGTGGCGACGCGCTCGACGAGCGCCGCATCCACGGAGACGGTGTACTGGACGTGCAGGTCCAAGCGGCCGTCGGTGGCCGTGGCCTCGACGTAGGGATGCTCCGATGTCCGCCCGTACTTGGCATCGTCGTGGGCGCGCTCGAGGTGATCGAGCGACGGCGCCAGGCACAGCGTTTTGAAATCAGCCGGCCGCTCGAGCTTCACGCTACCGCGCGCCACAATGCTCCGGCTCTTGATGTTGCCGACGGCGTGCACGAACTCGGCATCGAGCTGCGGCTTCAGTGGCTCGAACGTGGTCCGCGGATCGGCGCTCGACACGACGACCGGGGCTGACAGCTCCTCGCTGCCCCGGCGGACGCCGGTGACACGACCCCCCGTGGCGGCGACAGTGGCGGTGGCGCCGCGTCGCACCTCGACGCCGGGCATCGCCGTCAGGATCTGCGTGACGTTCGAGCGAGACGGACGGAAGA
>WNGK01013460.1_pt1 | contig 12941 bp, 11 predicted proteins | sample 5400601 | NCBI WGS metagenome assembly WNGK01 (sample SAMN13153376, study PRJNA577476) | soil metagenome | isolation source: 60 cm soil or saprolite under Garry oak tree replicate 1 | place: USA:California | collected 2016-06-15 | reverse complement strand
TGTACGGGCTGCACGAGGCGCTCGATATGCTCGAAAGCGAAGGACTGGACCGAGTGTTCGCGCGCCACAGCCGGCTCGCCGAGGCGACGCGACGGGCCGTGCGCGCGTGGGGCCTCGAGATCTTGTGCGCCGAGCCCGCAGAGTACAGCGCGACGCTTACCGGCGTCGTCATGCCTACAGGACACAACGCCGACACCTTCCGGAAGATCGTTCTCGACCGCTTCGACATGTCGCTCGGCCAGGGCTTGGGCAAGGTGGCCGGCAAGGTTTTTCGCATCGGTCATCTGGGCTACTTCAACGATCTCATGCTCTGCGGTACGCTCGCCGGCGTGGAAATGGGGCTTGCGCTTGCCGCGGTCCCGCATCGCAAGGGCGGGGCGCAGGCGGCGATGGACTATCTCGCGGAAACGGCGGCGGCGGAGCTCGCGCGCGCGGCGTAGGGTGATCGCTGCGCGCCGACGTGCAGTGCCGGCATCGCAGCCCTGAAGAAGAACCTGCATTCTGCTCGCGCGGAATAACGATAACAGCAGTGTCAAGACGGAACTTTCACCAGGAGGCCAGGCATGACCATCGTCAACGACGCCGCGTCCGATCGCGGCTGGCATCGATTCCGCCCACTCTTCTCCGCACTGCCGGGCTTTGCCTTGCTGATCCTCGCCGCGGCACCCGCGTACGCGCAGCTCGAAATCAAGCTCGGCCATGTCGGCGAACCGGGTTCATTGTTTCAGAAGAGCGCGGACGAATTCGCCAAGCTAGCTAACGCGAAGCTCGCCGGCAAAGGCAAGGTCATCGTGTACGGCTCGAGCCAGCTCGGCGGCGACAAGGAAATGTTGCAGAAACTGAAGCTCGGCACGCTCGATATGGCGCTGCCCTCGACGGTGATGAGCTCGGAAGTTGATCTCTTCGGCATTTTCGAGATGCCGTACATCGTCAAGGATCGCGCGCACATGGGTCGTATCGAAAAGGAGATCTTCTGGCCCAAGCTCGAGCCCGCAGCGGAGAAAAAGGGCCTCAAGGTGCTGGCGGTATGGGAGAACGGCATCCGCCACATTACCAACAGCAAGCGACCGATCAAGGTGCCGGCCGATCTCAAGGGCATCAAGCTGCGCGTGCCGGAGGGTGTGTGGCGGGTCAAGATGTTCCAGGCGTACGGCGCCAATCCGAGCCCGATGAAATTCTCGGAGCTCTTCACGGCACTGCAGACCGGCGTGATGGATGGCGAGGAGAATCCGTTCACGCAGATCTATTCGGCCAAGTTGCAGGAGGTGCAGAAGTATTTGTCGCTTTCCGGCCACGTGTACACCCCGGCCTACCTCACCGTCGGCACGACGCACTGGAACGCCCTGCCGGCCGATGTGCGCAAGGTCCTAGAGGACACGGCGAAGGAGGCGCAGGCATTCGTCTACCAGACCGCAGCCAAGGACGACGAGGAGTTGCTCGGCAAGCTTAAGCAGGCGGGCATGCAGGTGAACGAGGTCGACAAGGAAACGTTTGTCGCAGCGAGCAAGCCGATCTACGAGGAGTTCGGCAAGGAAGTGCCAGGCGCCAGGGAGCTGATCGACCGCGCGATCGCACTGCGCCTGTGAGCGGGCGACGGGAACCGGGCAGGGTTGAGCGATGAAGCGCTTTCGCGAGCGCTACGGCCGGCTGCTCGAATGGGTCGTCATTGCGCTGATGGTGATCCTCGCCGTGGAGGTCACCCTCGGCGTGGTCTTTCGCTTCGCCGGACGGTCGCTGATCTGGTACGACGAGGTCGCGTCCGTGCTGCTCGCCTGGGTGACGTTCTACGGTTCGGCGCTCGCCTCGGTCAGGCGAGCCCATATCGGGTGCCCCGAGCTCGTCGAGCGCATGCCCTGGCCCACACGCCGCGCGGTGAGCATCGCGGCGCAAATTCTCGTGATCGCATTCTTCGCGCTCCTCGGCGGCGTCGGTGTCTGGATCACGCCGATCCTCGCCACCGACACGCTGGTCAGCCTGCCCTGGATTCCGATGAGCGTCGTGCAGTCGGTGATTCCGATCAGCGCGGCGCTGATCATCGTCGCCGAAGTCATGCATCTGATCGATCTCGTCACCGCGAAGCGGCCACCGCGCGCGGGCGGCGTATCGCTCACCGAAGCAACGCAGTGAACGCCGGCGGCGGATCGCGATGATGCTGATGCTGCTGCTCTTCGGCGCCGTGCTGGCGCTGGTCGTGCTTAACGTGCCGATCGCGGTGGCGCTGGGCATCGTGGCGCTCGCGGCGATGCTGGCGAGCCACGGCCTGGGCATCCTGCCGAACCTGGCGATCGTCGCGTACAACGGTGCGACGAGCTTTCCGCTGCTGGCGATCCCGCTGTTCATCCTCGCCGGCGCAATCATGAACGCGTCGGGAATCTCGCGGCGGTTGATCGCATTCGCCTCGTCGCTCTTCGGGTGGATGCGCGGCGGGCTCGCGCACGTGTCGATCGGCGCGTCGATGTTCTTCGCCGAAATCTCGGGCTCCGCGGTTGCCGACATCGCCGCTTTGGGATCGATCCTCATTCCGGCGATGAAGTCGAAGGGCTATCCGGCGCCCTTGGCCGCGGCGGTGATGTCCTCGGCGGCGACGCTTGCCGTCATCATCCCGCCGTCGATCCCGATGATCCTTTACGCGGTAATGGCGGAAACCTCGGTCGTCCAGCTCTTCGTCGCCGGGATCGTACCGGGGATCATCGGCGGCTTCGGACTGATGGCAATGGCGTACAGGTTCGCGCGCCGCTACAACCTGCCGCGTGAACACGCGTTCTCGCTCGCGAGCGTCGGCAGCACGGCGCGCGATGCGCTATGGGCGTTTCTGCTGCCGATCATCATCCTCGGCGGCATCTTTGGTGGCGTCGTGACGGCGACCGAGGGTGCCGCGCTGGCGGTGGTTGCATCCATCGTCGTCGGGTTTTTCATCTATCGCGAGCTCGATCTCGCGCAGCTCAGGCAGGCGGTGATCGATGGCGCAGTGCAGACCGCGGTGGTGATGCTCCTGGTAGCGACGAGCGCGCTCCTTGGCACCTACCTCACGGAAGTGCAGGCGCCGCAGAAGCTCGCGCAGGCGGTCTCGGCATTCACCCAGAACAAGTGGCTGGTGCTGGCGCTGCTCAATGTGCTCTTCCTGCTGCTGGGCATGTTCCTGCACTCCGCGGCGGCAATCATCCTGGTCGTGCCGGTCGTGATGCCGCTGGTCAAGGCCGTGGGCATCGATCCCGTGCATTTCGGCCTCATCGTCACCGTCAACCTCGGCATCGGCCAGCAGACGCCGCCTGTGGCGAGTGTCCTCATGGTCGCAAGCGCGATCTCCAAGGCTTCGATCTGGGAAGTCACGCGCGTCAACATCTGGTTCATCGGCGTGCTGCTCGCGGTGCTGCTGCTGGTGACTTACGTGCCGGTGACGGGGATGGGGTTGGTCAATCTCTTCTATCGATAGGAGCACATGTCATGGACGAACTCGTCCAAGTCTCGCGGGACGCCGCCATCGCGACCGTCGTACTCAATCGGCCCGACAAGCTCAACGCGCTCACCAAGCCAATGTGGCGCGAGCTCGGCGCGAGCATCGGCGCGCTGTCCTCCGACGAGGAGCTCCGCTGCATCATCCTGCGCGGCGCGGGCGAAAAGGCGTTCTCGCCCGGCAACGATATCGGCGAATTCGCGACCGAGCGGGCCAACAAGGCGCAGGCGATCGCCTACGGGCATGTCATGCACGCCACACTGCGGGCGCTCGCCGATTGCCGCCACCCGTTGGTCGCGCAGATTCACGGCGTGTGCGTCGGCGGAGGGCTCGAGATCGCGGCGCTGTGCGACCTGCGGATCTGCGGTGAATCGTCCCGCTTCGGCGCACCTATCAAGAGCCTCGGCCTCACCATGGCGTACGCCGAGATGGCGCCACTCGCGCGGCTGGTGGGCACGGCGGTCGCACTCGAAATACTGCTCGAAGGTCGTGTCTTCGACGCGGCCGAGGCGAAGGAAAAGCGCCTGGTCACGCGCATCGTGCCCGACGGCGAGGTGGCCGCTGAAGCGCGCGCGACCGCCGCGCGCATCGCCGAGGGCGCACCGCTGGTCGCGCGCTGGCACAAGCGCTTTGCGCGTCGTCTCGCCGATCCGCGCCCGCTCACCGCGGCCGAGGTCGACGAATGCTTCGACTGCTTCGACACCGAGGATTTTCGCATCGGCTACGCTGCATTCCTGGCGAAAACCAAACCGGTGTTCGTCGGACGATGACCGGAGCGACCGCGCGATCGCGACTTCCTCCGCACCCCGGCCCGCTCGCCGGCGTGCGGGTGCTGGAGCTCGCCCAGATCATGGCCGGCCCCACCTGCGGGATGATGCTCGCCGACATGGGTGCGGACGTGATCAAGGTCGAGAAGCTTCCCGGCGGGGACGACGCGCGAGGCTATCGCGAACCGCGCATCAATGGGGTCTCCGCGCCGTTCCTCATCCTGAACCGCAACAAGCGGGGGCTGGCGCTCGATCTCAAGCATCCCATGGGGCGCGACATCCTGCTGCGGCTGGTGAAGACCGCCGACGTGGTCACGGAGAACTATCGCCGCGGCACGCTCGAGAAATTCGGCCTGGGCTACGACGTGCTCGCCGAAACGAATCCGGGATTGATCTACTGCGCGGTTTCGGGTTACGGCCGCGTACGGCCGCGACGGGCCGTTGGGAGACAAGGGTGGCTTCGACCTGATCGCGCAAGGCTTCGCAGGATTGATGTCGATCACCGGCGAGCCGGGCCGCCCACCGGTGAAGACCGGCAATCCGGTCGCCGACATCAACGCCGGCATCCTCGCCGTCGGCGGCATCCTCGCCGCCTATATCCACAAGCTCAAGACCGGGCAGGGGCAGGTCGTGGACACATCGTTGATGGAAGCGGCGCTGCAGCAGACGTATTGGCAGGCTGCGATCTACTTCGCCACCGGCGAGTCGCCGGGCCCCACGGGCTCGGCGCACGTGCTGACCGCACCGTACCAGGCGTTTCGCGCCCGCGACGGGTGGATCAACATCGGCGGCGCCAACCAGGCGAATTGGGAGCGCATCGCCGAGGTGCTCGGCCATCCGGAGTGGCGCGACGATCCGCGCTTCGCGACCAATTCGGCCCGGATGGAGAATCTCGACGCGCTCGTGGCGCTCATGGATGCGGTGCTAGTGACGCGCAGCAAGGCCGAATGGCTCACCGCGTTCGATGTCGCCGGCGTGCCCGCTGGCCCGGTGCACAGCCTCGGCGAGGCGCTGACGCATCCGCAGACGCTGGCGCGCGGGATGGTCGTCGATCTCGAGCATCCCGAGGCCGGCGCGACGCGAGCGCTCGGTTCACCACTTCACTTTTCGGCGACGCCGACACGCATCGATCGCCCTGCACCATTGCTTGGTGAGCATACGCGCGAGGTATTGCGGGAATCCGGATACACCGACGCGGAGGTCGATGCGTTCGCCGCCGCGCGCGTCGTGGAGATTGCGCCCGAGGCAGCGCGCTAGGCTCGCAGGCCGGTAACGCTACCGCTTCAACAAGCGCTCTTCCGCGAACACGGTCATCGTGTAGAACAGGAAATCGGCGTTGGCCTTGCGCGCAAAGCCGTGTCCTTCGTTGTCCGCGAGAAGGTACCAGACCGGGACGTTGTTCTTCCGCGCCGCAGCAACGATCTGCTCGGCTTCGGTGTAGCGCACGCGCGGGTCGTTCAGCCCCGCGACGACCAGCAGCGGCGCCTTGATCTTCTGCGCGTTGTTTACCGGCGAGATGCGCGTCAGGAACGCGCGCATGGCGGGATCGCGTTCGTCGCCGTATTCGACGCGGCGCAGGTCGCGCCGATAGCTCTCGGTGTTCTCGAGGAAGCTCACGAAGTTGGCGATGCCGACAATGTCGATCGTTCCGGCGATCCGCTCGGGATAGTTGGTCGCCACACCGAGCACCATATACCCGCCATAGCTGCCGCCGGCGACCACGATGCGATCGGCGTCCAGATCCGGTTGCGCACGAATCCAGTCGAGCAGCGCCCCGATATCCTTGACCGAGTCCTCGCGCTTCATGCCGTTGTCGAGCGCGACGAAGGTCTTGCCGTAACCGCTCGAGCCGCGCACGTTGGGCTCGATGATCGCGATGCCCAGCTCGTTGACGAAGTAGTTCCAGCGGGACTGGAAACCCGGACGGGCCTGCGCTTCGGGGCCACCGTGAATCGAAACGATCAGCGGCCGCTTGCCCGTGAATCGCGCCGGCGGGCGGGTGAGAAAACCGCTGAGGGCGCGTCCGTCGAAGCTTTTCCAGGAAATCGCCTGGGCGCTCTGAAAGGTCGAAGGGTCGAGTCCGGGCACCTTGCTCTCGGTCCAGCGCTCGACACGGCGGCTGCCGAGCTCGATCGTGTACACATCGCTCGGGCTTTGCGCGCTCGCCACGCTCACCGCCAGGTCGCGGGAGTTCTGGTGCCAGACAGCACCGCTCACCGTCCCGACCGGCAGCGCCGGTCGCGCCAGCGCGCGCCGGGTGTCGGCGTCGTAGAGCCGCAGCGCACCGATTCCGGCCTCGTTGGTGATGACCGCGAGCGTACGGCCGTCGGGCGACAGGGCAATACCTTCGACGTCCCAGTCGCCGCCTTCACCGAAGTATTCGAGCTTGCCGGTTCCAAGATCGAGATAGGCGAGCTTTCGAAACTCGCCGTCACGGTCCGTGGCCAGGAATAGTCCCTTGCCGTCGCGCGAGAAGTTCACATCCACCGAAGCGATCGTCGTGGCCGGCGATTCGCTTTCAGCGGGCAACACCCGCCGCCGTTCGCCGGTGGCGAGATCCATGATCGATATGTAGGTCTCGTTGATCGACTTGGCTTCGACCAGTGCCAGGCGCTTGTCATCGAACGAGAAGGAAAAGCCGAACCAGCCGGCGCCGGGCAGCGTGGCGAGCTTGCGTGATTTGGCCGGGTCGAGCGGATCGAGCAGGGCGAGATCGGTGGTCGGATTCTCGCGCTTGCCCGTGGCGTCGACGTCGGTCGACTCCACAAGCAAGCGATCGCGCGCGTGCGTCCAGGCTGCGGCTTCGTGCTTGCGAGCGGAGTCGGTCAGCAGGACCGGCGCAGCCGCGTCGGGGTCGAGGCGGTAGAGCTGGCGCTGCTCGTTGCCGCCGGTGTCGCGAGCGAACACCAGCGTGTCCGGCTTTGTGGCGATGAACGCTCCGAACCGTACGGGTTCGGCGAACGCCGTGAGCTGCCTGGGCTCTGCCGCGGGCGTCGCGACCTGATGGAGTTGAATCACGTTGCCGGCACGCCTGGCAATGATCAGCTCGCGCTTCTGCGGATGCCAGTCGACGGCGAAGGCCGGCTTGAACTCCGTATAAGGCGCGACTTTCGTGGCCAGCGTCGCGGGGATCGGAGGAATCCCGTCGGCCTTCAGATTGGCATTGGGTGCGATGACCTCGGCGGCGAGCACCGAGGCCATCGTCACGAGCGTGGCGATCGACAGGACGACGACAGGAACGCGGCGCATGGCGCGGCTCCACTGCTAAAATGCCATTCTAGCGGGCGTCGCATCGCGCGGCGTTCCCGCCGGCTGTGCCGATGCGACCTGTTGCCATTTTCCGCTTCTCCCCGACCGAGGGCCCCGGCCATTTCTCCGAGTGGCTCGACGCGCGCGACGTCCCGTATCGCCTGGTCGCCCTCGACGAAGGCGAGAGCGTTCCCGCCGACGCGCGCGCGTTTTCCGGCATCGGCATGATGGGCGGACCGATGAGCGCCAACGACGAATCACCCTGGAATGCGCCGCTGCTCTCCTTGTTGCGGGGCGCGGTCGCTGCCGACGTGCCGGTGCTCGGACATTGCCTGGGTGGGCAGCTTCTCGCCAAAGCGCTGGGCGCGAAAGTGTGGCGCACGTCCACGCCCGAGATCGGCTGGGGCGAAGTGAGCGTGCTCGACGCCTTTGCGGACGCATGGTTCGCCGGCCGCGACCGGTTCACGACGTTCCAGTGGCACTATGAAATCTTCGCGCTGCCGGAGGGCGCAACGCGCGTGCTCACCAATGCCTGCAACCCCGATCAGGCGTACAGCCTGGGCAAGCACATCGGCTTCCAGTGCCACATCGAAATGACGCGGCCGATGGTCGAGACGTGGTGCCGCACGGGCGCGGCGGAATTACCCGCACACACGAAGGGGCCGACGCAAAGCAAAGCGGACATGTTCGCCGATCTCGATCAGCGGCTCGCGGCGCTTTCGCGGGTCGCCGACGGCGTCTATGCGCAATGGGCGAAAGGGCTCGTCGCGTGATCTCGCATATCCGCCCGCTGCCCGATCACCTGATCAACCAGATCGCCGCGGGCGAGGTGGTCGAGCGTCCCGCGGCGGCGCTCAAGGAATTGCTGGAGAACAGCCTTGACGCCGGAGCACGCACCATCGACATCGATCTCATCGGCGGAGGCGTGAGGTTGATCCGGGTGGCCGACGACGGCTTTGGGATCGAGCGCGAAGAGCTCGCGCTCGCGGTGGCGCGTCACGCAACCTCGAAGATCGCTACGCCCCCCGATCTCGCCGCGATCGCCACGCTGGGTTTCCGGGGCGAAGCGCTGGCGTCGATTGCGGCGGTGTCGCGGCTATCCATCACCTCCCGCTCGCGCGACAAGCCGCACGCCTGGCGACTCGAGGTCGACGGCGGCGAGGTCGCGGTGCCGCAGCCCGCAGCGCTTGCCTCGGGCACGACCGTGACGGTGCAGGAGCTTTACTTCAACACGCCGGCGCGGCGCAAGTTCCTGCGCACCGAGGCGACCGAATACGGACACTGCGAGGAAGCGTTTCGACGCATCGCGCTTTCGCACCCGGACGTGGGATTCACGCTGAGCCACAACGCCAACGTGCGCTATCGCCTGCTGGGCGGCGGTCGCCGCGCTCGCGCTGACGCGCTACTCGGCGACTCATTCGCCGCGCACGCGGCGATTGTCGACGCCGATGGTCCGGAGATCGCGCTTGCCGGCTGGGCGGTGCGCCCGGCCTACGCCGCCGCTGCAGCCGCATCCCGCGACGCGCAGTACCTGTTTGTCAACGGACGCTTCGTCCGCGACCGGGTGCTCTCGCACGCTCTGCGCGAGGCGTATCGCGACATCTTGCACAACGACCGGCAACCCGCGTATGCGTTGTGGCTGACGATCGAGCCTCGCCAGGTCGATGTCAACGTGCATCCCACCAAGATCGAGGTGCGATTTCGCGAGAGCGGGGCCGTACATCAGTTTGTGCGCTATGCCGTGGAGAAGGCGCTCGCGGCGACCGCTGCCGAGCAGCCGGCGGTATCGGCGGCGGAGCGCCTCGGTGTCGCCGCCGCGCGAACGCCACCGCTGATGCCGCAGACGACGGTGCGCTCGTCCTCCGGCTTCGCGTCCGCGCAGACGACGATGGCGCTTGCCACAGGGGAGTCCGAAGCATTCTATGCGCGGCTGTTCGGCGAGCGTGCCCCGGCGCCGCGCGACGGTCCCGACCTGCCCAACGGCGACGAGCATCCGCTCGGCTTCGCGCTGGCGCAGCTTCACGGCATCTACGTCCTCGCGCAGAATCGCGACGGGCTGGTGCTTGTCGACATGCACGCGGCGCACGAACGGATCCTGTACGAGCGGCTCAAGACGGCCCTCGATCGTGCGCTGCCGATGCAACCGCTGCTCGTGCCGGTGACCTTCGCCGCCGATCCGCTCGACGTCGCGACCGCGGAAGAGAATTCCGAGGTCCTTGCCGCGCTCGGCTTTTCGCTGTCGGCGATCGGACCGTCAACGCTCGCGGTGCGCGGCATTCCCGCACTGCTTGCCGACGCCGATGCCGTCACGCTTGCCCGAGCGGTGCTCGCGGATGTGCGCGAGTATGGCGCGAGCCGCGTGTTGACGGCACAGCGCGACGAGTTGTTGTCGACGATGGCTTGCCACGGTGCCGTGCGCGCGCATCGCAGCCTGACGGTGCCGGAGATTAACGGACTGCTGCGCGAGATGGAGGCGACCGAGCGCGCTGGGCAGTGCAATCACGGCAGGCCGACGTGGTATCAGCTCACGCTCACGGACTTGGACCGCCTGTTCATGCGCGGGAGATGATTAGTTTTCCCCTCACCCGCCCGTCGCTTGCGCGACGGTGAGGGGTCCCGGGTCCGCGCGTGATCCCCGCGATCCTGCTCATAGGCCCGACCGCGTCGGGGAAGAGTGCGCTGGCGCTTGCATTGGCCGAGCGCTTCGGCGGCGAAATCATCAGCGTCGATTCGGCGCAGATCTACCGCGGCATGGACATCGGCACCGCCAAGCCGGACGCCGCAACGCGCGCACGCGTGCCGCACCATCTGATCGACGTGATCGATCCCACGGAGGCGTATTCCGCAGCGCGTTTCGCGCGCGAAGCGCTCGCGACGATCGCGGCGATCCGCGCGCGCGGGCGCGTGCCGATCCTGGCCGGTGGCACGATGCTCTACTTCAAGGCGCTCTCCGAGGGGCTCTCCACCCTGCCGGGCGCCGATCCGGCAGTGCGTGCCGAGCTCGACGCGCGCGCGGTGCGCGAAGGCTGGCCGGCGTTGCACGCGGAGCTTGCTCGCGTCGATCCGACGACTGCGGCGAGGCTCGAGCCCGGGGATTCGCAACGCATCCAGCGGGCGCTGGAAGTCTGGCAGCTTGCGGGCGAGCCGCTGTCCGCGCTCCAGGGGCATCGCCATCGTGCCGAGCCGCTCGGTCCGGCACGATGGGTGGCGCTCGTCCCGTCGGATCGCGCGCGGCTGCACCAGGCCATTGCCCGGCGCTTCGACGCGATGCTCGGCGCCGGACTGATCGACGAGCTGCGCGCATTGCGCCGGCGTTACCGTCTCGCGGTCGAACTGCCCTCAATGCGCTGCGTCGGTTACCGGCAAGCATGGGCGCATCTCGAAGGACAGATCGATGCGGCGACGCTGCGTGAGCGCGGGATCGCAGCGACCCGACAGCTCGCGAAACGGCAGTTCACCTGGTTGCGAGCGCTGAAGGCGACCGCGTTCGACCCTTACCAGAGCGGGGTCGAACGCGCCGTCACGGTGTACCTGGAAGGCCGCGCTGCGGACAGTTGATCTCTTGGCGATCGGCCTCAAGACACGGGCCGGGGTTCGCCCCTACCTATTGCGCTGCATCGCATTTGCGGATAACTTTGGTCGTTTCACCTCCGCCTTTTGGCGTCGCAAGGCCGTGCCGATGAACGCGCTCATTACCCCACTGAGCCTCTACGACAAGTTGTGGGACAGCCACATCGTTCGCACCGAGTCCGACGGCACCACGCTGCTGTACATCGATCGTCATCTCGTGCACGAGGTGACGAGCCCGCAGGCATTCGAGGGCTTGAGGCTGGCCGGGCGCCAGCCATGGCGGATCGGGTCGGTCATCGCCACGGCCGATCACAACACGCCGACCCAGCACTGGGACCGCGACATCGATGATCCTACCTCGCGGATCCAGATCGACGCGCTCGACCGCAATATGCGCGAGTACCGCGGCGCCAAAGCGTATTTTCCGTTCCGCGATCAACGTCAGGGCATCGTGCACGTGATCGGGCCGGAGAACGGCGCGACGCTGCCCGGGATGACCGTCGTTTGCGGAGACTCGCACACCAGCACCCATGGTGCCTTCGGCTGCCTTGCCTTCGGCATCGGCACCTCGGAAGTCGAGCACGTGCTGGCCACACAATGTTTGCTGACCAAGAAGGCGAAGTCGATGCGGGTGACCGTCGACGGATCGCTGCCCTTCGGCTGCTCGGCCAAGGACGTGGTGCTGGCGATCATCGGCAAGATCGGCATCGCCGGCGGCATCGGCCACGCGATCGAGTTTGCCGGGTCGACAATCCGCGCGCTGTCGATGGAAGGTCGGATGACCGTCTGCAACATGTCGATCGAGGCGGGTGCCCGGGCCGGCATGATCGCCGTCGACGATACGACGGTCGGGTATCTCAAGGACCGCCCCTTCGCGCCGAAGGGCGACTTGTGGACGCGCGCCGTTGCGCACTGGCGGACGCTCACCTCGGACCCGGGTGCGCGTTTCGACCGGAACGTCGCCCTCGATGCCGGGGAAATCGCGCCGCAGGTCACCTGGGGGACCTCGCCGGAGATGGTCACGACCATCGAGGGTCGCGTGCCCGACCCCGACAAGGAGAAGGATCCGACGCTGCGTGAGGGCATCGAGCGCGCGTTGACCTACATGGATCTGAAACCGGACACGGCGATGACCGACATTCGGATCGACAAGGTGTTCATCGGATCCTGTACCAACTCGCGCATCGAAGATCTGCGCGTCGCCGCCGCCGTCGTCAAGGGTCGGCGCAAGGCCGACAACGTCACGCAGGTCTTGGTCGTACCCGGCTCGGGACTGGTGAAGGCACAAGCCGAGCGTGAGGGGCTCGACCGCGTTTTCACCGCGGCCGGCTTCGAATGGCGCGAGCCCGGCTGCTCGATGTGCCTCGGCATGAACGACGATCGACTCGGGGCAGGGGAACGCTGTGCGTCGACCTCGAATCGCAACTTCGAGGGCCGCCAAGGCCCGGGCGGCCGCACCCATCTGGTCAGCCCGGCGATGGCCGCTGCAGCGGCCATCGCCGGTCATTTCGTCGACGTACGTAAGCTAAGATGACGTAAATTGGCTCAAATAGGTGTAAATGTGCTCAATTTAGCCCAAACTGACTCGGATAAGTGGGGAGACGCGAATATGAACCGAAAAATTGCCGCATTACTGTCGCTCGCTGGATTCGCGATCTCCGTACTCGCGATGACCGGCTGCAACACCGTCGAAGGCATGGGCAAAGACCTGAAGGCCGGTGGGCAGGCCATCGAGAAGGCGGCGGACAAGAACAAGGGTTATTGATGCAGCCCTTTCGCGTCCTGACCGGACTGGTGGCTCCGCTCGACCGTGCCAACGTCGACACCGACGTCATCATCCCGAAGCAGTTCCTCAAGTCGATCAACCGTTCCGGTTTCGGGCCGAACCTGTTCGACGCGTG
>WNGK01005888.1_pt1 | contig 12941 bp, 14 predicted proteins | sample 5400601 | NCBI WGS metagenome assembly WNGK01 (sample SAMN13153376, study PRJNA577476) | soil metagenome | isolation source: 60 cm soil or saprolite under Garry oak tree replicate 1 | place: USA:California | collected 2016-06-15 | reverse complement strand
GTATACGTGACCTATACCGACTTCACGGAATTCTGTCTCTCCTCCTGCAAAGTGAACTCTACGATAATGCAGGTGCACTCGACAAACTCGGGAATCTCGTGGTCTAGCCCAGTAGCGGCAAGTCCCACCGCAACATCGCCCGCGTCTTCCATGACCGGTCGAGTGGTCCAAGGCTCCATGCCAGCCGTCGCGTCGAACGGGAACCTCAACGGGAACCTCTACGTGGCCTACTTCGACACAGGAATCAACGGATTCCTCAACGCATCAGCCAATATCATGATAACGAGATCAATAGACGGCGGAACATCATTCATCCCACCCATAGTGGCGGCTCCAATTCCCCAACAACTGACATTCGCTAGCCAGGGCAGCTCTTGCTGCTTCAGATGGTGGAGTTCCATGTTCCCATCAATGGACGTCGCTCCAGACGGGACAGTCTACATCGCCTACGGAGCCCGACAGGCAAAGTACAGTGTGGACCCCGCTGACGTCTACTTGGTAGCGTCTACTGATGGGGGCTCTACTTGGAGTCAGCCGATCATGATCAACGACAACAGCCCGAACGGGCACTTCTTCGCCTGGCTGAAAGTGTCCAGCGACAACGTCGTCCATATTATCTGGGGAGATCAGAGGCTCGACCCCGTCGGACTAGGATACGACATATTCTACGCCACAGCCACGAACCACGGGACCACGATAAGTCCAAACATCAGAGTTACAGACGTAGGCACAGATCCACTCTTCACCATCGGCTTCATCGGTGATTACTTCAACCTGGCCGTGTCCGGAAACCAAACCTACCCGGTATGGACGGACGGAAGAAGGGCAGTAAGACCGCTCGGGAGAGAAATCCTGACGGGAGAGACAGACATTTTCACGGCGAGACTCGGCCCACGCGACACGCCGAGCCTGGCCATACAGAACACCGGGAACTCGGGCTATCAACAACCCGTCACAATAACAGCCACAGGTCTACCTAGGGAAACGTTCTTTGTAGCAAGGATGAGCGGAATACCAGTAATCTCGCAGACGCACCTGGTCGGCTTCTTCTTCTCCACTAGATCCGGCAACCTAACAGACACGATACTGCCCACGTCCAACTACTACGGCGCCTACAGCATCGGACTCGACGAATGGATCTCAGGAGCCCCATTATCCACGGCAACCCTATACGTTGTTGACAGTCGAAGTCTTCAGGTCTCAATAAACGGACCCACAACCGCGTCCCCAGGCGACAACATCACCTGGGCAATCCAAATAATCTCGCCAACGGGACCTGCAACACAAGGCCTTGGCTCAACGTTCACGATCAACCAGGCATTATTGACGACCCCAGGCCGCTTAGTCCAAGATCTCACCAGCAACGTCCGACCCTCCGGCCAAACATCCTACTCTGTCTCTTTCGAGCTCCCGTCAAACGCAGCCGGATCCTACACTCTACTCGTAAACGCTTCACAAACCGGGGCACTAGTCAGAAGCAGCGGAACAGGAACAGCCACTGTAACAGTAAACAGTCAACTCCGGAACATCGCGAATCTAGCCAGCTCAGAACAGACATACACAATAATCGTCGGCCTAGTCGCGGCCACAGCCGTAGCCCTCCAAGTTATCCACCTGACGAGACGAAGACCTATCCCTCCAGCAACAACTACTCCTCCCGCCAATCCTCCAACTACACCACCGCCAGCCTGAGAAGACTGCTCGGCTGTCGGTAAGATGCCTGGGTCAGGCCTACCGCCTGGGCGTCGAAGGACGGGAAAGGTTACATGTATCCCTGATGGGATATTACATGTGACAAGACATGGAACACAGGGTGGCTCAGACAGAGCTGGACTCTGCAGAGTATTCAGCCCTAGCCGCGACGGCCAAGAAGAACAAGCTCTCTATCAAAGAGGCTCTCCGGCAGGCAGCCCTCCAGTGGGTCCAGGAGAAATCAGGGATAAACCCTGATGATCCAATCTTCCACGTGAAGGCTCGAGATTGGGGCAAAGGTACAGAGAACGCGTCTAAAGAAGTCGACGAGACAGTGTACGGATAGGGACACTCCTCTTTTGCGCCTCTTCATAGACACCGGCCCCTTCATGGCCCGACATAACAAGAGGGACAAGCAACATTCATCTGCTGTTGAATCATTCGATAAGATTAGAGATGGAGAAACAGCATACAGGAAGCTATACACTTCCGACTATGTCCTAGACGAGGCTGTGACGGGATGCCGCCGGAGAACACGCAACCACGGCCTCTCGGTCGAACTCGGGACGCTAATTCTCTCTTCCGAATCAATGCTCCGGCTCAGGGTTGACGAGGATACTCTATTGGAAGCATGGGAACTCTTCAAGTCGAGAAGAGAGATACCGCTCAGTCTTACCGACTGCACTTGTGCTATACTCGCGAGAAAAAATGGAATAACAGACGTCTACAGCTATGATGGCGACTTTGAAGCGATAGGCTTCCGAGTGCTCTCCCGACTCTAAGTCGCGACTATTTACGGAGCCATGGAGGCTTCCTGACTGAACAACGGTCTTGTGCAAGACCTGATTCGTGTGTCCCTGACTAGTCTTCAGAGCTTCTTCGGCGCTGCCGCCGGTAGACCCCTAGGTAGATGAGAATCCCGAGTCCGAAGAGGCCGATGAGTTCTCCCGTAAAGAACAGAGCCAGAAAAAGAATGATAGCTCCACCGTTGGGGAAGTTTGATCCCGTCTGATGAGGATAGAATCCAAAGAGGGCCCCGAAAGACATTACTAAGCCCAGAACGCACGCTCCGATTCCCCCAAGGCCAAGTCTTGACCAGCGACTTATGAGGAACATTCACGATTCAAGTAATGGTGGTCCAATCCAGCATTCAAGTCTATCCATCAGCGGAGACTCGTAGTAAACAATGGGGATTAGACTAGCCGCCGTATCGGTTCTGGAGGATAATGGGGCTGTTGCTTCTCGTTTCGCCTTTTCAAGGACGCTGTCCCAGGATCTTCTGCGGGAAACCTCGGGAGTATGCGTTTCTTGGCAAGTTGTTGATCTATTTTGCTTGCGCTATATAGCTCAGGATAGAGATTTATGTCAAGTGACTAGCAACTCTTTTACTCTCTAGACGCGTCTGCGGCGTGGGGAAAATTAGGATTTGCTGGCTACTCTGCTGATTGGAATGATGATCCTGACGTCTCCGACGAGTGCAATCTCCTCTACGAATGTGACTCATTTCAGCGGTCTCATCGCCCCCGCCGCATGGGGTGCACCCTTCCAGCTGCCTGGGCCCACGCCTCCTCCTGGACCAGGACAGTTCCCGCCACCACCTCTCCTCGTGCTCCTGATTCCAATGGACGGCACCGTAATGACTGGCCAAGGCTCAGTCAATCACGGAATCCTAGTCACATTGGTGGTTCTCATGACGGACCCCGAGACCCAGATGCCCACTCTGAGCTTCATAGGCAACTCTACAATGGCAGACTTCCAAGTCGACTCGAGACTAACGACAGTATCTCTGGACGCAACTGTGCAAGGAATAGACCTCGTCTCGTTCAGCCCGAAGACAATCACTATCAGCGTCTCTTGGACCGCGACAGACCCGCTCACCGGCACGCTTAGCCCGATAACCCGGACGACCATGGAGAACCGCGTCCAGTTCGACGGCTTCTCATTCCTCATACACATATCCAGCCAGATGAGGCTCGCCACCGCCTCTGGCATGATGACAGTGATGGGAGGCCCGACGATTCCACTCCCGCCAACTCCCGCTGCGATTGCCCGAGCAGATGTCGGAACAATGACCCGGATACCACTTCCCTAGCCCCCCTCCTTTTTTTCTGCAAATCGCATCACTCGCATTCACTAGAGCTTGATGAAGCTAGGGGTTTCTGCAGCTTAGTCGGGCTATCGCTTCTTGTTTGGCCTCTGCTAGGACGCTGTCAAGGATCTTCTGAGCGTTGCGAATTTTGGCCGATTTGAGGTGGAAGACTATGGTGGCGTCGTCGAAGCGGAGTCTGAGCATCTGGCGCACGAGGTCTCGGACTATCTCGCTCAATCCTTGCCAGTCCAGATTTTTCCATCTTTTGATGCTTCAACCTGCTGTTACCGTTCTCGTCTCGCGCTCAGCCTTGGGTGTTTGTGACAAAACTAGACGACGATCGACGACGAGACCCTATCCTCCTAAGACCCGATCCGGTCAAAAACCCGGCTCAAACATGCACAAAACGATCAGTTTCCCCTAGGAAAGAGAAACTTCCTTCGTGAAATCCCTTCACGAGAGGGGTAGGGGTACACATCCCAGACAAGAGAAAGAAAGGAATTAGTTCTCTTCCATATCAGAGAGTCGCGCCGCAGTTGGAACACTTCGCCATCCCGCCAGGGAGTGCGTTGCCACAGTTCGCGCAGAACTTTCTCATTGCCGGAGCTACTAGTGTAGGCTGTGAACCCATCGACTGGGATCCCGTCGAATAGGATCCTCTACTGTACTGTCCTGATTTTTCCAGCTGCGAGAGCGCCCCATCCACGGCCACTTTGACAATGGTCGCGTAGAGTCCGATGACTGAGATGAAGATGATGAGGAAGATTCCTAGAAACGATGCCGCGAGAAATCCCGTGACGACTCCGGTAGGGTTCGAAGCCACAGCAGTCGGGTTAGAGACCAGGCTAGAAAGAGACCCGCCAATAACTAGTACGCCGATCATTCCGGCGACGATCGCCCACACGATGCTCCAGAAGAGGACGACGAATCCTCTGCCGAACGCAAAACCCCAGCCGACCATGAGACATCCACCAATCCCTGGCAGATACTTAAGAAAACAGTCACCGGTCATTTACCTGGAATCGCTTGGGCTGGGTCCTTAGCTACAAATTGTTGGTATTACGTTCCCATGGCGATGACTACATTTCCTGTTTTTTGTCCCGTATCAACATACCTGTGAGCCTCCACGGTTTCTTCTAGCGGATAGCGTCTGTCGATTACGGATCTTACCTCCCCGTCTTCAATCACGCGTTAGCCTTGCCACTGCCACGCAAACCAAATTGTCAGTACGTTAAACGCGAGTCCTACAATTGTGAGGAATCTGTCATAGGCGGAACGGTAAGTTGGCAGGCCGAGGAGATTGAAACCAAAGAAGACTATGGCTGCGATGATGTTTGCCCAGCAATTCAACGGATAGCTAAGTGTCAGGGAGAGGAAGACCATTATGATCGGAACCGCCATCAGTATCGAAATTCCCAGCAGAAGTTTCTGGGTTATGGGTCTGCCTGCTATTTCGCCTTGTTTGAAGTCGCCTGCGTAAATTCGCAAAATATCGCCCAGAAGATAGGTCAGCATTACAGCGATCCATGATGCTGAGAGAATTATTCTCACGTCTTCCATGGTTCAGCCTCCCTATCGCACTATGCTCCGTAGTTATGACTGACTCCTTCGTTTTTCAAACGTTTCAAACCCAAACTAGCAATAATCATAAGTACTGAGAACGAGCCAACCGGATGGCGACTCATTTTGCCATTTGTTACCGTTGGAAAAGAGAACTCTGGGAATGTTGATCTCCACTACGAAGATCATGGTTCAGGTAAACCAGTTGTCCTGATCCACGGATACCCGTTGAGCGGGGCCAGCTGGGAGCGACAGCTCCCGCCCCTCCTAGACGCCGGCTACCGAGTAATCACCTACTCGCGTCGGGGCTTCGGCCAGTCCAGCAAACCCACGACCGGCTACAACTACGACACGTTCAGCGAGGACCTTCACCAGCTCCTCAACAAGCTCGACCTCAAGAACGTCGCCCTTGTCGGATTCAGCATGGGAGGTGGCGAAGTCGCACGCTATCAAGGACGGTATGGTTCGAAGAACGTTTCAAAGTCGGTCTTCATCAGTAGCGTCCCACCATACTTACTCAAAACGTCTGACAATCCAGAGGGTGTCGACAAGCCGGTCTTCGATGGGATAGAGAATGCAGTCGCAGCGGATCGCTATGCGTTCTTCACGGACTTTTACAAGAACTTCTACAACATGGACCAGAACCTGGGAACAAGGGTCAGCGAAGAAGTGGTCCGGAACAGCTGGAATATCGCCGCCCTGTCCGGGTCTGTCGCCAGCGTCGCCTGCGTCCGAACCTGGTATGAGGACTTCCGCAAAGACCTAGCCCGCATCACGTCACCTACTCTCGTTATTCATGGTGATGCAGATCGGATCGTACCGTACGCCAGCTCCGGCCAGCGCACGGCCAAACTCGTACAACGCGCCCGCCTGGTCACAGTCAAGAATGGGCCGCATTGCATCACCTGGACCCACGCCGACGAAGTCAACAGCGCACTCGTGTCGTTCCTGCGTGAAGAGAAGAAACTCCTCCTAGAAACGCCCGCTTAGAACCTGAACAACTAGTCCGGGCATCTTACTCTCGGTTAAGGTTCAGGGGAGTGGAACTAGGTCCGGCTCAACCCAGCCTGCACGGGCTCGATCCGAGTTGAAAATCTCTCCACGCCAATGACGATAGGGGAGACTCTTTTCTAGTAAGAACGGAAATCTGGCCAAGCGAACATCAATACTTCCCACTTCAGTCTCTTTCTCCATCACGTGACCGACAAGCCGAACCCAGAAGCGCGTCAGAGTATCATGGTACCTGTTCGGAGCACCGTTCGTAACCGCAAACTTCTGGATTTCACGAGCAACTATCTGCTCAGCATCATCCTTTCCATGACGGGAAAGGACAAGCAAGGCGAGACGAAGATGACCATAGTGACGAAACTCCTCGCTTGGAAGATTGCCATCGTGAAAGAAGCGCAGAAACTCACCATCATCCATGGAGCATAAGCCACAGCATCCGGCTCTTAGGGATATCTCTGAATGACGTCGTCAAGGTTTAGCAGATTGATAGACAGGAGTGTGAAGTCGTTGCTTAGATTCTGTAGAGTGAAAGAGGTCAGTGGACCTGTGTAGTCGTTTGCCAGCTTCAGATAGTACAGGCAGATCGTCTGGTAGAGACTTGTGAAACTCGGGTTGGTAGTATTCGTCGCTGTCGCCTGGAAGTACGATCTAGCAGTAGGTGCGCAGAGGGTCAGATTCTGGCCGAAGACAGTCGAGGAAGCGTTCGCTGCCTTGAACACTGAGTAGAGAGACTCGAAGCCTGCATTAGGCGATTTTACAGACTTGTTCTGCGAATCAACAGCCAGTTTGCTGAGCACCAGTTGGAGATAGCCATAGTAGTTGAGCTTGGTGCTCTTGATGCTCTCCTGAATCTTGCTGTAGTCAGAGTTCCCATCAGAGTACCCAGTGGAGTAGCCTGAAGCATATCCGCCAGTGTGGCCCAGACTATAACCTGCAACCCCGGCGACTATGACCGCCAAGACGACCAGCGCCCCTGTCAAAGTCCGATTTCTGACGAGACGTCTCAGGCTCGCCTCACTACCCGACCCCCGTAGAGGATTAGACATGCCCTCCGCTTGCCTAAGTGGACCTTAACGAGGTTTCGCTCGCGGCCCAAACTGATCGCTTGTGAGGAGAAACCGCGAAGCTTGACATACTTCCCACGAGCTAAGCTGCGATATGAGTGAGCAGAGGACTCTCTCCCTCGGATTCAGAGAGTTTCGTTCCAGCAGCTACGAAAGGCTGGTTGAGATCTATAATGCGAATTATCCTGATTATCCTATCAGCGTTGCTGAACGGCGCAGCAGAGACGAGAGCCTGGACCGGACCAAGTATCTCCTGAGAAGATTCGAGTGCCTCGACCGAGAATTAGATCGGATTGTCGGCTTCGGCGAACTGATGAATCTGCCGGACATGTATCACCCGAGAAAGTTCATGGTCAACATTCTCGTAGACCCTGAGCAACAGGGTCGAGGTGCAGGGCGAGCGATATACAACAGACTAGACGAAGAGCTCGCCAACCTGAACGCGATCCTTGCCTGGTCGATGATCAAAGAGGATCTTACGCAACGAATAGAATTCTTCCGGAGACGAGGGTTCTCGGAGAAGACACGTATCTGGGAATCCCGCCTGGACCTGACAACCGTCCTCCCGGGAAAATTCGCTGGATACATCGACAAGGCGTTGAAGGAAGGAATCACATTCACGACACTGGCTGAGGAACAACCTCACGGTGAAGGCTCGCTTAGAAAGGTCCACGAACTCGTTCAGTTGATAACTGCTGACATGCCTCGCGAAGCCGCTTTCACACCGCTAACATACGAGCAATGGGAAACTTTCTCTCTCAAGAATCCCCAGATGGTCCCTGAAGGCTACATCATAGCCCGCGACGGACCAAAATATGTTGGAATGAGCAATGTCCATCGAATCGACACGGAACCTGGTGTTCTGCATCAAGACGATACAGGAGTCACCCGCGAGTACCGAGGCCGAGGAATAGCGACTGCGCTGAAGCTCAAAGTCATAGAGTACACCAAGAAGAACGGTTATCGTATGATCAAGACTTGGAACGATTCCGACAACTGGCCGATGCTAGCTGTGAACACGAAGCTCGGGTTCAAACGACAAGTGGGATGGATAACGATGGAGAAGATTCTCCGCTCAGGAGCCAGCGGGTGAAGGAAACCTCGTGGCGGACCGAGCCTTCCGCAGCGCAGCCTCCCGTTCCCGATTCTTCGGCTTCGCATTCGTTGCCAATGAGTGAAGAAAACGTCCAGAAGCGTGGGCTATTTCATCAACGGCGGCCGTGAACGAACGCTCGTTAGTCTTGGACGGTTGATGGAAACCGCTAATTTTTCGGACGAACTGTAGCGAGGCAGCCCGAATCTCTTCATCGGTGGCTGGCGGATCGAAGTTGAACAGAGGACGAATGTTTTTGCACATTCTCAACGCCTCGGAATATCCAATTGGTGGGCGGAATCTATTATGGAAAGTCTACAATCCTAAAATGAACGTGCAGCGGACCTCAGCCACGCGATGGCGTGAACAAACTTGACAAGAATCGTGGCTGATGACCTCCAAGATGAAGAAGTCTCCTCCTTACTGGAGTACATGACAGCCATGTCCGGCGGCCAAATATCTCAACAAAAGAAGATCCTTGAGGTCACCGGTCTCACCAACAAGAAGATCAAGTTCCTACTCCACAAGTTCCTCTACACCCGACACCTGCCCGGTTACGGGGTCCTTGATACAGCAGGAAACTTCGAGATAGTACGCCTCAAACCTGAGGAGAAGCGGAAGGAACAGCCCGAGACCCTGAGCCCAACGATGCTCCCGGAGTCCATAGGTTTAGGAGGCATTCCACGTTGGGGCAAACCGTCAGACATGATCGAATGGGAAGGACAGCCGCCCCCACCGAAGAAGGAACGATACAAGAAACAGTAGCGTTGTGCCAGTCCGAAAGACCTCGAGCCGTCTAAGCGTTAACTAGTCTTCAAGTTTAATCAGCCAGTATGGCGAATAGAGCGACCGCAGCCTTCCTCTTCTCCGTGACTGGAGGAGCATATCAGATAATATCTCCCTACGTAGCCGCGATAGTAGATCGGAACAGCTCTCCGTACTACTATGTCTACAGCTTCGAAACCCTGATACTCACGAGTTTCCTCGTGTTCTGGGGCGCCAGCCATCTTCTGGAAGACTGGAAAGGCCGAATAACCTGGCCCTTCCTAATCTTCGCACTAGGCATCGCAAACCTGTCCAGTATCATCATGGCATACTACATCCCGAACAATTTGCCATTTGCGACCCCGAGTCCGCTGTTGAATGCTACGCTATCGTTGATCCCTGGACCACTCCTCATAGTCATTGGAGGAATCATCGGCTTCCTAGCGGTTAGGCAGTTCTCGCGAGAACACGGCCACGCAGTCCTAGGTCACGCTTGACCAATCCGGGAACTTCGAATCAACAAAGAAGAATGCGCAGAGCAGAGGTCTAGAGAACAAGAACCTATTTGAGCCGTCAGCCCCCTATTCTCTATAGATAGAATGCACGGCCATACCGTTCCTAATAATCAAAACTCGCAGAACCCTCTAGGCCAGGCGGTTGGCTTTGCCACGACATTCGGGCTCCTCCTCAGCCCGCCGCAACAAGGATACTATGAAGCGTGTCCTGTCTGCGGGAACCGCCAGCCAGCAGGTGGGAAGTACTGCAGCCATTGCGGTATTCGACTACGCTGCCCTTCTTGCGGAACGGCGACGCTTGGGAAGAACTACTGCCACAGCTGTGGGCAGTCTCTCAAGCCCTAACGGTCCTGCGATAACCTCACATGTGTTTACTCATTCTGTCTATGTTCAGTTGTATACGTGATTCTCATATTCAACCCCCAGCGTACTACTAGTCAGCTGTCCCCCATGCTATTTGTCCCATGAGGGATAGTAGCGGAGAGGTGAACAGCCAAAATAGCTGCGTAAAAACCGGAACCCTCAACCCTGTAGAATAGACGAATCATTTCGTCTATGGTCAAAATGCAAAAATGACTCTCGGATTCATCGCTCGACACGGCCGGGAGTCACATTCTTTTTCTTAGAACTCTATCCTATTCTGCCATGTTTGTCTACAAGTTTCTGTAGAGAGTTCGAGACCTTTTCCGCGTCCGGTCTGCGTTCCGGATCTTTCGCCAGCATGTCCTTCAAGACGGGAATTATCGCTGAGAATTTCGGATCAATCTTCGACACGTCTGGACTGAAGGAATCCCACGCGGACTCGAGATCATTCGCCGCCTTGTTCGAGGAAGGATTGTTTGACAGCTTATTCATCGCCTCGATCAACGGGTTGGAGTGGACCGGGGTCCGCGTCAACATTGTGTACAATGCAGCTCCTAACGCGTAGACATCCATGCTCGGATCCGCCTCGTCGCCGAGAACTTGCTCACCCGGGGCATACTCCGACGTGAACTGAACCACCTTTCCACCACTCTTCACCGCAGAGCCTAGGTCAGCCAGTTTAGGCACCAGTGATCCAGCTACCATCTGGTCGAGCATATCCTGCCCTGTCAGCGGCGGCTTCGAGGTGAACAGAACATTCTGCGGCTTTACATCGAGATGGACGAATCCTGCTTTGTGAATCATGTCGAGGGCCTGTGCCATCATCTGGCCCAGCATCACAACAATCCCGCCCCATTTCTCCGAATAGTACAACGGCTCATACGCCGGATCTTCGATCAATTTCTTCGCCGTCCCGCCCTTCATGAAATCCATCACAATCGCCGGCGGACTCCGATAGTACAGCGCGATATTCCCCTTCACAATCTCTTGAACATTCAACCTGTCTACCAAGACCCCTCGTATCTGGACCACGTACTTGGATTGACCCGACAGCTCCAACAATCGAGTCGCCTCAGACATCGTCTCGTTCAACGTCGTCACCCCGGTAGTCGGCTCATTCACGCCTCTCACCCTACTGGTCGTCTTCAGGATCGGAATCTTCAATGCCATCTCAGTCGCCCCCTGACCAAAAGTTGCACGGAGAACATAGCCAGTCGCGCCCGTAGCAACGTGTTCTACAACTTTGTAGCCATGGATCTCCTGGTTCACCCAGACTCTCGGATCCCACTTGTCGAGACTCGGCAGGCCAGTCTTCGGCAATGGAGCCGAAGGTGGAGGCGGAAGCGAGACAATTGGCGGGGGACTAGGACGTTGAACGGGCGGTGGTGGAGGAGCTGGACGGGAGACTGGAGGAGGATGCGACACTTGAGGAGCGGGACGCGCAGCTGGCGGGGGAGGTGGATGTGTGACTGGCTGGGGCTGCACGCTGAACGAGAAGGACTCTTTGGAAGTCTGATGCGTCTTACTCGTAGCAACAATGTGGGCATTGTAGTTACCAGGCCTTCCGGGAGCGTAGGCCGCATTGTATCTTCCAACCGAAACATGCGACAGTCTCAACTGATCACGCTTACCAGCAGGAGTCTGTATTGACGCGTCGATAGTAGCCATGTCTCGCGGCTTGCCCTCAGACTCCGTCGCTATCTTGATCGTCTCAACATGACCTAGCCGGATAGAGTGATCTCCAGACACCCGGATCTTTGGCGGCACGACAGATGGAATAGAGGTCTTCGCGGGTCCAGGGGAAATCTTCGCGGGCGCGGGAGCACCGAGCATTCTGACGGCCAACCCAGACGCGACTATCCCGGCTACTGCCAGAATTGGCAGGAATCCCAGGGAGGAGAAGAAGATGTACGCGAGCTCTGGACTCGGAGATGTGATGTAGAGATAGCCGATAACAGCGTTGTAGGAGAAGAACGCTGGAGGCATTACCGCCATTGAGAATCTCTTGGTCTGCCAGAACTTGTCTAAGAAGAACAGAAGACCCATCTGGAGAGAGTTCGCGGCAAGGCCTAGCCCGATGAAGAACGAAGTGGAGAATAGCGAGGATCCGATCAGGTTCGAGCCCGTGCTTTTCGAAGCTCCAACTACAAGCCCGATACCTGTTGCAAGGGTCGCAAGAACCATCTGCTTTGGGACCCGATAACGCTCCTTCCTCGAGAAGAGAATCGTCGACAGGAAAACCCCAGCTGCAGGCGGCAGGGCAACGAAGAGGAAAGTGAATTCTCCCGATGACGAGATCTGGGATGAGAAGGCTGAGTTCTGGAGAATGTAGGACAGCGTCAGCAGTGTAGCTGCGAAACCTAGAACGGATCGCAAGAATCCAGTCTTGAGGTCGAGAGCCGTCAGCAGTCCGAAGCTAACAACAGTGATCGCATAGGTCAGAGCATCCCCCTGAAACCCGAGCGCGAATGCGAAGCCGAGGGGAAGTGAGAGGACTGTGACGAGTGATGGCGCGAAGAAGCCTGTCGGGGCTGGAAGACCGTGATGTGGCTTAGCTAGGACGGACGCCTGGGGTTGTTTTCCTCCCACCGCAATCCACCATTAATCATCCAGCAATAGTTGTCAGAGAATCCTCTCTACCGTCTCTCGACGTGAGGGGAGAACCGCGACCCAAAACGAAAATGTCTCTAGTGACAGTGACCCTCGGTACTGTCAGAGATTAAACTGCGTCCATCAACCAATGACCAGTTGTTCCATGAAACTCCGTCATTCCAAGCCCGCCACCGATGAGG
>WNGK01005882.1_pt1 | contig 12945 bp, 6 predicted proteins | sample 5400601 | NCBI WGS metagenome assembly WNGK01 (sample SAMN13153376, study PRJNA577476) | soil metagenome | isolation source: 60 cm soil or saprolite under Garry oak tree replicate 1 | place: USA:California | collected 2016-06-15 | reverse complement strand
GGTTCTCCTGCACCTCTCCAGAGAGAAAAAATTGAATTTCAAGAGAGAATCTAAAAACTTTCTGCGAATGTCTTGCCAGCTTGCGACGCGTTCGTGTGCCGTTTCCCACAAATTGTGAGGTGCGGAAAAAAGGATTCCAGTCCCACGAAAATTGCGGAAGTGTCTCGCCTCGTCATCAATCAAGTAATCGGCATCAATGATTCCCTTGTCGCCACAGAAAACGACGTTCCTCGCGGGAATGAACGGGAAATGTCTCCGTAGCCAACGGTGTTTTGCCGCGAATGATTCCGGGATTTCCATAGCTGCCGACACGATGAATACCTCGTGCTCGCGGGCAAGCTCGCGGATAACCTGTTGTGCTTCCTCGATCACGCCCAGGCAATCGAAAAAAGATTCATCTCGAATCATGCGCCGCACGGCGTCAGACCGATCCAAAGGTGCAAATTCCTCAATGTGCTTGCCGTATAGGGCGTCCGCGGTGATCTTTTCAGCGAACTCGGCGTTGTAGCGGTGGATATGTTCCTTGAGGCTATCTGCAATGGTCTCGTCCATGTCGATGGCGATCCGAAACAGTTTCTTTTCGGTCCGGTTTGGCGTTTGCTTTTCTTTCATTAACTTTAGAACTAGGCAGGTACCGGCGAACACGATGGAAGCTGCATTGGCAAAGCTCAATGCTGTCGCTCCGATTGCCAAGCCGTAGCAGAGCCAAAGCGTTACGCCCGCCACGTATAGCGACAGCATGAAATAAGAGACGTCTTTGCCGCCCGTTTTCCATATCTTCGTCATTTGGGGCACAAAAGCGACTGTGCTCGACGCTGCGGCAACTGTACCTAAAATCGTTGCGGCTAGGCCCCTATCCATAAGATCCTCGGCTTTTATTGTCGGGTTTCCCATCCATGACGTCCAATGATTTGTTGAGCAGATTCTGATAACTTGCAGTTATGGATCTAGATTTGGATCAAATGCGCTCGATTGTTATCCTCGCAGAGTACCTCCATTTCGGGCGTGCTGCCGCGGCCCTATACATTTCCCAGCCCGCTCTCACGAAGCAAATCCGCAGAATCGAGGAGACATTAGGTGGCCCTCTCTTTGTCCGAAGGCCGCGTCAGCTGACGCTCACTCGGGCAGGCGAAGTTTTGGTCGAACACGCTCGTTCCTTGCTTCGCGACGCGCAGCTTGCCATGGACGTTTCCCGAAGCGCTATGAGGGGAGAAGCCGGGCTCTTGCGCATTGGTTTCGGTCTCCCTTCGCTTGCAACCGGCCTTCCTGACCTCATTCAACGATTTCGTCGGCGTTTTCCCGGCGTACAGATTTCGATGCGCGAGATGTCGACTCCCCCGCAGCTGGAAGCTCTTGAAAACCGTACATTAGACGTTGGGTTCGTTCGCCTTCCAATCCAAGCCGGCGAAATTTCTAGATTTCCACTCTTTTCTGATCGACTCGTAATTGCTGTTGGCCCTCAGGGAGGTAAAAACTCACGCAAGGGATTAAGATCGTTCGCTCGAGAGCCTTTCGTTTTGGTGACTCGCTCCGCTTCGGCCAGCCTTCACGACCACATTGTTCGCACCTGTCACGCGGCGGGGTTCTTGCCTCGGGTTGTGCAGGAGGTCGGGGAACTCTTTACCGTGCTAAATTTTGTTCGGGCAGGTGCAGGAGTCGCGCTGGTCCCAAATTCATGCAAGGTCATGAATGTTCCACGCCTTCGATACCTGGAAACAAGGCTCCCTGCGGCTGTTTGGAAGATTGGTGTCGCCTTTCACAATTCCTCCGCCTCTGATCCCACAGTTCGCAATTTTGTATCGCTGGCACGGCAGCATTTTGACTCTCGGCATTGAATTTCAAAAATCAGTTAAGAACCCCAGTTTGACCCCGCATCGCACGCTGGAGTCGTTTTCGCAAGTCGCGCCACCCGAAGCTCTCGTGGGCTTGCGAGGAAAAGTGGCCCAACCACCAAGTGCTTCCTCGCTTGCCGACCGCCGAGTCGACTGGGCGATCGTCGCAGATCGCCGAGTTTCTAAATACGTGGCGTTCGCGAGCGACTCGGATCAGTTGACGCGTAGTCCCTCCGCCTACATTTGAAAGTCCGGACCTGCTAGTGATCATCCTGGCGGTTGACGGACAAACCGGAAGTGATGCCCTACGGATTGATCCTGAACGATCGAGGGATCACCGCCGTCTTCCGGATTCCCGCCGCCTTGCCGACTTCACCAGACTAATCCCGTATGGGGCTGGACTACTCCCCGATTGCGACTACTAGCCCGGTACACGCTACGTGACGCTTCCCACAACCCCGTTTGGGAGCAATCCGGCAAGTGAGCGGATCACGAAGAAATCCGGGATTCGGGCGTTCGTCGTTTTCATGGGGTGCTAGCGACCGAACAAGAAGAGAGATCTCCGAGAAGATCGACGATCGCACTCCGAATTGCCGACCATCCGCCCGTGATCTTGTCTGTTACTCGCCAATGTATGATTTGCGGTGCATCACGCGCGATCCTATGGAGCGGGCCGCGGCGGAGGAACTCACTATGAATGCAGCCGTATTGCGCAGTTTGGGAAAGCCGCCGCGCTACGAACCGTTTCCAGATCCCGTTCCTCGCGAGGGCGAGGTGATCGTGCAAGTTCGTGCCGCCTCGCTAAAGCCTGTCGACAAGCAATTGGCCAGCGGCTGGCATTTCGCGAGTCCTCGCGAGCTACCAGTTGTCTGCGGCACGGACGGAATTGGCAGGCTTAACGATGGCACGCGTGTGTTCTTCGGAAGCATTCGACCGCCGTACGGCGCAATGGCAGAACGGACCCTTGTGCGCCGAGAGTTCTGCTTTCCGGTACCCGACAACATCAATGACGAAGCCGCCGCGGCCCTGCCGAATCCCGGCGTGTCCGCCTGGGTTTCGCTCGTGTTTCGCGCAAAGTTGGTTCCTGGTGAAAGCGTCCTGATTCTGGGAGCGACTGGGATTACTGGCATGCTCGCGGTCAGAATAGCGAAGCTTCTTGGAGCCGCTCGCGTCGTAGCGGCGGGACGCAACCAACAGGTCCTGAACACATTACCCGGGCTCGGTGCTGACGCCACCATTCGCCTCGACGTGTCCGACAACGAGCTCAGGGACGCCTTTACAACTGCCATCGGCCGCTCAGGTTTCCAGGTTGTGATCGATTACCTATGGGGCCGACCTGTAGAAGTGTTGTTATCCGCGATGACGCGCAAGGAATTCGCCGCCAGCACGTCCGAGACTCGCTTGGTGCAAGTCGGAGAAAGCGCCGGACCCACGATCTCGCTCCCAGCCGCCGTCTTGCGGAGCACCGCACTCGCAATTCTCGGCACTGCTGGAATTCCACCTCGTGACGTTCTCGTTGACGCTTTGCAAAAGGTCCTAACGCATGCTGCTATCGGAGACCTCAGCATTGACATCGAGCACGTGCCGCTCGCCGATGTTGAGGAAGCTTGGCAACGCGAACCCCAGGCACGCAGATTGGTACTCATCCCTTAGCCTCGGGACACAGTCGTCAAGGGGATTATGCGTAAACTCGGGAGTCACGGACTATTCGGACATAATCGGATTAGGGAAGAGTTGCCGACAATCCGGAAACTGACTCCAATCGGAGCGACTGCGCCACCCGCCGGGGACGACTTAAGCGTGCCGAGAACGACGTGGCAAGGGCGCCCGTGCGGCAACGCCGCATTTTGCGCAAGGTGGAAGAATAGCCAGAAATCCTCAGTTCGGAAAAATCAACGGTAGTGCCACATCAGATGTGAACATGCAGCGGGCGCTATGGCTGCAGAACCGTACAACGACTGTGGTGTGGTTCGCGCCGTGGTGCTCTTTCACGTACCGGCTGCGAGGCCACGCGCTAGACGAGTGGGGCCCTGTGCCATCGCGGGGCATGACGTGTCGAAGATGCCAAGAGGCAGAATGTCCGCCTCCCCCGAGCTGTTTGACGTGCTATAACCCAGAACCTTAATTTCTTCCCTGAAACCTCCTGAGGCACAGCTCCAGCGTCGTGCCGATTTTATGGTCTAAATTCCGACTATCGGGCGGCACTCCGCGATATCTGCATAGCCAGGCTCAATCGCTTCTGCTGACGCTGAGTATAGCCTCAGCATCGTTTTGTGAAAATAGGTGACTGCGTTGCATGGCGGAACGCAAGCCAGCTTTGAAATCTCCACGCGCGCATAGAACCTCGCCCTCTTCGCAATCTACAAGCGAAAGGATCTTGGCGAAAAACTTCTTGCAGTTATGGCAAAAAGAATTCGTAGTGGGGCATGGGGACCTCCACACGGTGCAGGGTAATGAGAAAATTCTAGGTCCCCCTGATCGAGGGGTTCAACATGCTCACCACCGAGCTACCTCAGCCGGCAAGCGAAGAAGTGGATGCAATTGTGTCAGAGGATCCTCGACGGATTCGAGCAATGGCTCGAAGGGACAGATCTCGTGCGTGTCCGGTGCACATTTTCACCGGAATGATGGAAGAACGAGAAAGGCTAATCCGCCATTATCAGCCCTCGGCCCAAATGTGGTGTCAATTTGGTGTCAAAACCGAGCGATTTTTCCGGTTTTTTTCGAGTTCGCCGGTTTTTTTGCCTTTTGCCGTCAATAACTTATGTATTTTTCACTTCCATATGCTCTGCTATGCTACTTTCCGGAAATTCTGCACAATGGTCGTTAAGTGCTTTCAACCAGCAACTCCGGAATGTGGTCTTCAGCTTCAATGATCGAGCGGTGCCCATAAGTAATGGTTTTACAGTTCGAGCAAGCGCTGCCAACGTATACGCCGCGCCTCCTTGTCAGCGCGTTCGCGCACCGCACGCTGGAGGGAAGGAGGTTTCGCAAGTAACCGCCTCGAAAGTGGCTGCTGAAAAATAAAGTTCTGCCGAGCCTGGTGCGCCGTGGGTACGTGCGTCATCTCATTCATTGCTCGTGAGGCTGCCTAATTGACAAAGCAACCAGACCCAATCGTCTGGCCGGGGAGACCGTATCCGCTCGGAGCAACCTGGGACGGCGAAGGCGTGAACTTCGCCCTATTCTCCGAGTCCGCCGAGAAGGTTGAGCTTTGTTTATTCGATCAATTTGGACGGCGTGAAATTCACCGCATTCTGCTGCGCGAGCAAACCGACCAGGTCTGGCACTGTTACCTGCCCGAGGCCCGTCCCGGCGTGCTTTACGGATACCGCGTGCACGGCCCCTATGAACCAACCGAAGGTTACAGGTTTAATCGCACCAAGCTCTTACTCGACCCCTATGCCAAGCAGATTCAGAACGGACTGAAGTGGCACGACTCACATTTTGGGTACAGAATCGGGCACCGGAATGAGGACCTCTCGTTTGACCGCCGTGACAGTGCTCCTGGCATGCTCAAAGGCGTGGTCGTCGATCCTGCTTTCACCTGGGGAGCCGATCGCGCACCGCATACGCCTTGGCACCGCACCATCATTTACGAACTGCACGTCAAAGGGTTTACGATTCGACATCCTGAGGTCCCGGCTGGATTGCGCGGGACCTACGCTGCTCTGGCAACCGCGCCCGTAATAGATCACCTGACCCAACTCGGAATCACCGCAGTTGAATTGATGCCTGTTCACACATTTGTCGACGATCGCAATTTGATTGAGCGCGGACTGCGCAATTACTGGGGATACAACTCTATTGGCTTCTTTGCTCCCGAACCTCGCTACTGCGCGACCAACAGCATCAACGATTTCAAGACTATGGTAAAAACCCTGCATTCGGCGGGAATCGAGGTCATTCTAGATGTGGTTTACAACCACACCGCTGAAGGCAATCATTTGGGCCCGACATTGTCATTCCGGGGCATCGATAACCCCGCCTACTACCGTTTGGTTCCGGATGATCCACGCTATTACATGGATTACACCGGAACGGGCAACACACTGAACATGCGTCATCCCCGCGTATTACAGCTAATAATGGACAGCCTGCGTTACTGGGTCTTGGAAATGCACGTTGACGGCTTCCGTTTCGACCTGGCAGCGACCCTCGCACGCGAGTTGCACGAAGTCGATCGCCTTGGCGCATTTCTCGACATCATTCACCAGGACCCTATCCTTTCTCAGGTAAAGCTTATCGCCGAGCCTTGGGACCTTGGAGAAGGTGGATATCAGGTCGGCAAATTTCCCGTTGGCTGGGCGGAATGGAATGACAAGTATCGTGACGTACTTCGCTCTTATTGGAAGGGCGACGGCGGTCTGATCGGCGAACTCGCGTACCGCATCACTGGCTCAAGCGACCTGTACGCGCGCAGCGGGCGCAAGCCCTACGCCAGCATCAATTTTGTTACCGCGCATGACGGTTTCACCCTTCACGATCTCGTGAGCTACAACTCCAAGCACAACGAAGCCAACGGCGAAGAGAACCGCGACGGCACCGACAACAACCGGAGCTGGAATTGCGGCGCTGAAGGTCCTGCCGATGATCCTGAAGTGAAGCAGCTTCGGGCAAGACAAAAGCGGAACTTCATGGCAACAATCTTGCTTTCGCAAGGCGTTCCCATGCTGCTCGCTGGAGACGAGATCGGGCGCACTCAGGGCGGGAACAACAATGCCTATTGCCAGGACAACGAAATCAGCTGGGTCGATTGGACTCCGGAGCACATGGACCGTGATACCTTCGGTTTCGTTCGGCAGCTGATCGCGTTGCACAAGGAGCATCCGGTGTTCCGGCGACGCAAATTCTTCCAGGGCAGAAAAATAAAGGGCGCGGAGATTAAGGACATCGTTTGGCTCCGCCCTGACGGCGGAGAAATGACAGACGAAGAGTGGAACCAGGATTTTGCACGCTGCCTCGGGGTCGCACTCTCCGGCGCCGCTATCGATGAGGCGAACGAGCGTGGCCAGCGCGTACACGACGAAAATTTCCTGCTGCTGATGAATGCGCATTTTGAGGAAATCCCCTTCGCATTGCCGGCGCCACCGTTGGGCGCCGGCTGGATCGCCTTGATTGATACCTCATGTCAAATATCCGGCGACGTGAACAGGTTCTTTTCCGGCAGCGCTTCCTACCCACTGCAGGAGCGATCTCTGGCGCTGCTGGTCGAACGCGCCTCTGACCGGGTGCGCGGGGCTGACCGGAGGCACAATCCGGCCGCATGAAACGCAAGCACGAAATGCCTTTTGGGGCAGAATGCCATCAGGATGGTACTGTCCGTTTCCGGCTCTGGGCACCGAAAGCTGCTTCAGTCGCAGTACGCCTCTGCGAGCTGGAACGCGACTTCCCCATGTCCGGACTCCAGGACGGCTGGTTCGAACTTGTGACAGAAGCTCGCGCCGGTACTCAATATCAGTTCAAGATTGACAACCAACACAGTGTTCCAGATCCTGCGTCTCGCTTCCAGACTTCAACTGTGCACGGCGCAAGCGAGATAATCGATCCCCTTGCTTACGAATGGCCGGACGACGAGTGGAAGGGAAGGCCCTGGGAAGAGGCGGTGATCTATGAGCTGCACGTCGGGACATTCCCTCGCGAAGGAACTTTCGCTGGGGCCGAAGCAAAACTCGATTACTTGTCTGAGCTGGGCATTACTGCGATTGAGTTGATGCCTCTTTCCAGCTTTCCGGGCGAGCGCAACTGGGGATACGATGGCGTTCTGCCCTACGCTCCTGCGCGATCTTATGGCCGCCCGGAAGATCTGAAGCACTTCATTGCTGCCGCGCACGCAAAGAACTTAATGGTGTTCCTGGATGTGGTTTACAACCACTTTGGACCTGATGGGAATTACCTGTGGCTATTCGCGCCACAGTTTTTTACCAATCGCCATCGTACTCCGTGGGGACAAGCGATCAATTTCGACGGTCCAGATAGCCGCATAGTACGGGACTATTTCATCCACAACTCGCTTTATTGGTTGGAGGAATATCATTTTGATGGTCTTCGTTTTGACGCAGTCCACGCGATTGCCGACGACTCGCGTCCGCACATTCTCGCCGAATTAGCGGAAACAATTCGTAGTGAGTTCGCGAATGAACGCCACATCCATCTCGTTCTCGAAAATGACGATAACGCGGTGCGTTATTTACGCCGTGACATCCTGGGCAATCCCTGCCGGTACACGGCCCAGTGGAACGATGACATCCACCACGTTCTTCACGTGCTGCTCACAGGAGAAACGGACGGCTATTACTCCGATTACACCGATAATCCTGTGCAAAGCTTGGGGCGCTGTCTTGCCGAAGGCTATGCTTACCAGGGAGAACCATCAGCATTTCGTGCCGCTACAGCGCGCGGAGAGCCGAGCATCGGCCTCCCTCCGGTGTGCTTCGTTTCGTTTTTGCAGAACCACGATCAGATAGGAAACCGCGCTCTGGGAGAGCGAATCGTTAGCTTGAGTAATGCTGCAGCAGCGAGAGCCGCGATGGCGATTGTACTGCTAGCACCCTCTCCTCCTTTATTGTTTATGGGAGATGAGTTTGGAGCGGAGACGCCGTTCTTGTTTTTCTGCGACTTCGCTTCCGAACTGGCGGATAAAGTGAGGGATGGACGCCGTGCCGAATTCGCGCGTTTCAAACAGTTTCGTTCTCCGGAGACGCAAGCCCGAATTCCTGACCCCAATGATCCGGCAACATTTCTCGCTTCGAAACTCGACTGGGCTTCTCTCGAGCAGCAACGCCATCGCGAGTGGCTGCAGTTTTACAGAGAGTTGCTGACCTGCCGACGTGAGAAGATCATTCCGCGAATCAAAGACATCGTACCCGGACTGGCGCAGTATGATGTGCTGGGCCCGGGTGCCGTTCATGTCAGGTGGGGTCTCGCAAAAGGCGGCAGATTGGAGTTAATTACAAATCTCGGTCAGGACTCGATGGTTCTTCGAAACAAACCAGACGGGAAGTTGCTTTACACGACGGATGCGAACTACAGCCCAACTTGGGAGCAGGTGCCACCAGTTTCAGCGGTGTGGTTCCTGAAGACATGAAATCGCCGCTTGTACCTCTTTCCACGTACCGCCTGCAGTTCAATCGCAATTTCAAGTTTGTGCAAGCCGCGGAACTCGTGCCCTATCTTGCTGAACTGGGTATTTCGCATTGTTACGCTTCTCCTTATTTGCGTGCCCGGCCCGGCAGCATGCATGGATACGACATCGTTGACCACCATCAACTCAATCCAGAAATCGGGACTCTCGAAGAGTACGACAAATTCGTTGCGGCCTTGCATCAGCATGGCATGGGACAAATTCTCGACATCGTTCCCAACCACATGGGAATCATGGGCTGTGACAATGCCTGGTGGCTTGATGTTTTGGAAAATGGGGAAACGTCTGCCTATGCGGAGTTCTTCGATATTGACTGGTATCCGCTCAAAGACGAATTGCAGGGCAAAGTGTTGGTTCCCGTTCTCGGCGACCAGTACGGGATCATCCTCGATCGTGGTGAACTGCGCCTCACATTTAACAAAGAGAAGGGCGAATTCAGCCTTCATTATTTCAAGAACCGCTTTCCAGTAAATCCCCGGGAATACCCACGAATTCTCAGTTACCGCCTTGAAGCCTTGCAGCCGCGCCTCGGTGCAGGAAACGAAGATTTGCTGGAGCTACAAAGCTTGATTTCGGCCTTCAATCACTTGCCTGGACGGGAGGAAACTGATCCGGAAAAGCGTGCGGAACGCCTGCGTGATAAAGAGATTCACAAGCGCCGATTGGCGGCCCTATGCGCCCGTTCCAGTGAGATAGGGCAATTCCTGGTACAGGTCGTCGAACGCATCAACGGCAATGCCGGCGATCCTGCTTCATTCGATGCTCTTCACGAACTCATTAAAACGCAGGCGTATCGCCTCGCCTTCTGGCGAGTGGCAGCCGATGACATCAATTATCGGAGATTTTTTGACGTGAACGATCTTGCCGCGTTGCGTCAGGAAAACGAGAACGTCTTCAAGCAGACCCATGAGTTCGTTCTGGAGTTGCTGCGAAAAGGGAAGATCGATGGCTTGCGAATAGACCATCCAGACGGCCTCTACAACCCACAGCAGTACTTCAAGCGATTACAGTGCGGCGGCGATTCCTCTGCCGACGAAGGTTGCAGCGCAAGGCGCTACTACATCGTTGCAGAAAAGATCCTCACATCTGAAGAAGAGCTCGCGGAGGACTGGCCGATTCACGGCACAACTGGCTACAACTTCTCGAACCTGGTCAACGGATTATTTGTCGACTCGGCAGCGGAACGAAAAATGGACCAAATTTATCGCTTATTCATTGGCGAACACACTGACTTCAAAGAATTAGTGTACGAATGCAAGAAACTGGTCATGGATCGCTCGCTCAATAGCGAGTTGAATGTCATGGCCAATCATTTAAGCCGCATCGCGCTTGCCGACCGCCACACCTGCGACTTCACTCTCAAAAGTCTGCGCGATGCACTTACCGAGATCGTTGCATGTTTCCCCGTCTACCGGACCTATGTGACTGAACAACATGTGTCCCCCAGCGATCACGCCTACATCAATGAAGCTGTGAGCTGCGCGAAAGCGAAAAGCACGGCTGCGGAGTCTTCGGTGTATGACTTCATTGGGGAGATTCTTCTGACCGGCCGCCTTGAGGGACGCCCGCAGTTCTATCAGCGCTCTGTGAAGCACTTCGCGATGAGATTCCAACAGTACACCAGCGCCCTGATGGCGAAGGGACTCGAAGACACCAGCTTCTACCGCTACAACCGCCTGATTTCACTGAACGAAGTTGGTGGAGACCCACTTCGCTTCGGCATCACTCCAGAAGAGTTTCACCGCAAGATGGAGCATGTAGCCCAACTATGGCCGAACGAAATGGTCACAACTTCCACTCATGACTCCAAGCGTTCGGAGGATGTACGTGCGCGCATCAACGTGCTTTCCGAGATGCCGCTTGCCTGGCATCGGCATGTGCGCGGCTGGCGGAGGCTGAACCGGGACAAAAAGGCCCTTTGCGGGGGAATCGAAGCTCCGACTGCAAACGATGAATATTTGTTTTATCAAACTCTCATCGGCGCCTGGCCGTTCGGTCTCGACAACAAGGGCCCGGGCGAGAATTTTGTTGAGCGCATTTGCGACTTCATGCGCAAAGCCATTCGAGAAGCGAAGGAGAACACGAATTGGGCAAATCCGAATCAGGACTACGAATTGGCCGTGTCGCGTTTTGTGAAATCTGTTCTGGAATCCAAAGAGTTCCGGGCAAGCTTCCTGCCATTCCAAAGCAAAACCGCCTACTTTGGAATGTTGAACAGCCTCTCGCAAACCTTGATCAAGCTCACGGCGCCTGGCGTTCCGGATATTTACCAAAGCAACGAACTCTGGGAATTTAGTCTGGTGGATCCCGATAATCGCCGCCCTGTGGATTACAAAGCACGCCACCGGACCTTGCAGCTGCTCAAAACCACGTTCGAATCAAGCCATCAGCCCACAGGACGGAAAGCTCGCGAACTGGCCCAAAACATGGAAGATGGTCAAATTAAGTTGTACGCGTTATGGAAAATGCTTGGCCTGCGCAACCAGAGGCCCGAGTTGTTTCGCGAAGGCGAATACATTCCATTGCGGGTCACCGGTGAGAAAGCGAAACATGTGCTCGCATTTGCGCGGAAAGCAGCCGATAAAATGTTGATAACTGCGGTGCCGCGACTCTGTGCCGAGCTACTCGGAGGCAAACTAAGTATGCTCGGCAATCGCGGGACTTGGGGAGACACCAGAATCGAACTTCTCCCGACGCTCGAGACTCGATTTAAGAATTTATTCGCCGGTGAACTAGTCGAATCTGAGAGGCACGGCAATACCCAATCTGTCCCACTGACGCGCTTGTTCGCTAATTTTCCGGGTGCGTTGTTAATACCTGAATTCAATGGATAGACAACACGCGGGATGGGGTGTTCACCTTCGGCCCAGCGGGAGTTATGGAGCGCGATTCGGTTCGGTTGGGTCCGTTCAGATCATTTTGACGACGCCGCTGCACCGAAACCCCTGCCACACTCATTAGCATCCGAGGAACAAATCGATATTCCGATTGATTCAGCAATTGGGAACCTCACCCGAAACACTAGAGAGTGGTACCACCCTTTGTCGCTAAGAAGCCTTGCCCTGCCCAAAGACATTTATAAAACCAGCTCTAAGCAGCATCGAGAAGCTTCGAGACACCCTGCAATGGAATCCAAAGCCAGCGCGGCCGGTTGTTGAGTTCATACCCGAGCTCATAGACGGCCTTGTTGATGACATAGGCATCCAATAGGACGGCAAGTTCTTCACGGCTCTGAGGAAGAGAAGAGGCAGAGCCCGAAGTTCTCAGGTACGCTTTGAGGAAAGTAGCAGAAACCCACGTTTGCCAATATTGCGCCCAGAAATCCAAAGAATTAAATCCTTCCGGCGTAACTTCTCGGCTACTGATTTCTGCAAGAAGCGGTGCGTAGGCCGCATAGTGAAACGAGCGCAGCATTCCGGCAATGTCCTGCAAGGGAGAGTTTTTATTTCGCCTCTCGCCCAAAGGCCGGGCGGGCTCTCCCTCGAAATCGATGATGACAAAGTCGTCGCCGGTGAAAAGGACTTGCCCCAGATGGTAGTCGCCGTGGATGCGAGTACGCATCGCGGAAATTTTGAACCCTTCAAGCAAACTGACGCGCTGTCGCAATCGTTCCTCGAGCTTCAGGACTTTGCCGGCTTCTTGCCGCACGCCCTGTGGCAGTCTCTCCCTCTGTCGGCGAAGCGACTGAAATGTCCGGGCGATGAGATCGAGCGTGGATTTCACGAGTTCCCACTGGTGCGCGCCGGTAAAAGGTTCAGGCGCAAAAGCAGGCTGGTCTTGGGTGGCGGACAGCGCAACATGAAGCTGGGCGGTTCTGACGCCGAGCAACCGGGCGGATTCAAGATAAGAGCCAATCCCCTGTTTTGCGTCAGACGGCACCTCCCACTCAGCCAATGCCAGGATTGGGGCATGGGGCAATTTTCCGAGTCGAATCCCGGCTGCGGATTGAGCCTGTTCATAGTAGGCCGC
>WNGK01005880.1_pt1 | contig 12947 bp, 6 predicted proteins | sample 5400601 | NCBI WGS metagenome assembly WNGK01 (sample SAMN13153376, study PRJNA577476) | soil metagenome | isolation source: 60 cm soil or saprolite under Garry oak tree replicate 1 | place: USA:California | collected 2016-06-15 | reverse complement strand
AGCCCCAAAAATTGGTGGCTTTGGCATCGGCTTGACGGTGCTGGTAGATATCCTGATGGGCGGAGCCCTGACGGGTGCCTCGATGAATCCTGCGCGCACCTTTGGCCCGGCCCTGGCTGGCGGCTTCTGGAACAATGATCTCGTCTACTGGATCGGGCCAATTATCGGCGCCGTCATCGCCGCCCTGATCTACCAGTATGTGATCTTGCGCACGTGGCGGGGCACCCAAGAGATGCCCTAGAGGATCTCCATTCTTACGAGTGAATTGCGCCCCTACAGACACCCGGAAGGATGGAGACCCAGCTAGATGGAGTGAGTTTTTAGCGTGCGAAGTTGTGATGATAAGGAAGAGTGGAATGATGGCAATACTCAATTCTACGGGTGATGTCTATAAGACGGTATTCACTGCACCTGTACCCTCAATGGTGGGAACTACCGAGGATGCTTTTCAGAGCTACCTGCATGAGATGCGGACCTTTGGTCGCCTCACCTCTGCAGAGGAAATTGAGCTGGCGCAACGCGTCGCCGCTGGCGATGAATGGGCGCGTCACCAGTTGATCGAGGCGAATTTGCGTCTGGTGATTGCTATTGCCCGTCAATACAGCCATACCGGTGTCCCTCTTCTCGACCTCATTCAGGAGGGAAACCTGGGACTGATGCGTGCGGCCGAGAAATTTGACGGTCAGCGTGGCTGTCGTTTTGGGACCTATGCCACTTTCTGGATTCGCCAGGCAATCAATCGTGCCGCTATCAATCAGTCACGCTTGATTCATCTGCCCGAGCAGGTAGTCAGGCACTTAAGCAAAGTACGACGTGTCGTGGCACAGTTCTGGCAAGAGAACGGACGCGATCCCCTGCCCGAACAAATAGCCCAGACTTCCAAGATCGACCTGGACGAGGTGATCCAGTTACTCGGTCTCATCGAGCATCCCATTTCTCTTGACACACGCATTGACGATGAAGCCCATTCCTCGCTCACCGACACACTTGAAGATAGTGCGGCTCCCGCTCTCGATGAGATCGCCGCACAACACGTCCTCAGTGAACAAGTGCATCGAGCTATGGCCTTCCTTCCTCCGCGTGAACGTTTAGTCATCACCTTACGCTACGGCATCAGCGATGGACGCAGTCGCACTTTGCTCGAAGTCGGCAAAGAACTCGGTGTCACACGCGAACGGGTTCGCCAGCTCGAAGAGGCAGCCTTGAAGCGAATGCGTTCCCACATAGGCCTCTAGCGAGCATAAACAGAAGCCAGGTGTACTTTTTAGTATTGCTTTGATGTTGGTTCTGCTGGGGTTTGATTTGATGGGGCTGTTGGTGCTATACGTGCATTAGGGCCAATGAGAACATCCTAAAGGAAACAAGGGAACAAGGAAAACTGAGCGGCACAGGTGGAACCCGGTTGGACAAGCCCCTCTCCCCCCGTTGCCCCCGATGGCACGCTCGCTCATGGTGGGCCATGCAGCCGCGGCGGCCAGACCTGGGCAGTCTGCTCGGGGCTGTTTCAAGCCTCGTCCTCCATTGCCCCCAACGCACGCAACGTGGCCTTCTGCGCCTCGGTTAACCCCCTGATCCCTGTGATATTTAGTCGCTCGTAGGGGCGGTCACGTCGCAGCGTGCGCAGATGCTCGCCACTGTACAGGTCCCAGATCGTGATGGTCCCGTCCTCCCCGCAACTGGCCAGCCTGCCTCCATCGGGACTCAGCTTGAGCGCCTGGACGGTCCCCTGATGCGCTTCTCGCTCCCGCACGCACTGCCCGCTGTGCACCTCCCACCAGCGCAGCCTGCCGTCGCTGCCTCCACTGATAAGCCGCTGCCCACTCGGAGCCCAGGTCACGGCAGAGACTACCCCAGGATGCCCCACAAAGTCTCGCATGCGCGCCCCGCTAAGGGCGTCCCACACCACCAGTTCCCCGCTGTCGCTGCTGCCGGAGGTCGTGGCCAGCCGCGTGCCATCGGAGCTCCAGGCCACGCTCATGATGGCCCCGTGATGTCCCGCCAGTTGCAGCAACCGCGTGCCATCGGCGGCGTCCCACACAGACACGTGTCCATCTTCGTCCCCGCCGACCAGCCGCGTGCCATCCGGGCTCCAGGCCACGCGACGGAGCAAGGTCGCGTGTGCACGATTTGCCCAACGCAAGGAGCATGCGGCCACATCCCACACCTGCACTCCATACAGATAGGTTCCGCAGGCCAGCAGGTGCCCATCGGGACTCCAGGCCACGCCGGTGAAGCTGGTCTCGGGGTGGTCGAGGTCCCGCAGGATTTGGACACAAGTGCCGGTGGCTGGGTCCCACAGCCGGATGGCACTATCCCACCCGCAACTTGCCAGCCTGCTGCCATCGGGACTCCACCCCACGCCGTACACGGTCCAGCGATGGCCGCCCAACACGCCTCGCGGCGTCCCCCCTCCTCTCCCGGCCACCTCCCAGAGGCTCACCGCGGTATCCGCGCCTGCACTGGCCAGCTGGGCGCCGTCCGGACTCCAGTCCAGGTCGAAGAGGGCGGCGGTGTAGCCCTGCAGGATCCGCACGCACTGGCCACTGGCCACCTCCCACAGCTGCAGCGTGCCATCTTCACTGCCACTGAGCAGGTGGCGGCTGTCGGGGGTGAAGGCCAGGCCGTACACCTCGGCGCTATGGCCCTGCAGCACCAGCCGCGAGCGGCCCTCCTGGCCATCCCACAGCCGGATCGTGTGGTCAAGGCTGCCACTGGCCAGCGTGCCTCCATCCGGGCTCCAGACCACGACATGCACCCGATCTGTGTGCCCCTCAAGCGTTTGCAGACAGCGTCCGCTGGCCAGTTCCCACAGCTTGAGGGTGCCATCCCAGCCAGCGCTGGCCAGTTGGCTGCCGTCGGGGGCAAAGGCCAGTCCCCGCACCAACTTGCTATGCCCGGAGAGCGTCTGCACGCAACGAGCCGACCCAGTCGGCTGCATCTGCCAGAGCCGAAGCGTGCCCGCGACGTCGCCACTGGCAAGCAGGTCTCCATCCGGGCTCCAGGCCAGCGCGAGGACCGCACCAGGATGCGGCACCTCCTGCAAGGGTGTGCCCAGCTTCGGATCCCAGAGCCGGATGGTGGCCTCATATCCCCCACTGGCGAGCAGACCTCCATCAGGAGCAAAGGCCAGACAGATGATGCCCTTGGTATGCCAGCCCGACCAGAGCAAGGCGCCACTGGCGACTTCCCACAGCTTGATGCTGCCATCATAGCTCCCGCTGGCGAGCGTGCGTTCGTCCGGGCTAAAGGCGAGGGTCAAGACCCTGCCCGTATGGGCCTGCCAGGCCAGGTACAAGGTCTGGCCTGCCTCGCGCCACACCCGCACTTCGCCCCGCCTGCTGCCCGCAGCCCAGTACTGCCCACTGCGGCTGATGGCCACCGCTAAGGTGACATCGAAGGTCTCGGTCAAGACGCACTCACGCATCAGCGCCCCGGACAGCTTGGCCTCTTGCATCTCGACGCCTTGCAAATACACGCCGCGCAGCACCAGTCGCGACACATCCAGGCCACGCAGGTTCCCCCGCAGCACACGCCACAGCGTCACCAGGTTGGCCGGTCCATACCCCTGAGCGTCCTGGTTCCAGCTGCGCAGCTGGTCGAGCAGGAAGCGCAACCGTTCCTCCACGTTGCTGGGTCCCCGAGACGCGCTCTCTAGGCGCGCCAGCAGGGGAGCCACGAGCAGCCGCTCCTGGGTCTGCCGCACATAGTCCTTGGCCTGGGCCTGACAGAGCCCATACTGGATGAGGAGCGCGAGCCGACCCTGCACGATCTCCTCGCTGGCCTGGGCGACCAGGTGCGCAGTCACATACTCCAGCACCACCGCTTGCAGCGTAAAGCTGCCCACTCGTTGCCCGCGCTCGATCAAGCTGCGGCGGCGCAGCCCGTCGACGGCTTCCAGCACCTGGGCGCGCGAGAGCGGCGTGACCAGCACCGCGAGCAGCTCCTCGATAGTCACCGGCTCGCGCATGATCGCCAGCCACAGCAGCACTGTTTGCTCAACCGCCGAGAGGCGAGCGAATTGCTCGGCCAGCAGCTCTCGCACACTGCCAAAGATTACCTCGCCTTGTTCCAGGAATGGCGCGATCTCGCCCCCGAAGAGCTCCACGATGGTCTCGGCCACGATGTTCAAGGCCAGCGGATTGCCCTCGTAGCGCTCCACCAGGCGCGCCCGCTCCTGTGGAGAGCCGAGCAGCTCGTGCTCGGCCAGCAACTGCTCGCAGGCGCTCGCCTCCAGGCCAAGCAGACGCAAGGAGCGCACCGGCGTCTTGCGGCCTTCCAGGGCGCGCAGCTCGGCGGCTTTCTCCCGTGAGGTGAGTAACAGACAACTCTGGTGTGCCGTTTGGGCAACACTGCGCAACAGCCGTGCATAGCCCTCGTAGTCCGGACGCAGATGGCCCAGCACCTCGCCTTCCAGCAGCAGGCTTTCCAGGTTATCGAGCACCAGCAGCACCCGTTGCTCTCGCAAGTGTTGCAGCAGGAGACTGATGTGGTGTTCCAGGTCAGCAGGCGCAAGAGGCAGGGGCTGCGGGGCCAGCACCTTGAGGCACTCCTCGACAAGCGTTTCGCAAGCCGGGGCATCGCGCAGCGAGCGAAAGAGCACCACCTGGAAGTGGACGGCCAGCCGACGCATGGCGCTGGTCACCAGGGCCGACTTGCCCATGCCACCCAGGCCCAGCACGCTTACCACCCGGCAGCGCTCCTGCACCACCCACTGGGCGAGCGTCGCCAGTTCCCCTTCACGCCCATAGAAGGTGGGCACATCCAGCGCCTCGCCCCAATCGACCCGCGGTCCACTCGCAGGAGCAGCGAGGGCAGGAGGAGCGTCACCGGCCACCTCGATCGACGGCGGCATCATGTGCCCCAGGGGGCGATGGTGCTGGCTCAACAGGGCGGAGAGCCAGGACTCATCGAGCAGCACTTTCTGGTGCGCTGCTTTCCAGAAGGCCCGCATCTCCTCGGCTTCGCGACCGGCAGGAAAGGTCCCCTCTTGGACGGCCAGCGTCAGCAAGGCTTTGAGGTGAGAGGCCTTGGGATAACTGCCGCCGGACTCCCATCCTCCCACCGCTTTGCGCGAGACGCCCAGGAACTCGGCTAAGCCCGCCTGGGTCAGCCCAATGGCCGTGCGCAAGGTCAGCATGGCCTGACCAAAGGCATAGTCTCGCTCCCCGTAGGAGGATCGCTTCATGCGTGCGCTCCTTTCCGCCCGACCCACAGGAGCGAAACCAGCCATGGGGAGTGATGGGAAGTGATCTGCCATCTGATGGATACTGACTTCCCCGGGTATTCCACGTATACTCATAGCTGTTGGATGCGCTCCAGGCGGGTCCACGCTGGTTGCGGGGGTCTGGGGAATGGCAAGAGACTCCAGACTCCCCTCTCACTTCACCCCTGTATGATAGCAGATTTTCAGGTGGATGACGAGGAGGATCAGGAATCGCTGATGCCATGCTCCAGTTCGTTCAACGTCCCTGCTTGCTTCATCGATTGCCAACCTTCAGCGCTGCCCGCTGGACAGGCCAGAGCACGGCGGCCAGCGTGAGCAGGAGCAGGAGCGCGATCACTGCCGCCAGGCAGAGCGAGGCCACGAGCAGGTTCGTGCCCTGCGCCAACAGTCCGACGCCCACTACGGGGACGCTCACTCCAGCGTAGGCGGCTACGAAGAAGGCAGACAGCAGCGCGGCCCGCTGTTCAGGCGGCGCCACCTGATTGATCGCGGCCAGACTGCCCATGAATGCCAGCCCGATCCCCAGGCCACCGATCACCGTGCCTGCCAGGAAGAGCGCGAGGCTGGACAGGCCCAGCCCCAGTTCGATGAGGGCCAGTGCCACCAGCAGCAGGCTCCGCCCGACCAGTCGCGCCGTCCACGTGGTGAGGGTGTGCAGGACGACCTGGGCCGCCGAGGCGGTGCCAAAGAGCAGGAAGACGACGACCCCGGCCACGATCAGGTTGGGTTCATGCAGCGTGCTGCTCAGGAAAGATGGGGCCGGGGCGCTGAAGAGGCCCAGGAGCGCGAAGACACACACCACGGTCACCGCCGCCTCCACAAACATGGTGCGGGTCGAGGGCGGCACTGCTACATGTGGCCGCAGGTCGAGCACGTGGTCTGGTGCCTTCACCGTCTCTGGCAGCATGCCCACCAGCAGGAGCGCGACGACCAGGAAGAGCAGGTAGACGACAAACACGAGCTGCGTTGGGGCGGGCGCCAGCTGAGCGAAGAGCCCGGCCACGAGTGGCCCCAGTCCCAGGCCACCCATGTTGGCAGCGGTCGCCACACGCGCCGCTCGCGGCTGGCTGCCGCTTGGCTCGAGCTCGGCCAGGCCAGCCGTGGCCGTCCCGGTGAGCAGCCCGGCGCCCAGGCCAGAGAGGAACCGTCCGGCCAGCAGCATGGCGACGTTCTGGGCGACAACGAAGAGCAGGGTACTCGCGCAGGCCAGCAAGAGCGCGCCGACCAGGACAGGACGGCGCCCGAAGTGGTCCGAGACACGGCCACACACGAGCAGGGCGGCCAGCACACCCAGGGGGTAGACGGCAAAAATCACAGTAATCAGGACCGAGGGGAACTGGTAGTGCTGCTGGTAGAGGACGTAGAGTGGCGTCGGCAGGGTGGTCCCCAGCATGCCATAGGTGAACACGCAGGCGAGCAGCACGTAGGCCAGAGGCCGGGAGACGTGAGGCGGCAGCGCATGGTGGCGCCGGGTCACGCGCATATCGAGATGGCCGGTGCACGGCAGATCGTCAGTCCTGGTACGCATCACGCATTCCTCCTTCGTGAACGCTCCAACGAGGTGTCACCGCTACTTCCTGACCTGGTCGATGGCGTCAAACTCTTCCTGACTGAGTTTGATCGTGGCACCAACCATGTCCTCATCCAGATGCTTCACCCTGGAAGTGCCAGGAATAGGCAGCATGGTGCTTGAGCGTTTGAGGAGCCAGGCGAGCGCCACCTGACCGGGCTGGGCATGGTGTCGCCTGGCAATCTGGTCGAGGTCTCCTCCGGAGTGCGCCAGTTCTCCAAAAGCCAGCGGGGACCAGGGGATAAAACCGATCCCCTGGCGGGCGCACAGATCGATCATGGCCTCGGACTCGGCAACTGTCATGTGTTCGGACTGGCGCATCGCCAGATTATAGTGGTTCTGCACCGTAACAATCGGGACAATCTGTTGGGCTCGTGCCAGTTGCTCGATGGTGACATTCGACAGTCCAACGTGGCGAATTTTGCCCTCCTGCCTCATCTTGGCGAGTGCGCCGACCGAGTCTTCAAAGGGAACCTTAGGATCCGGGCGATGGAATTGATACAGGTCAATGCGCTCGAGGCGCAGACGCCGTAGGCTGCCCTCCAGAGCCTCACGAAGATGCTGGGGGCGTCCGTCTTGAGGCCACTGATTCGGGCCGGTACGCAACAGTCCTCCCTTGGTCGCGATGACCAGGTCTTTCGGATAGGGGTAGAGCGCTTCGGCAATGAGCGACTCGGCCACCTGTGGTCCGTAAGAGTCGGCGGTATCTAACAGGTTCACCCCCAGGTCAAGGGCGTGGCGCAGGACGGCAAGGGCTTCTTGCTTGTCAGCCGGTGGTCCCCAGATGCCTGGGCCTGTAAGGCGCATAGTGCCGAAGCCGAGACGGTACACCGTCAGGTCTCCGCCAATCGTCAATGTTCCGCTCTCTGTGGCGGGTTGTTGGGTTGTGTGTTGCATAGAGCTAGTTCCTCCTTCGTTCTTCCGAAATTGTAGACAAACCGGCCAGTTCTTCCATGAACTGGATCATAATGGAAAAATCCGCGTCCATGCCTTTGGCCATGGCAGCGCTAGACATCTGCTGGGCAGCCGCCGTAGCCGGCATGGATACGGAGAGATCAGAGGCCTGGCTCAACACCAGACTCAAATCTTTGTGCATAAGCGAGAGGGCAAAGTTGGTGGGATACTGCTCTCGCCTGACATTTTCCAGCTTGGACTTCTGACCGGGGGTAAGTACGGCCGTCTGCCCCAGGACATCGAGCAGCAATCCTTTCTCTACACCAGCCTTTTCACCCAGAGCAATTGCCTCGGCCAGGGCTTGCATGCCCAGGCCCAGCAGGGTATTGACCACCAGCTTCATGGTGGTCCCCATGCCGCTTGCGCCCATAGAGAAGCTGGTTGTCCCCAGCACATCCAAAATCGGTTTGCACTGCTGATAGGTCATTTGCTCTCCGCCGACGAAGATCACCAGGCTGCCCTGATCCACTTGTGGCACACTGCCCGAGACGGCGGCATCAATCATCGGGACGCCTTGCTTGCTCGCCGCCTGGTAGAGACGACGCGAAGCGTCAGGAGAAACCGTGCTCAGATCGATGATGATCGAGCCAGCATGCACCCCGGCGAGCGCACCGTCGGCACCGAACATCACGTCTTGCTGGGCCTCGTCATTGGTCACGCAGGCCATCACGACCTGGCAGTTGGCAGCCAACTCCTTGGGCGTCTGGGCCACCAGCGCTCCCCGTTGCTCTAGCGCCTTCGCCTTCTCCCTGGTACGATCATACACCCTCACCTGGTAACCCGCGTCGAGCAGCCTCTGGACCATATGACTGCCCATGTGCCCCATGCCGATGAAGCCAAGGCCCGGTTTCAAATGGTCGTCTTCCATATACATTGCAATACCTTTCTTTCATCAGAAATGCTCAGTTATGATCCTCGCCATCCACCTGAAAATCTGCTATCATACAAGGATGAAGTCAAAGGGAGAGTCTGGAGTCTCTCGCCATTCCCCGGACCCTCCGCAACCGGCGTGGACCCGCCTGGAGCGCATCCAACACCTACCAGTATACAGAGAGTGCGTGGGGAAGTCAGCGTCCATCTGTTGGCATGTCACTTCCCATCACTTCCCATTTCTGGTTTCGCTCCTGTAGGTCGCGCGGCAGGGAAGGAGCGCTCCTATGAAGCGGATCTCCTATCGTGAGCGAGACTATGCCTTTGGGCAGGCCATGCTGACCCTGCGGACGACCATTGGCCTGACGCAAGAGGGCCTGGCCCAGATGCTTGGCGTCTCGGGGCGAGCGGTCAGGCAGTGGGAGGCAGGCAGCAGTTATCCCACAGCTCATCATCTCAAAGAGTTCCTGATCCTGTGTGTGCAGCAGCAGGCCTTTCCCCCCGGGCGGGAAGAAGAGGAGATCCGTGCCTTGTGGAAGGCAGCGCACCAGAAGGTGCTGCTCGATGAGTCCTGGCTCGCCGCCTTGCTCAAGCAATCGTCTCCCCCACCTACGCCGGTGCCGGTCGAAGAGAGCGATGGCGCTGAAGAGGGTAGCGCTCCCAATCCTGCTCCGACCGACTCGGCGCGGGCATTGCAGCCAGGGCAGCGTCCGCCGTCGCTTGAGCCGGTCGCAAGCAGAGCCCCTGCTGCAAGTGGACCAGGTGTGGAGTGGGGTGACGCACTGGATGTGCCCAGCTTCTATGGGCGCCAGGGGGAACTGGCCACGCTCGCCCAGTGGGTGGTGTGGGAGCACTGCCGGGTGGTGAGCGTGCTGGGCATGGGGGGCATCGGCAAGTCGGCCCTGGTCACCAGCGCCATGCGCCAGCTGGCCTCCCACTTCCAGGTGGTGCTCTTTCGCTCGCTGCGCGACGCCCCCTCCTGCGAGTCCGTGCTGGAGTCCTGCCTGCAGGTGCTCTCCCCCGAGTCGCTGGTCCAGAAGTCGCAGGGCCTCTCTGCCCGGCTGAGGCTCTTGTTGGAGCAGTTGCGGAGCAGGCGGGTGCTGCTGGTGCTCGATAACCTGGAAAGCCTGCTGCAAGCAGGCGAGGTGCGCGGGCGGCCGCGTCCGGGCTTTGAAGCCTATGGGCAACTGCTGCGGCAGGTGGCGGAGTCTGGGCACCATAGTTGTCTGCTGCTGACCAGCCGGGAAAAACCCACCGCGCTGCCAGGGCTGGAAGGTCGAAAGACGCCGGTGCGCGCCTTGCGCCTGGATGGCCTGGAAGCTTCTGCCTGCGAGCAGTTGTTGGCGGAGCACGAGCTGGTCGGCTCCCCAGAGGAGCGGGCGCGTCTGATTGAGCGATACGGGGGCAATCCCCTGGCCTTGAACATCGTGGCCCAGACCATTGCCGACCTCTTTGGCGGGGAGATTCACCCGTTCCTGGCGGCGGGGACGGCCATCTTCGGCAGCATCAGCGAGCTGTTGGAGGAGCAGTGGGCCCGACTCTCCCCCCTGGAACAGACGGTACTCTCCTGGCTGGCGATTGTGCGCGAGCCGGTGACTTTGGAGGAACTCCTCTCCGTGCTGGTAGCCCCGCTTGCGCGCGTGCAGCTGTTGGAAGCCGTCGATGGGCTGCGCAGGCGCAGCCTCATCGAGCGCGGGCAACGCCCGGGCAGCTTTACCTTGCAGTCGGTGGTGCTGGAGTACGTGACTGGCAGGCTGGTCAGCACGGCGAGCGAGGAGATCAGGCAGGGCCGGCTCTCGCTGCTCCTCTCGCATGGGCTCTCTCAGGCCCAGGTCAAGGACTATGTGCGGCAGACCCAGGAGCGCTTGCTCGTGGTCCCCTTGCTGGCCCGTCTGCAGAGCACGGAGCCTGGGCACGTCGAGGTGGAGCAGCGCTTGCGCTCCTTGCTCGAGGAGGTGCGCCGCTGGGCCCAGGACCGGCAGGGGTATGTCCCGGCCAATCTGCTAACGTTGCTGCGCGTGCTGCGGGGGCACCTGCGTGGCCTCGATCTCTCGCGCCTGGTCTTGCGCGGCGTGCATCTGCAAGGCGTCGAGATGCAAGATGCGAGTCTCTCCGGGGCACTGCTCCAGGAGAGCGTCTTTACCGAGACCTTCGATGCCATCACCGCGGTGGCCACAAGCCCCGACGGGCAGTACTGGGCCGCGGCTGGCAGGCGTGGAGAAGTGCGGGTATGGCGCGAGGCAGGCCCAACCTTGCACCTGGCCTGGCAGGGGCATACCGACACTGTGCTCTCCATCGCCTTCAGCCCGGACGAACGCCTGCTCGCCAGCGGGAGCACTGATGGCAGCGTCAAGCTGTGGGACGTCGAAAGTAATGCCTTGCTCTGGTCGGGCTGGCAGACCAAGAGCACCCTCTGCCTGGCCTTTTCCCCCGAGGGAGACCTGCTCGCCAGTGGGGGAAATGATGCGAGGGTTCATCTCTGGGACCTGCACCGTGGCACGCCCCTGCAGACGCTGCCGCATCCCAGTCCGATCTTCTCGGTGGCCTGGAGCCCGGATGGGCGCCTGCTCGCCAGTGGAGACATCGAGGGAGGTATTCGCTTGTGGGAGCTACAGAAGACACACCCGGCTACCTGCCTTGCACGCCTGTCGGGACATATCAACCGGGTGCGCGGGTTGGCCTTTGCCCCTGACGGCAGCCTCCTGGCTAGCGCGAGCTGGGATCGGACCGTCAAGCTCTGGGAGGTGGGGGAGATGGGAAGCCTGCGCCTGCACCAGACGCTGACAGGGCATACGGATCGAGTGAATCGCGTGGCCTGGAGTCTCAATGGACGCATGCTGGCCAGTTGCGGCTTTGACAAAACGATCTGGTTGTGGGAGGTTGAACAGGGTAGCTATCGGGCGGCGCTGCAGGGCCATAGCGCTGTGGTGAACGGCCTGGCCTTTACCCCCGACAGCCGCAGTCTGCTCAGTGGCAGTGACGATGGCACCGTGCGGCTGTGGGAGGTCGAAAGTTCGCAGTGTGTACACGTCATTCACGGCTACGTGTCCTCCCTCTTGAGCATCGACTGGAGTCCGGATGGCACGCAGATCGCCGGTGGCGGCACAGATACGCTGGTCACCCTCTGGGATGTGACCGGTGAGACACGACTTAGGGCGTTACGCGGACATCGCGAGGTCGTCTCTGGGGTAGGATGGAGTCCCGGTGGGAGGTTGGTGGCCAGTAGCGGCTGGGATAATGCCATTCGAGTGTGGGACACGGTCACGGAAGCTGAGGTGCAGATCTTGCGGGACCCCGACGGCGCCGACACCGTCTTCACTGGTGTGGCGTGGAGTCCAGACGGAAAGTTTCTAGCCAGTGGGACCAGTCAGCAGGGGGTGTACGTGTGGGAGGTGACCACCCATACCCGCCTGTGGCTCGGGCAGAAGGACCCTGCGGCCTGGATCCGTCGGGTCGCGTGGAGTCCGGATGGCACGCGGTTGGCCAGTGGCGGCGTTGATGGCAGCGTCTGCTTGTGGCAGGCCGGCGACGGCACGCTGCTGCACCGATTGCAGGGGCATCGTGGCATAGCGGCGAGCGTGGCTTGGAGTTCAGATGGTACGCGGCTGGCCAGTTGTGGTGGGGGCAGAGGCAGTGGAGAGATCTTCGTCTGGCAGGCGCACAGTAAGGAGCGCCTCTACGCCCTGGAGGGGCTTGCGGAGATAATCTCTACAGTCGCCTGGCATCCAGTGGGGGATCGGCTCATCAGTGGAGGCAGTGACGGCCGGCTGCGCTGGTGGGACCTGCACAGCGGAGAATGTATACGGGTGCAAGAAGCCCATCAGGGAACGGTGCATTCGCTCAAGGTGAGCCCCGATGGGAGCAGGGTCGCCAGTTGCGGCGATGACGGGGCGATCAGGCTCTGGGACCTCGAGAGTGGCGAGCCTCTGCACACCCTGCGGCGCGACCGACCCTACGAGCGCCTGAATATCACAGGCATCCGAGGACTGACCCAGGCCGAGATCGCCACCTTGCGTGCCTTAGGGGCCGTGGAGGACGAGGCGAGCACCAGTCCCGAGCACGCGGCCCAGCACTAGCCGCCGCGGTTGGCTGGCCGAAAAGGCGCGACGATTTCATGTCGTCCGCTGCCTCGCGTCTGAACCGGGTAGACCACAGTGGGTGATTCCGGCCTACCCGGTGGCGGTCACCTGGACAGAGAGCTTGAAGATCAGGGTCGTAATGGCACCAAACGTGCCGTGGCTCCCGGTGAAGAGACGTTTGACGTCGTAGCCAGCGACGTCTTTCATGTTCTCGCCTCCAAAGCGTGCGTGGGCGTCGTTGTCGGGGAGG
>WNGK01037533.1_pt1 | contig 12950 bp, 10 predicted proteins | sample 5400601 | NCBI WGS metagenome assembly WNGK01 (sample SAMN13153376, study PRJNA577476) | soil metagenome | isolation source: 60 cm soil or saprolite under Garry oak tree replicate 1 | place: USA:California | collected 2016-06-15 | reverse complement strand
GACAAAGCCGTGGAAGAGCGCGCCCGCACCGATACCGATTTCGGCGATCAGTACGGATTCGCCAGATCGTATGAACGATTCTGGGGCGGTGACCAGGAGATAGCCGGCGTCACTCGCGCAAGCCTTGACCGCATGAATCCCGCGGCGCCCGTAACGCAAGACCTTCAACTGGTCGCAGAGATCCTGCTGCGCGGCAACGGCGGGGACTTTGTGGATGTGAATGGTGGGACCAGCTATGGCTCGGGCCCGCCCCGTTCAGTCTTCGAGAGAATTTTAAGATCGCAGCTCAAGCCGGTTGAAAACGCTCTGACGTCGCGTTACGCACGAACTGGGGAGTATCCCAGGAATCAGGCAATGCTGATCTGTGAGCTGGCGGATTTCGGACTTGATTTCGCCGCCATGCGAGATCCGTGGGGTAGCCCGTATAGCGCGCGTCCCTCTGTTCAGGGCGACCGTGACGTTTTTGGGATACGAAGCTCTGGACCCGATAAGCGGTTGGAAACCCCGGATGACTTCACTGTCCTGGAAATGAGCTGGCCCTACTTTCGCGATAAAGGACAGGTGATCGACCGAGCCGCTCACGAATTCCACAAGCGCACAGGAGCGTTTATTCGTGACCGCCTGACGCTTACACGCGAGCTGCGCCGGAACGGAATCAACATCGATGCGCTTCGCGATCCGTGGGGGAAGCCTTATCGATTCGCATTTGGCATAAGCGCCAGCAACTTTACCGTTACAGTCACGAGCAGCGGAGAGAACCGCCGTTTGGACGTGAAACAAAACCATCGCTCGGATGATGTCACAGTTTGGACGTCGAAGGTCGATTACTTCGCCGAGAAGCGCGCCAGGATTAACGCCGCGTTGACTCGGTCCTTCACCGCAACGGGCAGTTTTCCCCAGGAACAGTCCGAGCTTGAAGAGGCGCTGCGGGATTCGTCGATTCGCTTAAAGGATCTGCGTGATGCGTGGGGGAATCGTTACTACGCGACCTTCAAGTCGGAGTGGCGTTACGCCGACCGCATCAAGATGATGAGCTTCGGGAAGTACAAGGAGGGCGCCAAGCAACGTACTGAGGTCACGCCGGTCAGTCAGCAGGTTGATTTCATCTACCTGCGCAGCGCGGGGCCGAGCAACCGGCTCAGGACCTGTTTCCCGCTCTTGCGCCGACCGAAGCCATTTTCATAGGCTCGACGGGCGCGATAACCGGCGTGGTCACCGACCCGAATGGCGCGGTCATTGCAAACACCACCGTCAAGGCTACAAACTCGGTCACGCTGTCGGTATACGAAGGTAAGACAAACGACACAGGCGCTTATCTTGTCACCAACGTTCCGGCGGGGATTTACGAAGTGCGCTTTGAATCGACCGGATTCAGGCCGTCGGTTATCACCGCTGTGCCTGTGCGTTCATCGACGGTGACCGAAGTGAATGTAACTCTCGGCGTGGGCTCAACTTCTGAAACGGTAACGGTGACCGCGTCAGCAGCCGAGGTACAAACTACAAGCTCGACCGTTAGCAAGGTTATGAGCTTGCCGACGAAGACGCCTCTTGCCTCAATAAAACAATTCAGCCAAACCTCAACGCCGCGGCTGCGCGAGTATTTTCCTGAGACGCTTGTGTGGCAGCCTTCAATTGAGACGGACGCCGGCGGACGCGCGCGGCTAAGCTTCAAGCTTGCCGACAACATCACCACGTGGAAGATGTCGGTGATCGCTTCAACTGAGGACGGCGAGGTCGGAACGGCTGAGAAGGAGATCCTCGCGTTTCAGCCGTTCTTCATCGAGCATGATCCGCCGCGCGTGCTCACCGAAGGCGACGAGATTGCGTTGCCGGTGGTGCTTCGAAACTATCTCGACAAGACCCAGTCGCTCGATCTGGAAATCAAACCCGAGCCGTGGTTCACGCTGCTGACGCCGGCAAGCAGGAAGGCGGAGATAGCCGCCGGCGACTCATCGCGTCAGGTGTTTGAGTTTCGAGCTACCGCCTCGGTTGACGACGGCAGGCAACGCGTTTCGGCTCTTGGGTCGGAGGCGAGCGACGCGGTAGAGAAAGCTGTCAGCGTTCACCCCTTTGGCGGAGAGAAAACCGATACTTTGACTCAAGTCTTCAATGCGTCGTCGGCGATCGAAGTCAATATCCCTGATATTGCAATCAAGGGCACGCCGCGCGGCGAGTTGAAAATCTATCCGAACCTTATGGCTCACTTGCTCGAAGGGGTCGAAGGCATAATGCGGCGTCCGTACGGCTGCGCCGAGCAGACGATCTCCTCCGCTTACCCGAGCCTGATGGTGCTGCGACATTACAAGCGAAGCGGCGAGGAGGTCCCCGCCGTTGCGGAGAAGGCGCGGAGATTTTTGAACGCCGGTTACGATCGGCTGCTCAACTACAGACACGAGGATGGCGGCTTCACTTACTGGGGCCGAGGGGAGAGTGAAGCCGCGCTGACGGCTTACGCGCTCAGGTTCCTGAACGACGCGCGCGAGTTCGTCGCCGTTGATGACGACATCATCACCGCCGCGCGAGATTGGATCGTCAAGCGTCAGCGACCGGATGGTAGCTGGCCGTTACGTTACTCAACTGTAGGCGATCGTCCTCAATCGGTTTCGCTCACCGCGTTCGTCACTCGCGTGCTCGCTTCGACGACCAAAACCTCGGCGAACGAGACAGGCGCTGATTCGGCAAAACGCTCACAAGCTGCGTCCGCTGCGTTGAAACGAGCGTTAGAATTCCTGGCGCACGCGACTGAGGAGTTGGAAGAACCGTACGCCATCGCGTCGTATGCGCTGGCGGCGGCGACGGCGGGCGATGGGCAAGGCTCGACTCGCGCCCTCGGCAGACTTGCCGCGCTTGCGCACACTGAGGGTAGCGCGAACTATTGGGCTCTTGAAACTAACACACCGTTCTACGGGTGGGGACTCGCGGGGCGAATAGAGGCGACCGCGCTCGCCGTTCAGGCGCTTGCTGTGAGCAGCACGACTGCGGCAGGTTCGGATGATCTGGTTAACCGAGGCCTGCTCTTTCTGCTTCGTCAGAAGGACCGGTACGGCGTCTGGTATTCAACCCAGGCGACCGTGAACGTGCTCGACGCGCTTGTGACCCTATTGGAGAAGCGCGAGCCTGAGAGCGCAGGAGCGAGTTCAACGGCGGAGATCGTTGTCAATGACAAGCGAGTCGCCTCTGTCGAGATGCCTCCGGCTCATAAGCTCAGCAACCCGATCACGATGGATCTCTCGCCGTTTCTGTCTATCGGATCAAATCGCATTCAGATTCGCCGAGCAGCCGGTTCACCGCAAGCGACCGCGCAGGTCGTCGCAACACATTATGAGCCCTGGCCTGCCGTGACAGCGGCCACCAACGCCGCCCAGGCGTCCGCGGGTGCGCTGCGGCTTCGAGTGAGCTTCGACAAGAGCGAAGCGAAGATCGGAGATGAGATCAACTGCACTGTCGAAGCGGAGCGTGTGGGATTCCGCGGCTACGGAATGATGCTCGCTGAAATAGGGTTGCCTCCGGGAGCCGATGTTGACCGCGCTTCGCTCGAGCGAGCGGTGAAGGAATCGGATTGGGGAGTTGACCAATATGATGTGTTGACCGACCGGTTGATCGTCTACCTGTGGCCTCAAGCGGGGGGCACGCGATTCCAGTTCAAGTTTCGACCGCGCTTCGGGGTTGCGGCGCAGACCGCACCATCGGTGGTTTACGATTACTACAACCCTGAAGCGCAGTCGGTTTCATCGGTCCGTTTCACACGCCATCGACCTTGACATCAACGGCCCCTCAAGTCAGCCTAGCTGATCACCAGGTTCTTTTGAGGAGCGATGCAACTATGACTGACTACAAATCACTTCGGCTGGAGAAGAACGAAGGCGTTGTAGAAGTAGTGCTGATCGGACCCGGCAAGGGCAACGCCATGGGGCCGGACTTCTGGCGCGAGATGCCTGAAGCTTTCGCGGCGCTGGATCGCGACGAAGAGGCTCGCGCGATCATCATTCGAGGCGAAGGCGATAACTTCAGCTACGGGCTCGATCTCGCGGCGATGATGAGCGATCTCGGGAGGCACTTCGGCGCCGGAGAGAATCTCGCCGCCGAGCGCACGCGCTTGCTCGACCTGGTTGGCGACATGCAGAAAGCGTTCGACAACGTCGCCGCTTGCCGCAAACCGGTAATCGCAGCCGTCAGCGGCTGGTGCATAGGCGGCGGGCTCGATTTGATCGCGGCGTGCGATCTTCGTTTGTGCTCGGCCGATGCACGCTTCAGCTTGAGAGAAGTAAAGGTCGCGATAGTCGCAGACCTTGGCAGTCTTCAACGTCTGCCTCGAATCATCGGCGAAGGAGCTACGCGCGGCCTCGCTTTTACGGGCAAAGACATCACCGCCGCGCGGGCCTTACAGATCGGTCTGGTGAGCGAAGTGCACGAAACGCGAGACGCTGTGCTTGAAGCTGCGCGCAAACTCGCGCGTGAGATCGCCGACAACCCGCCGCTCGTTGTCCAGGGGATCAAGCGAGTGATGAATTATTGCGCTGACAAATCAGTAGCGGACGGATTGGGTTACGTCGCGGTTTGGAATTCAGCGTTCCTGCAGTCCATTGATTTTGCCGAAGCGATGGCCGCGTTTCGAGACCGGCGCGCTCCGCAATTCAAGGGCGAGTGACTGGTATCCGCGCAAAATCCGTCGGATCAGTGTTATCCGTGGTCTATGCGTCACCAGCAAATCGATTCCATCGCACGCATAGACCACAGATGACACTGATCCGACGGATTTGCACCGATCTCTTACCGATTTGATCGCTAGCGAAAGGCCGTACAAGTCACGGTCATCGAATCGTCGGACGCTTGCGATGGTCGAGGAGCGCGTCTGTGGATCTCGCGATCCGCCCGCCCTCCCCAACCGCCCAACCGGCATCAACTCCGGCGAAGCTAACTGCGTGAAATCCGATGCTGCCTAAGCTCACCCAGCTCGCGCCGTTATCGACCGAATAGTCTGAACCGGATGGGCCGACCGCCACGAGCATCGGGCCGCGAGTCCCAGGCACGTACGCGACTGCCGATCTGAATCCCGAAGGCCTCGGGCTTTTCGCCAGAGTCCACGTTGCGCCTCCGTCAGTCGTCGTCGCGACGTTGTTGCCGGTCTCATTCTCTTTCTTGTAATCGCCTCCGACGATCACGCCGGGTTTCGCGTCTTTGAAAGCGATCGAGAATATCCCTGACGAAGCGTTGCCCGCAGTGATCGGCGTCTGAGCCACTTTCCATGTGTTGCCGCCATCCGTTGACCTGAACACGCGAGCCACCGCCGCTCCGCCGGTTCCAAACCAAACGTTCTGTCTTCCTTGAACTGATATGCAGGTGCCGCTCGCGGCGAAAGCGCCGTCGCCTTCAAGCGCCTGCGGAGAATTCTCACGAGGAAGTTCTTTCCAGTTTGCGCCGCCATCCGTTGTCTTGATCAAGATGAATCGCCCATCGACCGGGTCGCTCATCGCGATGCCGGTTCGAGCGTCCCAAAATGCGAACGCATCGAAGAACGCTTTCGCGTTGTGATTGGTGAACTGAAGCGTCCAGTTGAGTCCGCCATCGGTAGTCTTGTAGATTCTAGACGCTTCGCCCGGGCCGATGCTGAGGAGATATGCGGTGTTCGCATCGACCGCCTGCACGTCGCGAAAGTCTAGCTGCGCCGCGCCGGGCACGACTGCGGATTGCCAGGTCGCGCCGGCGTCAGTCGTTCGCGCATACTTGCCGCCGTTACCGCTCGCCCAGGCGATCATCGGGTTGACCGCGCTAACGCCACGAAAGCGCGCTGTTGTCCCGCTTTGCTGCGGCGTCCATTGAGCGAGGCCGGCTGTGCAAACGAGGATGACGCATAGAAAAAGAGAGGTTGGAGTTTTCATTGGCAGCCGGACTTTTGTAACACGTCGTGAGGGTGTTTTACCAACTTCCGCCTAACGACCGAACTACAAACCCCTCCCAGAGTTTGAGCGCAAGACTCGGATAGATTCAATTCCAGGCGCTGCTTTAGTATGCTCATGGAGGTATGTGACATGGGCGAGGCCATAGCATTGAGCAAACAGCAAAGCACTTATGCGAGCGCGGAGAGTCCCGACGACGAAGCGTATTGGCGAGCCGTGCTCGACAGAGACCCGCGCTTTGATGGAAAGGTCTTTTTCGCGGTTCGCTCGACGAAAATTTACTGCCGACCGTCGTGCCCCGCGCGCCGGCCGCATCGCAACCAGGTAGTTTTCTTTCGCATTCCCGAGGCTGCCGAGCGCGCCGGCTTTCGATCGTGCCGGCGTTGCCGCCCTCGCAATGCCGCAATGACTGATCCTCAGGTTGAGATGGTTCGGCGAACCTGCCTCTACATCGAAAGCCACGTCGACGAGTTGCCGACTCTCGAAGACTTAAGCGCGCACACCGGCGTGAGCCCTTATCATCTGCAGCGCGTGTTCAAACGCATTGCAGGAATTACGCCGCGTCAATACGCCGAGGCAATGCGACTCGACCGGTTCAAAGCAGGAGTGAAGAAAGGAGCAACTGTGACTGGAGCAATGTACGAAGCTGGATATGGTTCGAGCAGCCGGTTGTATGAGCGCGCGCCTTCTCAACTCGGCATGACACCCGCCGACTATCGCCGCGGCGGCAAAGGAGTGCGAATCAGCTATACGATCGCCGGTTGTTCGCTGGGCCGGTTGCTCGTTGCCGGGACTGCGAAGGGCGTTTGCTCTGTGCGGCTAGGCGACTCGGACGCGGTGCTTGAGGCAAATCTCTTGAGCGAGTATGCAGCGGCCGATTTCAGCCGCGATGATCAAGCTCTGAGCGGGTGGGTCGAGCAACTCTTGAGTCATCTCGAGGGCCAGCACCCTCATCTTGATCTGCCGCTTGATGTGCAAGCGACGGCGTTTCAGTGGAGCGTGTGGGAGAAACTCCGGGAGATTCCGTACGGGAGCACGCGATCGTACGGCGAGGTGGCTCGCGCGATAGGACGTCCCACGGCAACACGCGCGGTGGCTCGGGCTTGTGCGACGAACCCGGTCGCGTTGGTGATTCCCTGTCATCGAGTGGTTCGTGAGGACAAGAGCCTTGGCGGGTACAGATGGGGAATAGAACGTAAGCGAGCACTGTTGGAACGAGAACGCGCCGCCGAGAAATGATGGCAGACGAGTTCGGGGCCAGTTATCCGTTGCGCTTCCACCAGGGCGGGTATCGAAATCTTACTCGACCTTTCATATATGCCTGGTGCCATCTCAGTTTTACCTGTTGAACATCAGAGTGTGCTACATACCGTCTCTCAGCCCTGGTGTATGCATCCGGTCTGAAGTAATAACCTCGTTTGATACAGGCCCCCAGTCCGTCATCCGCGCAGTCTTCTATCAAAATTCCTCGCGCTCGGACGATGTGGCTGAGTATGTCTAGGCAAACATGGCCGACCGGAACAGGCTTCGGTCTATTGGTGTCGAAGATGGCGGATGTTGGACGCGTATCATCAAGATGCGCGATCAGCAACGGAATCGCATCGGCTCCCAGGTTAACGATATCGCGAACCGACTGAATGGGATTCTCAACGATTCCCAACGCGTTTGAACCCACTTCCGTAACTGTGGCATCGGCCGCCCCATCATCAGAATACGTAACGAGATTTGGCTCGTTAGCCAGCGCGTCAATGTATCTGCCGCGATTCGATCCCTGACCCTATTTGGCCCTGCCGTCAGCGGTGACTTGCGAGAAATCCAACGATGCCATGAGGAACACGGTCGTGATAACTCGCAACACGGTGCTTCTGCACAGCGTATTAGGCTTGAATCGAATTGCAAAGGCGGTTGGCATACGAGTTGAATGTAATATAGCATCACAGACGCGCTTTGAGTTAAGAGGTTCGCGAGTAGTTCGCAGCGAAGGAGACGAAGCATGTCCTCTGAGGCACAGGTACGCTTAGATGACCGTTTCACTATTCACCGGCTCGCTCTCGGCGGAGACTCGAACGCGTTCGCAAGCGACGTCCGCGCCGGGCTGACGCGAAAAGCGAAGGCGCTGTCGCCCAAGTACTTCTACGATGAGCTCGGGTCGCGGCTGTTTGAAGCGATTTGCTGGTTGCCCGAGTATTACGTCACAAGGGCCGAGAGCGAAATACTGCGGACCACCGCGGGTGAAATAATCTCGTCGTTTGAAGGAACTGTTCGACTCCTGGAACTGGGCAGCGGCAGCTCTGAGAAGACCCGCTACTTGATCGAGGCGTTGCTCGCAAAGCAGCCGGAGCTTCACTACTTACCTGTGGACATTTCTGATTCGAGCCTCGAGCTTGCAAGCCAACGGCTCTTGCGCCTGTACCCGCGGCTCCGCATCACTGCTTTTGCAGCCGATTACTTCACGGCGCTGCAAGCTCTTGCGAATCAATCGCGAGCTTGACGGGAACTTCGACGTAAAGAAGTTTCAGCACAGCGCGATCTACAACCACGAGCTTGGGAGAGTCGAGATACACCTGGTGAGCCGCGAGCCGCAAGTCGTTCGCATACGGGCGATCGATCTCGAAGCAAGCTTTGATAAAGGCGAGACGATACGCACCGAGAACTCCTACAAGTTCGACCGGGACCAGCTCTCCATTCTGGCGCAAGACACCGGGTTCTCGCTTATGAGAACCTGGTTCGACAGCGCCCGTCTGTTCAGCTTCAATCTGTTCGTCGCACAAGAGAATAATTGAGGTGATGACGCGGTGACCGAATCTCGAGGGCGCGAAGCTCAATTCGAAATTGACGGCCCGCAATCGGTCGATTCTGCGATTCAGTTTCGGGATGTAAACTTGAAGATCGGCCGCAAGTCTCTAGTCGAACACTTGCGGTTCGACGTGCTGCGAGGCGAGACGCTCGTATTGCTGGGCCGAAGCGGCTCCGGCAAAACCACTACGCTCAAGTTGATCAATCGCTTGCTCGAACCAACCAGCGGCGAGCTGCGAGTCGAAGGCAAGCCGACCAACGACTGGGACCCGATCGAGCTTCGCCGGCACATAGGCTACGTGATTCAAGATACCGGATTGTTCCCGCACTTCACCGTGGAACGCAACATCGCGGTGGTTCCTCGTCTGAAAGGGTGGCCCGAGGAAAGGACTCGTTTGCGAGTTCGCGAGCTTCTCGACCTGGTTGGGCTTGATGCGGAGGTGTTCGCCGATCGGTATCCGCGTGAGCTGTCGGGCGGTCAGCGCCAGCGCGTCGGGGTTGCCAGAGCGTTAGCCGCCGACCCGCCGATCGTGCTTATGGACGAGCCCTTCGGCGCGCTCGACCCGTTGACGCGCGCGGAGCTGCAACGCGAGTTCGCTGCGCTAACGGAGCGATTGAACAAGACCATAGTGTTTGTCACCCACGATATTCGCGAAGCATTCACGCTTGCGTCGCGCATAGGGCTGTTCAAGGATGGTCAGCTGATCGAGCTTGCCACGCCTGAGCAGTTTGCGGCTTCGACCGATCCCGAAGCAAAAGCGTTCAACGAGTCAATGGAGTGACTGTAGGGGCGCCCTCCTTAGAAACCACTCCCGTAAGCTGTTGATTTCATTAGACAGCTTACGAGAGGGGTTTCTAAAGCGGCATCGGCCCGCAAAACGGGCATGGAAACTCCGTGGCCGCCCTCGAGGTGGGCGAAAAACGTTTTGGCAATCAGTGAGGGGCGGTCACGGAGGGCCGCCCTCACAAGTTATCTCGATTTAGCATGAGCTTAATCGATTTCTTCATTCGCAATCGCAGCGAGGTGCTGCAGCTAACCTTCGAGCACCTGCTGCTGGTGCTCGTCGCAACAGGTGCTGCCGCGGTGGTCGGGATACCTGTCGGCATAATGTTGACTCGTCGCGCTTCGCTGGCGAAGCCGGTGCTTGCGATTGCGAACGTGTTGCAAACGATCCCGAGTCTTGCGCTGTTCGGGTTCTTGATACCGATACTGGGCTCTTACGGTATCGGGCGAGTGCCGGCGATTATCGCGTTGTTTCTGTACTCGCTGCTTCCAATAATTCGAAACACCTTCACTGGAATCAACGGAGTCGACCCGGCGGTGCGCGAAGCGGCGCGCGGGATGGGGATGACCGATTGGCAGATGCTGACGCAGGTTGAGCTGCCGCTCGCTATGAACGTGATCGTTGCGGGGGTGCGGGTGGCGACGGTGATCTCTGTCGGAACGGCGACCATAGCTGCCGCAATAGGAGCGGGCGGTCTGGGCACTTACATCTTCCGCGGGCTTCGAACGGTAGACCGGACGCTCATACTTGCCGGCGCGGTACCTGCCGCGATAATGGCTCTGGGAGCCGATTTCGCGCTGGGTTCATTGGAGCGCCTGCTTTCGCCTGGTAGCACCAGCGCCAGCCAAACCCGTAGAAAATGGGTTCTTGGAACATTCGCGATTGTGATCGCTGTGGCTCTGGTGTGTTTCTCGGTTATCGGCTCATTGTCGAAAGGAGGAGACAAGGTTGTTGTCGGCTCTAAAGACTTCACCGAGTCGCGCATCACGTCAGAGCTCATATCGCAGACGATAGAGGCAAAGACTGATCTGAAGGTTAAGCAGGCGACTGAACTCAGCGGCGACCTTTGCCATCGCGAGCTGGTCGCTGGACAGATTGATATGTATGTCGAATACACGGGCACCGCGTTCACTGCGATATTGAAGCACGAGCCTATCAGCGACCCGCGCAAGGTCTACGATCAAGTCAGCCAGGACTACGAGTCACGGTTCAATCTTGAATGGCTAGCGCCGCTGGGCTTCAACAACACGTTCGCGATTCTGGTGAGAGGCGAACAGGCTCGCCGCCTGCAGCTCAAAACGATCTCTGACGCGGCAAGGTACGCGCCTCAGTTGAGGGCGGGCTTCGGGCAAGACTTCATGTCTCGACAGGACGGATATCCGGGATTCGCCCGGACTTATGGATTGAAGTTCGCTGAGCCGCCTCGGGAAATGGACCTATCGCTGAGTTATCAGGCACTCGCCAACGGCCAGGTTGATCTGATCGCCGGCAACTCGACTGATGGACTTATCGACAAGCTCGGCCTCTATCAACTTGAAGATGACCGTCATTACTTTCCGCCTTACGAAGCTGCGGCCGTAGCCCGACGCGAGACCCTCGATCGCTACTCCCGGCTTCGTGAAGCAATCAACAGTCTCGCCGGAACGATTACGAACGATCAGATGCGAAAACTGAACTACGCAGTCGATGGCGAAAAGCGCGATGTAAGAGAAGTCGTGCGCGAGTTTCTGTCGCAGTGATCAGGATCCTGACTGAGGTTGCGGGCGGTTGGTCTGACTCCGCCGATCGCTTGTTGGCGCCCCGTAGCTTTGCGATTGCAGCGCGAATCGTGGCGCCGTTCTTCGCCTCGGGTTCCGCTTTCAGGTAACTCTCGAGATCAACCGCAGCGGCCTCCTTCTGGCCGCGCTTCTCGTGAATGCGAGCGCGCTGAAGGTAAACGGCGGTCAACCGCTTTTCGCTCGTCTCCCAGGCGAGATCCAACTCTTTGTCGGCCGCGCCCAGGTCGGTATTGAGCTGCCGCTCGTCGTTACCTCGAACCGCAAGCTCGATCAGAGCCTGAGCGTGATAGAAATGAGCCGCCGCGCTGTTTCCGTTCAACCGCGTCGCTTCCCGGAAGGCGTATTCTGCGACGGCGAACTTTCCCTGTTTTAACATTATCAGTCCGAACACGTGATAGACGGCATCCTGCCGATCGTTGATCTGACGCGCGCGTTCAAGCGCCTCCAGCGCCTCGTCGTCCTTGCCCTCGCGGAACAGTTCCTTGCCTAACGCGAAGTGAGCGTCGAAGTAGTCGTTGAAATTGGCGATGGCTTCGTGCAGCGCGGCGACTGCTTCCTCGGGCTTCCCGGCGCGCATCCGGGCGGCCGCTTTCTCGTAAGCGAGACGCGCCGGCTTGGGAACGTCCTGGGCGAAGTTGGTCCCTGGCGCGGAGAGCACGTTCTCCTTCTTCGGTCTAATGAGGATCTCCATGTTGATCACTTCCGAGAAATCCATTCGCCCCGAGTGAGTGAAGCGGGCCATCTGAACAACGGGCTCGTATCCGGCCATGGTAACCGCTATCTCGTACTCGCCGGTTGCAAGGCCGGTAAATGCGAAGTCCCCATCATTGCGAGTCACGGTCTGAGCGATCATTGCGCTGCCCCCGACTCGCAGCTCGACAATTGCGTTGTTGACAGTGGCGCCGTTGGGTGCACGGACCTTGCCCCGTAGTTGGTTGCTTTGCGCAAAAGCAGTCCCGCCCAATATCAACACCAGGGCAAAAACGGTTAGAAGTGTGTACCGCTTCATTGTAGCGGACCTCCGCCCGACTCAGATGGCGGAATTATAAACCAAAACGACGAATGTCAATAATCAGAAGTCAGGATTCAGTGGTGTGATACGCCTTGTCAGCCATGGACTGTGTCAGTAGCATAACCGAACGCTTCTTATAGGAGGTCACGATGTTCTGTCCCAAATGTGGCGCGGAAGCCGGCACCGCGAAATTTTGCAGATCGTGCGGCACTAACCTCACCGTAGTCTCGAACGTGCTCGAGGGGGGTGAACCCTCACGGTTGCGCACCCTCGCTCTTGGCGGTAGAACGACGCTGAACCTGTTCCATTCCTCGCGTCTTTCAAACGAAACAGACCTGAACGGACATACAGCAGTGTCGGTGTTCGGCGGCACTCGGATCGACTTGACCGCCGGGCCCGTCGGGGTCGGCGAGACGAGAATAAACGTGATTTCAGTCTTCGGCGGAACCGAAGTCTTTGTGCCCGGCGACGTCGCCATTCGCCTCACTGGCGTCTCGATTTTTGGCGGAGTCAAAGTGCGAGGGCGCGAGTTGAGCAATGGTATATTCGGCGTGAACCAGTACGAGACTCCTGGTTACGCTCAGGCTACCCGGCGATTGCATATCGATGCCACCTCGATCTTCGGCGGAATCAAGATCAAAAAATAGGCGCGAGCCGAATCGTTTTCGAGATGGCCGCGCAG
>WNGK01017670.1_pt1 | contig 12952 bp, 12 predicted proteins | sample 5400601 | NCBI WGS metagenome assembly WNGK01 (sample SAMN13153376, study PRJNA577476) | soil metagenome | isolation source: 60 cm soil or saprolite under Garry oak tree replicate 1 | place: USA:California | collected 2016-06-15 | reverse complement strand
CTGCCCGCCGCCGACCTGGTCGTCGTCGACGTCGAGACGACAGGGTGGCTGGCCGACGCGGCGAGCATCACCGAGATCGGAGCGGTCAGGCTCAGCCCCGGCCGGTCGATGACCGAGTTCTCCGCGCTGGTCAATCCCGGGGTGCCGATCCCCCCGGACATCACCTCGCTGACCGGGATCACCGACGTCATGGTCGGCGATGCCCCCCGGATCACCGACGTCCTCCCCGGATTCCTCGACTTCGCCAGCGGCAGTGTCATGGTCGCGCACAACGCGCCGTTCGACCTGGGCTTCCTGACCGCGGCCTGCCATGACTGCGGGCTCGACTGGCCGCCCTTCGCCGTCATCGATACGGCCGTGCTGTCCCGCCTGCTGCTGAGCCAGGCCGAGGTACCCGACCACCGGCTGGCGACGCTCTCCGACCATTTCGGCGCAGGGACCTGGCCGTGCCACCGGGCGCTCGCCGACGCCAAGGCCACCGCGGCCGTGCTCGGGGGCTTGCTGGGGCTGCTCGCCCGGGGTCCGCGGCCGACGCCGGGGCCAGCCGTGTACGTGCCGCCCCGGCGGCAGCCGCCGCCCGCCATTAGCCGGGTGCCGGTGAGCCAGGACCCGCCGAGCCGCTACGATATCGCCGCAGCCAGGGCGCGGGTTCCTAGGATTCAGGAGGCGGCTATGGTCACCGCGATTGTTCTGATCAAGGCCGATGTCGCGAGCATTCCCGAGACGGCCGAGGCCATCGCCCAGATCAGCCAGGTCAGCGAGGTCTACTCGGTGACGTCATTCCCGGGACGCTGAACAAGGTCGCTGGCGTGACGCATACTGAGACTCACATCGCGTTCCGCACTTACTCACGCCACGACCTCGACGCCGCCTTCTCGCTCGGCTATCCCGAGTCGGTCTGAGCCGGACGGAGCGACCCGCGTGGCCGGCTGCCTGAGCCGGCCCCGGCCGGGCGGCCTAGGCAGGCGGCAGTAAGCTCGCCAGGCGCCGGCTGGCCTGTGCCCACCGGTCAAGCAGCGACGCGGCCGCGCCGGAGTCCACGGCCGCTGCGGCCCTGCCATACCCGTCGGCCAGGGCCTCCGACAGCCGGGCCGGCTCAGCCGCGCCTGCCTCGGCGACCAGCGCGGCGGCAGCGTTAATCAGAACTGTCTCCCGGATCGGACCGCGCTCGCCGGCCAGCACGGAGTGCACGACGGCTGCGTTATGAGCAGGGTCGCCGCCGCGCAGATCGGCGGGCTTACAGCGCGGGATGCCGATCGCGGCCGGATCGAACCTGGTTTCGGACACTGTGGCGTCGTGGACGACCCAGACGGTCGACGGCCCGGTCGTAGTCAGCTCGTCGAGTCCGTCGTCGCCGTGGAACACGAGCGCCGAGCAGCCCCGCGCGGCGAGCACGCCGGCCAGCACCGGGCCCATCCGTGGATCCGCGACGCCGACGGCCTGCGCGTGCGGCCGCGCCGGGTTGGCGACCGGGCCGAGGAAGTTGAACACCGTCGGCACGCCGAGCTCGCGGCGCGGGGCGCCGGTGTGCCGGAGGGCCGGGTGATACAGCGGCGCGAACAGGAACACCACGCCGGTCTCCTGGGCCAGCTTCTCGGTGACCGCCGGCGGGAGGTCGATGACCACGCCGAGCGCCTCGAGCACGTCCGCGGCGCCGCACGCCGATGACGCCGCGCGGTTGCCGTGCTTGACGATCCTGGCGCCCGCGGCCGCGGCGACGATCGCTCCCATCGTGGAGATGTTCACGGTCCGCGCCCGGTCTCCCCCGGTACCCACCAGATCGGTTAGGCGGCCGGGGATGCTGACCGGCGCGGCATGACGTAGCAGCGCTGATGCGAGCCCGTCGACCTCCGCCGGGGTCTCGCCCTTCATCCGCAGCGCCACGCCGAACCCGGCGATCTGAGCGGGAGTCGCCGCGCCTTCCATGATCTCGCTCATCGCCCAGGCGGTGTCCGCCGCCGTCAGCGACTCGCCGTTGATCAGCCGGCCGAGCAGCCCCGGCCAGGAGTTAGCAGAGTCCATAGCGCTTCCTGGAGTTCGAGTCGCGGGCTGGGCTGCCCAGTGCCCCTATCGGGCCTGGCTGCGCCCTTATCGGGCCTGGCTGCGCCCCTATCGGGCCTGGCTGCCGCGCCTGGTTCGCCGTCACTGCGCCGCCCGGTGCCGAGGTCAGGCCGACGCCGCGGCGGCGTCGGCCGGTCCGGCCGCCCGCTGGCGCATCAGGCCGGCCAGCGCCGCGGCGAGCCCTGCGGGCTCGATCGGATGGCTCACCACGGCGTCCGCGCGGGACCAGGTGGCCAGCCAGCCGTCGTCGGCCCGGCCGATGATGAGCAGCACCGGGGGGCAGTTGAAGATCTCGTCCTTAGCCTGCCGGCAGACGCCCATGCCGCCGGAGGGCTGAGCCTCGCCGTCGAGCACCATGACATCAGCGCCGCCGGCGTCGAGCAGCCGGATCAGCGCGGGCGCAGTGGCGACTTCGATCACCTCGGCAACCGGCACGTCAGGAGCGGGACGCTTGCCGATGGCCATCCGGACTCTGGCCCGGGTGTCCGCGTCATGGCTATACACGACAACTTTCATAACTGGATGCTACCGACACCGCTGCCTCCTGGGAGCGACCACCGGACGCCGATTGCGGGGGTCGTGCCGCGTTCCCCTACCGGGTGTCGTAATAATGGGCGCGTGACGACAGCACCAGACGCGGCGGTGATGCCGCGTACCCCTGCGAGCCGACCCAACCTGGTCAGCGTCGGGACCATCGTTTGGTTGTCCTCCGAGCTGATGTTCTTCGCGGCCCTGTTCGCGATGTATTTCACCATCAAGTCGGTGGACACCGGCCTCGGTCAGCCGTGGCCGCAGGCCACCCTGGACTACCCGCTCGCCACCGCCAACACGATCGTCCTCATCCTGTCCAGCGTGACCTGCCAGATGGGCGTGTTCGCCGTCGAGCGCGGTCAGATCGGGCGGCAGGGCTCGGTCTTCGACTTCCGCCGGTGGGGACTGCGCGAGTGGTACGTGCTGTCGTTCGTGATGGGCCTGTACTTCGTGCTCGGCCAGGGATATGAGTACCTGGACCTGATCTTCAAGCAGCATCTCACCCTGGCCTCGAGCAACTACGGCTCTGTGTTCTTCCTCACCACCGGATTTCACGGCCTGCACGTGAGCGGCGGACTGGTCGCGTTCCTGTTCCTTCTCGGCCGCACCTACGCGGCCAAGCGGTATACCCACGAGCAGCAGACCAGCGCGATCGTGGTGTCGTACTACTGGCATTTCGTCGACGTCGTCTGGATCGGGCTGTTCACCACCATCTACCTGCTCCCACTGACCGGAAAATAGGTATCGCCGTGAGACCGATCACCGCCCGGCGACGGCACCCAGCCGCTGGTTATGCCGTCGTCCTGCTCGGGCTGATGCTGGCTGGCCTGAGCTACGCCGCTGTCACCGACGGCTCAGCCTCGGCGGCCGCGCACAGCGTCACCGGGCAGGCGCAGATCTCCGAAGGCAAGACGATCTTCCTCCAGGAGTGCTCGACCTGTCACGGCCTATTCGCTCAGGGCACGCCGGGAGTCGCGCCGAGCCTGATCGGCGTCGGCGCGGCGGCGGTCGATTTCCAGGTCAGCACGGGCCGGATGCCGTCCAAGGAGCCGGTCGCCGAGCAGCCGCGCAAGCCGGTCAGCCTGAAGCCTCAGCAGATCCGCGCCCTAGCCGCCTATATCGCCTCGCTCGGCGGCGGCCCGGCCATCCCGACCAACGCCGATATCAGCCAGACCGGCGCCAACCCCGGGCTTGGGCAGCAGCTTTTCGTCGCCGACTGCGCGCAGTGCCACAACTTCGTCGGCGCCGGCGGCGACCTGACCTACGGCAAGTTCGCGCCGCCGCTGACCAGCTCGACACCAAGGCAGATCTTCGAGGCCATGCTCACCGGCCCCGAGGCCATGCCGGTCTTCAACAACACCACGATCACCCCGCAGCAGAAGCGCGACGTCATCGCGTACGTCACCCAGATCCGGGCCGAGCCCAATCCAGGCGGCTTCAGCCTGGGCCGGGTCGGGCCGGTCACCGAAGGGCTGGTCGTGTTCCTCGGGCTGCTGCTGTTCATGGTGCTCGCGGCACTGTGGATCACTGCGAAGCACGGGAAGGCTCATGACTGACTCGACCGCCGGCCCGCGGCCAGGCGACCACGAACCGACCGGCGCAGCCGGTCACGAGAAGGCCGAGACGCGGCACCGGGTGATCGGCACGCCGCCCCCCGCCGAGGCCAGATCGCTGCTCAAGACACCACCGCCGGGCGCGCCGGGCGGACCTCCGGTGCCGCGTGAGCGCGAGCTTCCCGCCGACTCGGATGACCCGGTCAGCGCCAAGCGCGCCGAACGCGTCGTCGTGGCGTGCTTCCTGATCGCCACCCTGGCTGGCCTCGGCTTCATCGCCGCCTACCTGATCTTCAGCGTGCATTCGGTCACGAACGTGCTGCACTCCAATCTGGCGCTCGGCTCGACGATGAGCCTGGCGTTCCTTGCGCTAGCCGTCGGCGCCGTGATCTGGGTGCGGCGGCTGATGCCGACGGTCGAGCTCACCGAGGCTCGCAAGCCGCTGCGGTCGAGCCCGCAGGACCGGGCCGCGTTCGCCGAGACGTTCGAGGTTGGCGCGGACGCCAGCCAGTTCACCAAGCGCCCGATGGTGCGCCGCACGCTGATCGCCGCGACGGTGCCGGTGGCGGCGCTCGTACCGATCGTCCTGCTCCGCGACCTTGGGCCACTCCCCCGGACGAGCCTGGATCACACGGTCTGGCGCAGGGGCATGCGGCTGCTCAACTACGGCGCCAACACGCCGATCAGGCCGGCCGACTTCAGCTCGCCCGGCGGGATGATCACCGTGGTTCCTGACGGCTTCCAGGACGACTTCAATGCCCTGGCCAAGGCGGCGGTGATCATCATCAAGTTCCCGCCCGACGTTATGACGTTCAGCGCGCGGCCGGAACCAGGCAAGGTCGTGCAGAACTGGACGGTTGATAACATCGTGGCGTACTCGAAAATCTGTACGCACGTGGGCTGCCCGGCGGCCCTGTACGAGCAGACGACGCACCACATATTGTGTCCGTGTCACCAGTCGACGTTTGACGCGGCCCGGGGCGCGCAGGTGATCTTCGGTCCGGCCACCAGGGCGCTGCCGCAGCTGCCGATGACCGTGGACGCTCAGGGTTTTCTGGCGGCCAGGCACGACTTTATCGAGCCGGTGGGCCCGAGTTTCTGGGAGCGGGGGCCGTCCTAATGGCAATCGACAAGGCGCTGTCGGGCACCGGCAGCTGGCTCGACGACAGGTTCCGCGGGGCCAAGGGGTTCAGGACCTTCTTCCGCAAGATCTTCCCCGACCACTGGACCTTCATGCTCGGCGAGATCGCGCTGTACTCGTTCGTGATCCTGCTGCTGACTGGCACGTTCCTGGCGCTGTTCTTCCAGCCGAGCATGACCGACATGGTCTATCACGGCTCATACGTCAAGCTCGACGGCGTGCATATGAGCAGGGCCTACGCGTCGACGCTGAACATCAGCTTCGACGTCCGTGGCGGGCTGCTGATCAGGCAGATCCACCACTGGGCGGCCGACCTGTTCGTCGCCGCGATCCTCGTGCACATGCTCCGGATCTTCTTCACCGGTGCCTACCGCAAGCCGCGTGAGGTCAACTGGCTGATCGGCATCGTGCTGTTCACCCTCGCGCTGCTCGAGGGACTGTTCGGCTACTCGCTCCCCGACGATCTGCTGTCAGGGGCCGGCCTGCGGATCACCCAGGGCGTGCTGCAGTCGATCCCGGTTGTCGGCACCTACCTGTCGTTCTTCCTGTTCGGCGGGCAGTATCCGGGAAACGACATCATTCCGCGGATGTACATCCTGCACGTGCTGCTGATCCCGGGGTTGTTCGCGGCGCTGATCGGCGCCCACCTGTTCATCATGTTCCATCAGAAGCACACCCAGATGCCGGGCAAGGGTCGCACCAATACGAACGTCGTCGGTGCACCCATGTATCCGTACTTCATGGCCAAGACCGGGGCCTTCTTCCTGTTTGTCTTCGCGGCGTGCGCGCTGGCCGCCACGTTCGCCCAGATCAACCCGATCTGGGTGTACGGCCCGTATAACCCGCTGGCGATCTCGGCAGGCTCCCAGCCCGACTTCTACATGGGCTTCCTTGAGGGTTCCCTGCGGATGATGCCGGCCTGGCAATGGGTGATTTTCGGGCATACGTTCGCCTTTAACGTATTTATCCCGGCACTCTTGCCGCTCGGTCTCATCATGACTGGGGCGGCGTTCTGGCCGTTCATTGAACAGTGGATCACCGGCGACAGGCGCGAGCACCATCTCAATGACCGGCCGCGGAACGTGCCGACGAGGACCGCAGTCGGAATGGCCACGGTCGCCTTCTACGGCGTGCTCTGGCTGGAGGGCGCCAACGACGTCATCGCCGAGCACCTCGACGTCGCGCTTTACACGGTCACCGAGATCGCCAGGGTCGCGGTCTTCGCGGTCCCGATCCTGGCCTACATCATCACCAAGCGGATCTGCCTGGGGCTGCAGCGCAAGGACCTGCACCTTTTGGAGCACGGCGTGGAGACCGGCATTATCAGGCAGCTGCCGAACGGCGAGTTCATCGAGGAGACCAGGCCGCTCGACGAGGAGGCCGTGGCCAAGCTCGCCGTGCCTCAGCCAGAGCGACTGCCGCTCCCGGTCGGCGCCAGCGGCGACGGCGAGGACGATGTTCCGCCGCCGGGACTGCGCGGCGGCCTCGGCCGGGTGCGTGCCAGGCTGAACCGCATTGTCACCGAGACCGTGCCCATGAACGGCCACGGCGCCAACGGTCACGGCCCGAACGGCCACGGCAACGGGCATGGTCCCGACGGGCACGGAGCCGTCTCGGGCAGTGAGCAGGCCCGCGCGGCGATCGGCTCGAGCGGTCACGAGGCCGGCGGTGACGCCGCGTCCGGCGACCACTCCCCCGGCCAGTAAGCCGACCACGCCCGACCAGTAAGCGGTGTTCGGTCCAGCGCCGGTTCCGGTCCGGGATCGGCTCAATGACAAGAGGGGTGTCTTACAGGCGCGGTGTGTCGGGGCCGATTACTGCGCGGAAATTGGCGCCGCGGCCGGATAGCAGACCTAGGTCATTGCCCCAGGTGTTCCGGTATGCAACTTCGTGCGCTGGGCGCCGCCGGGCTATTCCCCAGCGACCTGTCGGGTAGCCGAACGACACGCAGCAGGCCATATCCCAGCCGCGGTCTTCTGGTACGCCGAGAATGCGGAAGGTCTCGGCCCGGCGGAAAATCCCGAGCACCGTGGTGAGCGTGCTGCCGATGCCCTCGGCTCGGGCGGCAAGCTGAGCACTCCACACGGCCGGGAAGATCGAGCCGCCGCTCGGGTCGTTACGCGCGAACGCCATCAGGAACAGCGGCACGTCCTCGAAGTGATCGGCGAGGTGCTGCGCTGATGCCTGCACTCGGAGCATCGAGGCACTGGCTGGATCGTCCGGCGCTGCCCGCGCCCGGTCGAGCCGCTCGCGGTACGCGGTGTCCCACAACCGCGCCATGCAGTCCCGGTACAACGGGCCGAGCTCAGCCTTCACCGCCGGATCATCGACCACGATGAACCGCCAGTTCTGCGAGTTGCCACCGCTCGGAGCCCTGATCGCGGCGTCCAGGATCCGCGCCTGCACCTGCTGCGGAACGGGGTCGGGTCGCAGCCGCCGCATCGCCCTCGTCGTGTACAGAGCCTCGTAGACGTCCATCCGCTGCCTCTCCGTCATCCACCGGCCTGGCCCGACACGGCACCGGCCGGGCGCTTGATGGTTGAGCCAGAAAACCTAGTGGGCGTAGTGACCGCGGTAGTACTCGAAGACGAAGCCGACCACCGCGAGCAGCAGGGCCAGAGCTCCGATCAGGAACAGCCACCAGCCGATCGCGACGCCGAGGGCGGCGGTCGCGGCGGCCATGCCGACGAACAGCGGCCACCAGCTGTGCGGGCTGAAGAAGCCCAGCTCGCCGGTTCCCTGCTCGATCTCGCCCTCGTTATCGTCCTCTGGACGCCTCGGCAGCCGCCTGCCGGTGAACAAGACGTAGAAGCCGGTCAGGAAGGCCAGGCCGACCGCGAGGGCGAGCGCGGTACCGCCGGTCGGGTCGTGGGCCAGGTTCCAGTAGAAGATGTCGGCGACTCCGAAGAAGATCGCGCAGCCAAGGAAGAGCCAGCCTTCGACCCTCATGCCGGTACCCCTGCCGTTGTCGCCATGACCATCAGTGACCCGCCCCGATCGCCGGCCGCTCCGCCGGGTCGCGGCCCGCCCGCACATTCGGATGGTGCAGGTCGAACGCCGGCCGCTCGGACCTGATCCGCGGGATCGAGGTGAAGTTATGCCGTGGCGGCGGGCAGGACGTGGCCCACTCCAGCGAGTTGGCGAAGCCCCACGGATCGTCCTCGACGACCCGTTCGCCGTGCTTCCACGTCTTGTACACGTTATAGAAGAAGAACAGGTTGGAGACGCCGAGGATGAAGGCGCCGACCGTCGAGACCTGGTTCAGGATCGTGGCCAGGTGCGGCAGCAGCGGGTAGTTCGCGGTGCGCCTGGGCTGGCCAATAACGCCCAGCCAGTGCTGGACCAGGAAGGTGGTATTGAACCCGATGAAGACGAACCAGAAGTGCCACTTGCCGAGCGTGTCGTCGAGCATCTTGCCGGTGAACTTCGGCCACCAGAAGTAGAAGCCGCCGAACATACAGAACACCACGGTGCCGAACAAGACGTAGTGGAAATGCGCGACGACGAAATAGGAGTCGCTGACCGGGAAGTCCAGCGGCGGTGACGCGAGGATGACACCGGTGAGCCCGCCGAACAGGAAGACGATCATGAAGCCGAGAATGAACAGCATCGGCGTCTCGAACGTGAGCTGACCCCGCCAGATCGTGCCCAGCCAGTTGAAGAACTTCACGCCCGTCGGCACGGCGATCAGGTACGTCATGAACGAGAAGAACGGGAGCAGCACGGCACCCGTGGTGAACATGTGGTGCGCCCACACGGTCATCGACAGGCCGGCGATCGCGATGGTCGCGGCGATCAGGCCCTTGTATCCGAACAGCGGCTTGCGGCTGAAGACCGGAAGTACCTCGGTGGCGATGCCGAAGAACGGCAGCGCCACGATATACACCTCGGGATGGCCGAAGAACCAGAACAGGTGCTGCCACAAGATCGCGCCGCCGCTGCTGGCGTCGAAGACCTTCGCGCCGAGCTTGCGGTCGATCTCCAGCACGAGCAGCGCCGCGGCGAGGACCGGGAAGGCGAGCAGCACCAGGACCGAGGTGAGCAGGATGTTCCAGCTGAAGATCGGCATCCGGAACATGGTCATCCCGGGTGCCCGCATGCAGAAGATCGTCGTGACGAAGTTGACGCCGCTCAGGATCGTCCCGAGGCCGCTGAGCGTCAGTCCCATGATCCACATGTCCCCGCCAAGGCCGGGCGAGTACTGAATGCTGGTCAGCGGCGAGTAGGCATACCAGCCGAACGCTGCCGCGCCGCCCGGGGTCAGGAAGCTGAGCAGCAGGATCAGGCCGCCGAACACGAACATGTAGTAGCTGAGCAGGTTCAGCCGCGGGAACGCGACATCGGGCGCCCCGATCTGCAGTGGCATGACCTCGTTCGCGAACCCCACGAAGAGCGGTGTCGCGAACAGCAGCAGCATGATCGTGCCGTGCATGGTGAACAGCTCGTTGTACTGCTGGTCGGAGACGACGCTGAGATTCGGCTCGAACAGCTGGGTGCGGATGATCAGCGCCATCAGGCCGCCGATCAGGAAGAATCCGAACGAGGTAATCAGGTACAGGTGGCCGATCACCTTATGGTCGGTCGACGACAGCCAGTCAGCGAGGATCGAGCCCTTGCGGTAGCTGTCCGGCGCGGTAGCGGCCATCGGCTCGGACGGCTTCACGGCGGTCACTGAGCACCCCCAGAAGAACTCTGCTGCGCCTGCTGCGAGCGGATCCACACCCGGAACTGGGCAGGCGTGACGATCTTGACCCTGAAGAGCATACGGCTGTGGTAGACGCCGCAGAGCTCCGAGCAGCGGCCGATGAAGGTACCTGTCTTGATCGGCGTGACCGTGAAGCGGTTCGCGTAGCCGGGGATGACATCCCGCTTGAACTCGAACGGCGCGATCCAGAAGGCGTGGACGACGTCAACAGACGTCAGGTTGAACTGCACGGTCTCGTTGGTGGGGATAACGAGCAGCGGCAGCTTGGCGGACGGCAGGCCGGCATGCCACTGACTGCCGATCTCGGTCACGAACTGGCCGGAGGCGGTCGAGTACTGCGGGTAGACGAACTGCCAGCTCCATTGCTCGCCGATCACGTGAACCTTGACGTCCGGATTCAACGGATTCTTGCCGATGTAGTTCTCGTCCCTGGCCGTGAAGAAGAACAGCACCCCGATCATGATGAACGGCAGCACCGTGTACAGGATCTCGATCGGCAGGTTGTAGCGAACCTGGCGCGGGAGCTGATCGCCGCGCTTGCGGTGGAAGACGATCGCCCACAGAATCCCGCCCCAGACGACGATCCCGACAGCCCAGGCCGCGACCCAGGAGCCCTGCCACATCGCCAGGATGACCTGGCCTTGCTTGGTCACGGGCACGAGCATGCCCTGCCGGGTGAAGGCATTGGACTGGCAGCCTGTCGTGACGATCGCCAGGCCGAGCAGCATCGCGGCGCGCGGCGCCCAGCGCCGAAGCCGTCGTGCGCTCCCCCCGTGGCGTGGGGTGCTGCGGATGGGACTCACCGATTGCCTTCCCAGCGCCGTCGCGCCGATTTCCCGAGCCTGTCTGATGCCTGTCCTACAGGCTGTCGTGCAAACAGTACAACGCCCGCGCCTCCGATCGCCCGGGACCCCCGCCAGATTTCGCGGTGAGCCGATCAGCCCTGCGCCGCCGGGGGCGGCACGCGGCGGCCAGCTCACCGCCGTAGGGTCGGACTATGGCGTACTTCGATGCCGCGTCCGCCGAGCCGATATCGCCCGCGGCGCGGGATGCGCTGTTCGCGGCGCTCGACGACGGCTGGGCCGATCCGGTCCGGCTGCACCGGGAGGGCCGCCGGGCGAGCCTCCTGCTCGACCAGGCCAGGGAGCGGATCGCGGGCCTGCTGCGCTGCCGCGCCGACGAGGTGGCTTTCACCAGCTCCGGTACCCAGGCGGTCCAGCTCGCCATGCTAGGAGCCGTCCGGGCCCGTCAGTCCGCCAGCCGCGGTCCGGGCCACATCGTGGCCGGCGCCGTCGAGCACTCGAGCGTGCTCAATGCCGCGGCGGAGCTGGAGCGGTCAGGCAGCCAGCTCACGATCGCCGGGGTGGCGGCGGACGGGCGCGTGGACGTCGCCGGATTCACCGACGCCGTTCGCCGGGACAGGACCGTGCTCGCCTGCCTGCAGTCGGCGAATCACGAGGTCGGGACGGTGCAGCCGGTGGCGGAGATCGCCGCTGAGTGCAAGGCCGCCAGGGTGCCGCTGTTCGTCGACGCCGCTGCCTCGGTCGGCCGCATCCCGCTGCCCGCCGAGTGGTCCATGCTGGCCGCGAGCGGCCACAAGTGGGGAGGGCCGCCAGGCGTCGGCGTGATGGCGATCCGCAAGTCGGTGCGCTGGCGGTCACCGATGCCAGCGGGCAGCCGGGAGGGACACCGGGTACCTGGCTTCCCCAACCTGCCCGCCATCATCTCGGCGGCGGCGGCCCTCGAGGCCTTCGACGCCGACCGCGACGAGGCGGAGATCGCCCTCCGCCTGCTGACCGGGCGGATCAGGGATCAGCTCAAGACGGCGGTGCCCGACTGCGTGGTACACGGCAGCGGCGCGGCTTGTTTGCCCCATATCGTCACCTTCTCCTGCCTCTATATTGACGGCGAGGCGCTGGTCATCGAGCTCGATAAGGCCGGGTTCTCGGTCTCCTCCGGCAGCGCCTGCGCTACCGACACGCAGCAGCCGAGCCACGTGCTCGCCGCGATGGGTGCCATCACCCACGGCAACGTGCGGGTCTCGCTGCCACGGGGCACAACGGCCGAATCGGTGACGGACTTCCTCGCCGCGCTCCCTGAGATCGTCAGCCGCCTGCGTGGCACGGCTGCCCAGCCGCGGGAGGCCGGATAACGTGTGGCTCCATGGAGTTATCAGATCGAGATTCAACCGCCAGAGGTGAGCAGTTGACCCCCCCGCCGCACGCGAACCTGCCCGGCGCCACGCAGGCTCCCGCCCTGAGCATCGACGCTCTGGGCAGGAAGTGCCCGATCCCGATCATCTTGCTGGCCGAGCGGATCGGCGAGGTCGCGGTGGGCCAGATCGTGCAGGTACTCGCGGACGATCCGGCCGCGAAGACCGACGTGCCGGCCTGGTGCGGCCTCAAGTCACATGAGCTCGTCGGGTCGGCCGAACTCGGTGCCGCGGCCGGCTGGGCATTCTGGGTGCGGCGCAGTTACTGACTGCGCGCCGTTTTCCCTATTGGGGGCGTTACGTTCCCCTACACTCGCCACGTGGACCTGCAGCCGCTCGACCCGCCGCATTCCCCTGAACCGGGCCCGTTTCACTCCGGTCCGGTGTTCACCGACCCGTCCGGACAGCGCAGGCGGCTCATGAAGCTGCTGGGAGCGGGGGCGAGCATCCTGCTCGTCGGTGCGCTCGTGCTGACCGGACTCAGCCTGTTCGGCGGCCCGGGCACTCCGTTCAGCATGTGCGGCCCCGCGCATCCCGGCCACGCGGGCGGCGGGCGCGCCGGTCAGAATGGTCACGGCGCGCCCGGCCGGAATGGGGCGGGCCAGGGCGGCCGGTCGCCGTCCGCGCCGGCCTCTCCCTCCCCGTCACGGTCAGGCTCCCGGTCACCGTCGCCCTCGGCTAGTCCCACGTCGCCGGCGGGCAGCCCGAGCAGCTCGCCGGCCCCGACCAATAGCGCGGGCAAGACTCCG
>WNGK01036236.1_pt1 | contig 12953 bp, 9 predicted proteins | sample 5400601 | NCBI WGS metagenome assembly WNGK01 (sample SAMN13153376, study PRJNA577476) | soil metagenome | isolation source: 60 cm soil or saprolite under Garry oak tree replicate 1 | place: USA:California | collected 2016-06-15 | reverse complement strand
TCCCGAGTTTCGCGGGAAGGTGTCAGGCCGAGTTCTTGCTGCAATTCAGTCTCAAACTGCTGGTACTGGCGCAGTGCCTGCCCAATTGCTCCCGTATGCATGTATAATCCGATCAACCGTTGCTGTGCTTCCTCGAAGAGTGAGTCAAGCTGGACTATACGCTGCAAATAGGTAATTGCTTCCGCCCATGACTGTCGCCGCTCAGCCCAGGTTGCCAGGCGTTGCAGCGCACCGAGATAGGCCTGGCGTAGTGCACTCGCCTCGAACCGCGCCCATTCCTCGAACAACGGCGCGTCGCTGAGAGTAAAGTCTTGCAGTAAAGGACCCCGGTAGAGGGAGACCGCTTCGGCTATTGCATGTTCACTATCTTCTGCCAGGAGCCGGCGAAAGTGGGTAACATCACAGGCGTCGTGATCTAGCCCGAGGTAAACCAGGTCTCCATCGCCAATCAACATCTCATTGGCACCTTTGACGTGCAGCGCCTGGCGGATGTGGTAAAGGCTTGAACGCAGCGAGTGGCGCGCGTTACTCTCAGCCAACTCACTCCACAGCAGCGTGGCGAGGTGATCACGTGTATGAGATCGCCCGCTGGCCGCCAGGTAGTAGAGCAACGCCCGCGCTTTCTGATGATGCAGAACCACGGGTACGCCTGCAATCCGGGCTTCAGGTACGCCAAGCAAACGAATTGTCAGTTGGACTGCGACGTCAGCCATTAGACTACCTCAGATTCTCACTGGTGGCGAATTGTTCATACAACCGGCGAGCGAAGCGATGCCCAGGGCGTAAGGGCCAGACTATGCACATTGACAAATTAATTCGGACACTCGTAGGTGCCGATTTATCGCGCCCACCGCCGTGATGATTTTTCACCATCACAACCGATCCTGTCATCCTGAGCGCATGAGCCGAAGCCCTGAGCGTAGCGAAGGGGAAGGATCTCGTTGCCCGGCGTATCAGATCCTTCGCTGCGCTCAGGATGACATTCTCTTGCCGATCTTGGTCGTGAAAGTTCATTATCGGCCCTCGCTGGCTGTTCGCTCTCCAGATGAAAACGTTCATGTTGTGCCGCCGCAGGCGGCACAACATGAAAACCAACGCAGTAGTATTAGGCTATGCGCATGCACTCGCGCGCAAAGAGACGCATTGATTCCAATTGTGTTGCATCAACAAAGCGAATGATGATTTCTTGCACCCCGGCCTCTTGATACTCCGCCAGGCGCTGGCGAATCATCGCGGGAGTACCAATTAGTTGCGTCTCACGCAGCTCCTCCAGATTGCTGCGCTGAGTCGGTGTCAATTTCCCAATCGCCGCCCCCTCTGTTTCGGCAATCGCGCAATCATCGATGAGAATGGTTCGCCGGATACTGTTGTAATCACGACCCAACTCCTCACAATGCTGCCTGAGGATGGCGAACTTGCGCTTAATGTTCGCGATATCTCCCCCAACATTACACGCGTTCCCATATTGTGCGACCAGCCTGAGAGTCACCTTTTCCCCCTCCCCTCCAATCAATAAGGGGATATGCGGCCGCTGTACCCCTTTGGGCTGGTTGATGGCCCCTTTGACCTGGTAGTAGGACCCTTCAAAGGTCGCTTCCTCTTGCGTCCACATGGCCAGGATAATCTGGATCGCCTCGCGCAAGCGTTGCAGGCGTTCCCTGGTATCAGGATAAGTATAGCCATAGGCGCGATATTCGTGCTCGAACCAGCCCGCGCCAATGCCAAAATCGAGACGGCCATCACTGAGCACATCGACAGTACTGGCCATCTTGGCAAGCAGTGCAGGATTGCGATAACCGTTACAGGTCACCATTTGCCCAATGCGCACGCGCTGCGTATCACGAGCCAGGGCAGCCGTGCTAATCCAGCATTCAAAGGTCACCTCCTGGCTTGGCACGGGAACAGTGTGGAAATGATCGTAAAGCCAGATAGAGTGATAGCCCAGCGCTTCAGCTTCCCGAGCGACGCGAGACATCGCTTCATAAGCCTCCACCGGGTCAGCGATGCCCACCAGGTCCATACGCCAGCCCTGCGGAACAATAATGCCGTAATCCATTGTGTCACCTCCAGGTGTGGCTCGTCTTCTCATTGCTGCCATTATACAGTTGTATAACAGCCACTGGCAAGGTATTGAACCTGAGATCCACTCGTAACGGGAGTGCAGGGGGCGAAGCCTCCTGCCGGAGCGCGAGCGACCCTGCCTGGGGGCAGGTAATCCTCGCTCACCCTCTCCTTACTAGGAGTGCAGGGGGCGAAGCCGTTGAGAGTCCAAGGTGCTGCCCGATGCCATACAAGCACCCTCTCCTTACTAGGAGTGCAGGGGGCGAAGCCTCCTGCCGGAGCGCGAGGTGTCCTCGCTCACTCTCTCCTCCCCAAGCGGGCCGCAGGCCCGCCAGAAAATTTATAAGTGAATGTCAGATCTAAACATCCTGGCGAAACGCCTACATCAAACTCATTGTCATTTTTATAGTGTTTCTATTGTCTTTAATAATATAGATAATTCCCAATAAAGCTTCTTTGCAATAGTAAGACAAATGCACAGAAAATCATTCAGAACTTAGGTATTGCCCTTCTTCGCTTAGAGCGTGTCTGATGCTCAGAGGCTTCGCCCTCTCTCGCTGGGTGCTCGCGCATCTTCGCCGCGCAAAAATGGAGGGTGTGGTGTGGAACAGGCGTGAAGCGCCTGTTCCACACCACACCCGAAATCAGGCGCGAGCAAGCGAGCGTGATGGCAAGCAGACAGACTCTTACGGGTGCGACCGAACAACATTTGCAAGGTGATTATTGCAATACACGTAGAAGAAAGGAGCAAAAGGTGAGAAACGCTGCCAGCATGCTGCCTAATGAGCAATTAAGACGGGAGCGTCAACGCAGAGGATGGTCTCGGGAATACGTGGCTGAACAGATTGGCCTTGCCGATGCCAAGACTATTGGACGCTGGGAGCGCGGAGTCGCCTTTCCCAGTTCTTACTTTCTACAGAAACTTTGCACTCTCTTCGGTATGCTAGCTCAGGACCTGGGTTTATACCAGCAAAAGAGTGACAATTTTTCTGCCTCCAGGCAACTGCTGGCTGATCAAGACAACGTTTTCTCCCTTTCTACACCCCCACTTTACGATCCTGCTATCCCTCTGCCACTCACGGGCATTGGCGGTCTTGTGGGCCGGCATGAGTTGTTGGACCTGCTCAAGCGCCGCCTGTGCACTACTAATCGTCCGACTTTATTGGCTCTCGATGGCCTGCCTGGAGTTGGTAAGACTGCTCTTGCCATCGAACTGACCTTTGACTACGCTGTCCAGCGGCATTTCAGCGATGGAGTGCTCTGGGTAGAGCTGGGACCCGGGCCAGATGTGCCTGGCCTGTTGAGAAGATGGGGGATATTGCTAGGTTTGATCCCTGCCGCAATGGCGAACTTGACGAATGAAGAGGCCTGGGCAAGGGCCATTCGCACCGCAATTGGCATGCGCCGGATGCTGCTGGTAATCGACGATGCCTGGAAGAGCCAGGAGGCTCTCGCTTTCAAGATAGGTGGGCCTAACTGTGCCTATCTGCTCACAACACGTATCCCATCGATTGCTCTTCACTTTGCCAATGATGGAGCCTTTATCGTGCGGGAACTGAGTGAAGAAGATGGCTTGAGACTTTTAGCACGCTTTGTACCAGATATCGTTACTGGCGAACCGGGTGCAGCACGATCATTAGTCCAGTCCGTCGGCGAACTTCCATTGGCGTTAACCTTGATAGGCAAGTACCTGCAATCACAGACCTATGATGGTCAACCTCGTCACCTACGAGCAGCGCTGGAGCACTTGCGCTATACGGAGCAACGGCTACAGCTAACGACTCCGCAGTCGCCATTGGAGCGCCATGCAGGCTTGCCAGCGGGCACACCTCTATCATTAGAAGCTGTCATAGGGATAAGCAATTGGCAATTAGACGGAGCGACACAACATGCCCTCGCCATGTTATCAGCTCTTCCCGCGAAACCGCACAGTTTTTCGGAAGAGGCAGCATTAGCAGTGAGCGGCGCTCCTATAGAAGTACTTGACACTTTGCTAAATGCTGGATTGCTGGAAAGTACGGGACCGGGCCGCTACATGCTTCACCGCACCATTGCCGACTACGCGAGCACTCAACACAGCCATGCTGATGCTGATGCGCGCATGGTCGAGTATTTTATCAGCTACGTGGAAACACACCAGGCAGACTACGAGGCACTCGAACAGGAAACAAGCAATGTGCTGGCTGCTCTCCAGGTAGCCTTCGAGCAAGAAATGCACGCTGCCCAGGTACGCGGGGCCATTGCCTTCTCGCCTTTCCTCCGCGCTCGGGGATTGTACGAACTGGCAGAAATCCACCTGAAGCGTGCCGAACAGGTTGCTCGCTCCCTGGGAGATACCACTAACCTGGCAAGAATGTTGTATTATTTGGAAGAGATAGCATAGGCCCAATTTCTGTAAGCTGTCAGATTTTTTTCTTTCTAATTGTCATAGAGGTTGACAGAACCTGTCAATAGGGAGTAAGCCGATGTCTTCCTGGACACGGGATATCTCTTCATCTGGATCGGTTGATTGCTCTGAAGAGTCTAACCTTGTGGTGCGAGCGCAAGGTGGAGACCAGGTGGCCTTCGAAGTACTCTATGAGCGCTATAATGACCGGATATGTCGCTACTTAATCCGCATGGTAGGCAATGATGGGGTTGGATGTGAACTGACGCAGGAGACCAATGATGGGGTTGGATGTGAACTGACGCAGGAGACCTTTTTGAAAGCATGGGAAGCCTTGCCAGGTCTTCGTGCTCCAGCACGCTTTGTTAGCTGGCTCTACCGTATTGCCACGAACTGCGCATATAACTACCAGCACCGTGCGAAGAATCTTCATCTGGTCCCATGGGATGCCTATACAGACGGCATGGAGAAACTGAGCATCGCAGGGCCAGAGGAACAGGTGGAAGAAACAGTGCTGCTGAAGCTCGCCCTTGCTCGCGTCTCGCCAACATACCGTCCGTGCCTTATCTTATATGTTGTAGAAGAACTCCCGCAGCGAAAGATTGCTGACCTGTTAAAAATAAAGGAATCGTGTGTGAGCAAATACGTAAGCCGGGGAAAAGAAGAACTTCGCCAGATCTATCATCGACTCACGAGTGAACAGACGCCTATAGGAGGGAGGTAAAATCAATGAGTAACCCACCTCCCTGCGTAGCCTGGGCAGAAAAACTTGCTCTCAGACAAGAAGACCTCTCACCTGCTGATCGCGCAGCACTCGATGCACATGTGAAAACCTGTCCCTCCTGTCGGGCAGCTCAGGCTGACTATCATTTCCTTGATGCTCGCATACAAGCGTTACCTACTTCCGCTATGAAGCCTCTACCTCGTCTTTCTACTGCATTTCCTTTGAGAGATAAAGGAGAGGGAAATAGGGTGGATGTGGGCGGTCGCATGGAGTCCGCTCGTCGATCTAACAGCACCAGGCAACAGGCAGTGCGGAGAGGTCCTTTTTCCTCCTTTCTCAAGGAAGTACTCCCAGGCGCCATGGTTGCATGTCTGGTGCTGGCCCTGGTATTGTTCTTCGGAACACGCTATATCGACACCACGGTTGCACGTCCATTGGGAACAACGTTCTTCGTTTACGGGGGGCATAACGAATTTGTGAATGCCGTGGCCTGGTCGCCCGATGGCCGCTACCTCGCCTCCGGCAGCTGGGATCATACCGTGCAGGTCTGGGACGTCAACACGAGAGCCCTCCTCTTTTCCTACGAGCATAGCGATATCGTGGATGCTCTGGCCTGGTCGCCCGATGGCCGCTACCTCGCCTCCGGCGGCTGGGACAATACCGTACAGGTCTGGGATGTCAACACCAGAACCCACTACCGTACCTATACAGGGCACAAAGATATCGTCTCTGCGCTGGCCTGGTCGCCCAATAGCCGCTACATCGCCTCGGGTAGTTGGGATCATAGCGTGCAGGTGTGGGATGTACAGACGGGAATCCTCTCCTTCGCTTACTCGTATAATGAGACTGTGTATACAGTGGCCTGGTCGCCCGATGGCCACTACATCGCTGTTGGTGGGAGTGACAGGTGGATAGATGTGTTGAATGCAAAGAAGGGGAACCTCTTCCTCACATACTATGGACACGACAGTGTGGTCAATACACTGGCCTGGTCGCCTGACAGCCGCTACATCGCCTCTGGGGATAGAGATCACATCGTGCAGGTATGGAATGCAAACACGGGAAGGCTCCTCTTCACCTACAAAGGGCATACCAATGAAGTCTGGGCGCTGGCCTGGTCGCCCGATGGCCGCTACCTCGCCTCCGGCAGCTGGGATCATACCGTGCAGGTCTGGCAGGCAAGAACAGGCTCCCTTCTTATCACCTTCCGTGGACATAGCGATAACGTGGATGCCCTGGCCTGGTCGCCTGATGGTCGCCTGATTGCCTCTGGTAGCTGGGATAACACCGTGCAGGTCTGGCAGGCGACCTGATCAAGCTGACTTGGTGTTGAAGAAGTATGCCTCGGCCCTCTCCAGGTTTATAGCGCTATTGATCAATGCGATGTGCGTAAGGGCTTGCGGGTAGTTCCCTAATGAAACGTTACTGCCCGGCTTGATTTCCTCGGAGAACAGGCCAGGAGGACCGGCACAGGTCAGTACGCGCTCGAACAAAGACTTCGCCTCCGCTAAACGCCCTTGCAGTGCCAGGTTCTCGATAAGCCAGAACGTACTGGCTGTAAAGGTGCCTTCCGACCCGGCTAATCCATCATCGGAGCGATAGCGATAAACGAAACCCTGGTCGTCCGTCAGTTGCTCAATGCTGCGCTCAACTGTTGCATGCATGCGAGGATCGTTCGGGGAAATAAAGCCAACGAGCGGCAACAACAGATTTGATGCATCTAATGCCGTGTCGTCATAGATCTGCGTGAAGGCCTGAAGCGTGTCATTGTATCCATGCGACAGGATGTCGGCATGAATCTGCTCGCGCACCAGGTACCAGCGCGGCATGTCCGCCTCTAGATGAAATACTTCAGCAGCCCGAATAGCACGATCAAGTGCGACCCAGCACATGACTTTGGAGTACACGAAGTGACATTTCCCGCCGCGTACTTCCCAGATACCGTTGTCCATTTCCTCCCAATGAGCGCATATATACTCTACGAATGTACATATCAGCATCCAGAGGGGACCATCGGGCGTTTCGCCATAGGTTTCGGCGCAGCCCTGGCGCCAGTAGAGGTGTATGCAGTCCAGCACTTCACCAAAAACGTCGAATTGCTTCTGTCTTGCTGCGTCGTTACCAATACGTACCGGCGATGAATCGCAATAACCACTGAGGTGCACCAGTTCATGCTCGCTCAGGTCACGCTCACCGCGAATACCGTACATAATCTGGAGGTCCTCGCCATTGGCGTAAGAGAGACGGAGCAGCCAGCGGATGAACGCGCGGGTCTCTTCGGTGAAACCAAGCATGTTGAGTGCATAGACAGTAAAGGCGGCATCTCGCAGCCAGATGAAGCGATAATCCCAGTTGCGCACGCCACCCGGTTCTTCTGGCAGGGAAGTGGTTGGAGCAGCAACAATAGCGCCGGTGGGAGCGTACGTCAACATTTTGAGTGTGAGCGCACTGCGCTGCACCCAATCAATGTATGGACCATGATAATTGCAGCCTGCCACCCATTTGCGCCAGCAGTGCAGGGTGTGAGCCAGCTCCCAATCAAAGTTGCGTTGCGGCAGTTCAGCCTCTACCAGCCTGCGAGCAGCTCGTACGTTGCGCCCTACGCCCAGGGCAAACAGGATACGCTCGCCTTCACGCAGGGTGATCTGCGCTATAACAGAAGGATGCAGGTCCCTTTCATCCTGCTTGACATCCAGGGAGAACGACGAGACGCGATATGCGCCCACAATTGCCAGGCCAACGTGTTGATTATCGCTTGAGATAACGGCGCCTCTATCATCTGTAGCAATAAAAACCTCGCTGGGAGAGGCCGCGTAGTTTGGAGTGACTTTGAGTATCATTGTGATTGGAAGTTCACCATCAGTGCATTCCACGCTCCGTACCAGGCAATGACAGGAACCATCATCATGTATCCAGGTATTATTGTTCATTTCCCGGTACGACCAGGCGTTCAGCGTCTCTACCGGCATAAAATCGGTCAGCACAATTTTGCCTGTACTGCTGGCAAAAGTGGTTTGAAGCACATTACTACTGCGCAGATAGTGTTGTGATCCAGCAATAGTAGTATCTGTAGGTGCGATCTGGAAGTATCCACCCCGCTTTGCATCCAGTAAACGACAAAAGATAGCGGGACTATCGAAATCAGGTAGGCAGCCCCAATCTATCGCGCCATCAGGCGCGATAAGTACGGCGGAATGACAATCTCCTATCATCCCATAAGAGTTGATCGGCAGATATGTACGTACATTTCCATCAATCATCTACAGAACCTCTATATATTGCTATAAAAGAGAGCCCGGCACAGCATAGACGGTGTTTTCGTGCCAGGCGCGAGCGAATCGACTTAGCCCCCGCGCCGAGAAATCCCTCGGAATCACACCGTAGAGATGAGAGGCGCGCCTAGCGTCTAGGACCGCAGGGTACTTCGCTTGACATCTTCTGTTCCATCTCGTATGCTTGTGCTAGCACTGTGACCAGTCAAGAGTGTTTGGGTTCCGAAATCTCGCGGTTCGACGGGTAAAAACACTCCCGTGTTGCCTCACCTGTGCTGCCAGGGCCGGAAGGGCCCTACAGGGTTGCACCTGTCAAAGCCACCGAATGCCGCGCAACGGCTGCTGAAGCCCAGAGCCTTCAGCTAAGGGGTACTTCACTACCAGTATATTGGGATGGAGGGGGCTCGTAGAACGTCTTTTGGGGGGCTATCAGAAGGCTCTTCAACAAAAATCACCTTGAGTTCACCCTCCAATCCCCAATCATGCTCATGATTTTGAAAAGCCCCACGCTAGCCCCCCAAAAGACGTTCCGCCAGAGGCTGCATTCCTGCTATACTATAAGTTATGATCAGACCTCTTTTGAGAAGTATTTGCACACATCCGCCGGTCATCTTCAGTCTCATCATTCTCTTTAGAGGGTTGATCCTCTTTCTCACCAGTGTGTGGTAAAATAATTGCGGCAGCTTTTTCGCGGAACACCGGGAAAGTGGATAGTTTGCCCACTATGCTAAGCATTTGGGAGGACCTCAAACACTTTCCGCTTTAAGTTCCTGCCTGGGGGCAGGTATCCCGATGTATCGTGGGACCGCCCCTTGCGGCCCCAGGCTCTACCGCAACATTCAAGATGGACTAACCACTAGCACAGTTAGTTACTATTTGCTATTGTGCGCATTACGCGCAAGGAGAGGTCATTATGCCAACATTCGATCGTCGTAACCGCCGGGATCTGGATCAACTCGTCGAAGAGTACATCACCACCAACAACATTAACAGGCGCCAGTTTTTGCAGCGGGCCACGGCAGCCGGCCTGAGCATCAGCGGGGCATCAGCCTTGCTGGCAGCCTGCGGTGGGAGCTCCACCACCAGCGGGCCCGCCAAAGTCACGTCCATTGACGTGCTGGGCGTGTGGAGCGGTGCAGAACTGGATAACTTCAACGCCATCAACACGGCGTTCACCCAGAAAACCAACATCAAGGTCAACGTCGAGACAACGCGCGACCTGCCAACCGTCCTGAGCACGCGCGTCAGGGGGAACAACCCACCCGATGCTAGCGGTTCTCCCAGCCTGGTCACGTTCCACAAGCTGGCTTCTCAGGGGAAACTGCTGCAACTGGACAAGTTCTTCGACATGAGCTATATCCAGCAGAACTACGCCAAGACCTGGATCGATCAGGCCTCGGACCACGGCCACCTGTTCGCCGTGACCCCGACGGCCAACACCAAGGGCACCATCTGGTACAGCCCGAAGCAGTTCACGGCCAATGGCTATACCATTCCCAAGACCTGGAATGACTTGATTGCCCTGTCGGACAAGATTGCCAGCGGTGGCAAATTCCCCTGGTCGATGGGCGTGGAAAGTGGGGCTGCCAGTGGCTGGTCCGCTGCCGACTGGGTGGACCAGATCTACCTCGCCGCCAATGGCCCCGACCTGTCTGACAAGTGGGTCGCCCACCAGATCCCCTGGACGGACGCCAGCGTCAAAAACGCCTTCCAGATGTTCGGCCAGATCGTCGCTGGCAAGCACTACATCAATGGCGCGCCGCAGTCCATCCTGGCCACCAACTTCCAGCCCGCCTCCTTCCTGCCCTTCGATTCGCCCCCCAAGGCCTACATGTACTACCTGGGTGACTTCGCGGCGGGCTTCATCAAGACCCAGTTCCCATCGATCAAGCCGGGCACGGATTTCAACTTCTTCCCCTTCCCCGCGATCAACCCGCAGTTCGCCGGCGCGGTCACCGGCGGCGCGGATATGTTAATAGCGTTTAAAGATAACGATGGCACACGCCAGTACATGCAATTTCTGTCAACGGCTGAAGCGCAGGAGATCTGGGTGAAGCGTGGTGGCAAGACCTCTGTGAACAAAGCGGTCCCCCTGAGCGTCTATCCCGACGATGTGGCGCGCAATTCCGCCATGCAGTTGACCCAGGCGACCTCCTTTAGATTGAGTCAAGATGACGCGATGCCCGCCGCGATGGAGAGTGCCTTCTGGAAGGCTACGCTGGACTTCATCGGAGACCCGTCGAAACTGGATAGCCTCCTCAGTAGCCTTGAGAGCACTGCTATGCAGGTATACACGTCCTGAACCATCCAGCGGACTATTAGATATGGGAAGACCGCCTCTTGAGGGCCCAATCTTCCCATATCTGACCTTTGCAGGCAAACACGTTCCCTGGAACATTCATCAGGAAGGCATGGAAAGCAGGTCCGTAATGGTATAATTGATACGATATGTGCGGCGCCTTCCAGATGACGGGGGTTGTTCCCCCGGTATTCTGAGTACGCTGTGGTACCTGTACTTCGCTTATTTTGACAAGGAGGCAATCTATGGCAACGGCAGTGAGAGAACGCGTTGTTGCTACTGCCCCCCCCAGTAGAAAGGGGCGTGGCATCTCCTGGTGGGCTCTAGCGTGGATCGCGCCCGCCGTGATCCTACTGACGATCTTTTTCATCTACCCTTTAATCAAGACTATTGTGTACAGCTTTCAAAATGCCGATTCGACACGGTGGGTAGGGCTGAAAAATTATGTGAATGTCTTCACGCAGCCGGGCTTGCTCGATGTGCTGAAGAATAATCTGCTCTGGTTGGTCCTGGGGACGGTGCTGACAGTAGGACTGGGCCTGGTCGTCGCGGTACTGGTAGACAGGGTGAAGATCGAGAGTATCATCAAGTCTACACTCTTTATACCTATGGCGATTTCATTTGTGGGCGCTAGCATCATCTGGGGCTTCGTCTACGCCTATGTACCTACTGGCCAGACCCAGATCGGTCTACTCAACGCGATCCTGGCGATTTTCGGAGTGCCACCCCAGTCATGGCTTACTAATCCAGCCGTGAATAACTTCGCGTTGATCGCGATCTATGTCTGGATGTGGACAGGCTTTAGCATGGTGATTATCTCGGCGGCCCTCAAAGGTATTCCCGACGATGTTATCGAGGCGGCTAAAATCGATGGCGCCAGCCGCTGGACCATGTTCTGGCAGGTCACGATCCCACTGATCAGCCCGACCCTTGGCGTCGTTACCACCACCATGCTCATCAACATTCTCAAAATATTTGATGTCGTCTATGTCGAGACGGGTGGTAATTATCATACAAGCGTGATTGCCATGGAGTTTTATAACCAGTTGTTCAATTTCAGTAACTATGGCCTGGCAAGCGCACTGGCCATACTCCTGACCATATTGGTTTTGCCGGTGATGATTATCAATGTTCGCAGGATGCGCAGAGAGGAGGTGGGACGATGAGTGCCACACAGCAGAGTGCAATGCAAGCGCCGCAGGTGAAACGTACTGCTGAAGGACAGCAGCGGACGAGCAGCTACATACTGCGCTCGTTCAATAACGGTCTGATCACTGCCCTCGTCGTAGCGATCGCACTGCTCTGGTCGGTGCCGACCTTTGGCCTCTTTATCAGCTCGTTTCGCCCACCGCAACTGCTCGCTACTACTGGCTGGTGGTCGGGGCTTTTCCCGCCCTGGCAATTTACCATTCAGAACTATGAGCAGGTCATCAATGCCCAGGGCATGGGCCAGGCATTTCTCAATAGCCTGATCATCGCTATACCGGGGACGATACTGCCTGTACTGCTTGGCGCGTTCGCGGCTTTCGCCTTCTCCTGGATGAAGTTCCCTTTGCGCAATACCCTCTTTTTCGGCATCGTGGCGCTGCTGGTGGTTCCGTCACAAATTGCGCTGGCGCCTATCTACGCCCTGTTCACGCAGCTCGGCTTGACAGGCACGTACGCCGCAGTCTGGATTGCCCACACTGGCTTTGGCCTGCCCTTCGCGGTCTTCCTGCTGCGCAACTTTTTCGCCGCGCTCCCCCGCGATCTGATGGAGTCGGCCTATGTCGACGGAGCCTCGAATTTCCGCACCTTCTGGACCATCATTCTGCCCCTGTCTGTGCCGGCTCTGGCGTCACTGACGATCTTCCAGTTTATGTGGGTCTGGAACGACCTGCTGGTCGCCTTGATCTTCCTGGGTGGCAGCCCCCAGGTTGCACCGATGACCTTGACGGTGGCTAACCTGGTCGGCGCCTATCGTGAGAACTACCAGGTACTGACCGCGGCTTCTTTCCTCACCATGGCCCTGCCACTGCTGGTGTTCTTCTCCATGCAGCGCTACTTCGTACGCGGCATCCTGGCCGGCTCGGTCAAAGGTTGAGATCAGCGACCGCCCCTGGTGAAACCCGGGGGCATGCTTCCGGTAGAAGGATGTCCCGATGCTGACCAGCCCCCCTGGTTGCTCTTGATGGGAGAGCGGCCAGGGGGGCTGGTCGGTTGATAGGGGCG